>OHBD01000074.1_pt1 | contig 64590 bp, 59 predicted proteins | sample 1577291 | NCBI WGS metagenome assembly OHBD01 (sample SAMEA3879572, study PRJEB24766) | human gut metagenome | biome: human-associated habitat; feature: feces | place: USA | collected 1985/1987
ACAGAGGGAGTTTTATTTTTCCCCATCGGCAGAAGCCTCTTTTGAACCACTCGCCAAGCGAGTGGTTTTCGGCGTACAATAAAAACGGAGGAACACAGATGGAAAGAAATTTCGAAAAGCTTGCCGGCCTTAAAAACTTGGTGGCAGAAAATGACCGAGTAACGGACATTACCGATCCCAAGTGGGGTCATCCTGATGGACGCGATTTCTGGTTCATTGATCCGGCTTTGAACATTGATACACATACCTTGTATGATCCCGAAACCTCTGCCGAGGATAAGCTTGCTTTGGGCAATAAGCGCCAGAAGGGCTATATCGATACCTGGTGGGCACGTGAGCATACCTGTGAGGTGACCAAGCACATGGCGCCCGGATGCCCAGAGGAACCCGAGACTCCTTGTGAAGTTTGGGTAGTAAAACCCAAAAACTGCAAGCCACGCAAGAATCGTGTCCTGTTCTATGTCGTAGGTGGTGCATTAGTATCCTTTAATCCTAATGCTTATCCTATTGAACGTATGTGTGAGGAGCATAAGTGCATAGGTATCGTTCCGGTATATCGTCTTTCTTGGCAGGCAAAGTATCCTGCTGCCATAAATGATCTGCACGCAGCATATGCATGGATGATAGACCATGCCGATGAACTCGGTCTCCATCCTGACAAGGTCGTACTCAGCGGTTCAAGTTCCGGCGGTCATTTGGCTCTTTCCACTTGTTTCCGTCTCAAAAGGTACGGTTACAGCCCCCGCGGTATAGTTACTGTAAGCGCACAGACCGATGATCGTGAGAAGGATTGTTACTCCACCTATACTGGCATATGGGATTCTACGGAGCAGCATGATGCCCTCATGGAATATATGGGCCGCAACTTTGCTTCAAACCGCGTAGGCCCCGAGGCAATGCCCAACCATGCGACCATAGAGGACTGCGTAGGTTTCCCGCCATCATTTATGCACCAGAGCGAGATGGATCCCGATATATTCAATAATATCGAGTTTTATACAAAGCTGCTTAAGGCGCATTGTTTTGCCGAATATCATGTATACGGCGGCGCACACCACAATAACGGAGTATTTGCGGTAGTAAAGAACTGCGGCGAACCAAACGAACTGTCTCTGCGTGTTGCATCCGTATTTGACAGTAATATAGAGGATTGCTTCAAGTATGACCTCCGTCGTCCGTGGGTAGTCGAAGAATACAAAGCGATGATAGAGGAAAAGCTCGGCAAGTGATCGTCATGAGTCCAATCATGAGGAAGGAGAAAAACAATGAAGGTTGATTTCTATGATTACAATGGCTTGGGTTATGTCGTAGACCCTGAGAGCGATACCAAGATAGTTCCTGTCATACTGATAGGCCCTCAGCCTGTGAAATGTAATCCCCGTCCCGCCGTCATATACGTTGCAGGAGGAAAGGTGGATGAAAAGTATACCAAGCTGGAAGAACTCAAGAAATATTGTGGCGATAATAAAGTAGTATTTCTCTGCCCCAAGGCCGATGATTTGAATGGACTTGCTGAGACATATAAATATGCTACCGAAAAATTCAAAGATCTGAACATAATTCCTGACCAAATCTCAGTGAAAGCTGTCGCCGGATATGTGGAAGCCGCACAGGAACTCGCAGACTATATCTATGATGAATATGATATAGAACTACCCAAAGTCGAGGAATTCACAGTCTGACACGCATCACCACAAAATATTTTTAAGCCCGGAAGAACAAGAAGATTGTTTTTCCGGGGGTAAAAGCAATAATGGCATACATAATTAACATTAAAGATGGAAAAGGAGAGTAAAAAACATGGTACCTGAGAAATTCAGAATTCGCGACGATGCAAAATGGGGACACCCCGAATTGGAAATGGCATATAGTCTAATGGGTCAATCCGTAGGCTATTCCGAGGTGCTTCTTAATGACGACCTCTCCTTTGAAGAGAGGCAGGAGTTCGCAGCACATGCTGAGGATGGTTTTAAAGATTACCTTCCCGATTATGACTGGACTCGCGTTACGGAGTATGAGGCAAAGGGCTGTATTGATGAGCCTGACGCTCCTGCAGTAAAGCTGCTGGTTGCCAATCCCCGCGAAGGCAAGTGGCGCTATAAAAAGAACAGCCCATGCATAATGATTATTCCTGGCGGCGGTCTTACTACCTGCTTCCGCTTCACTGCTGCAATCGAAGATTGGGCTGATAAGTACGGCGTACCCGTAGCTACATTCAACTATCGCGTTCTTACTCAGGGTGCAAAGTATCCGGAGCCCGTAAACGACTGCGAAGCGGCTTATAATTACCTTGCCGAGCACGCAAAGGAGCTCAACATAAGTGCTAATAAGATAGTTATACACGGAAACAGCTCCGGCGGGCATCTGTCGCTGGCTCTCTGCCACAGACTGAAGAAACGCGGCATTACCCCCAGAGGCTGCCTCGTATGGGTACCTATTATTGACGATCGTCCGCTGCCTCAATATCGTTCCCTCAGCATTAACTCCGCTTTTTGGGGCGGCTCTGATGCGGCTCAGTCTGCCCGCCAGTATCTGGGCAAACTAAACAACAGTGTGGATGTTCCCGCGGAGTGCTTCCCAGGGCGCGCCACTGTTGAGGAGTGTGTAGGTCTTCCCCCCACATTTATTCATGCAATGGCTAACGATAATGCTACCGATCAGGCCTATGAGTATGCCAGTAAACTGGCTGCAGCAGGCGTGTATGTAGAACTACATAATTGGGGCGGCAGCCAGCACTGCTCGCTGACCACAGCGGCAAATGTTCTGGATAAGGACGATCCTACTGCCGAATATGCCCAGCTTTTCAACGCAGTATGCGCGAAGGAATTCAAGGATATGTTTGAGTATGATCTCCGCCGCCCATGGACCGTTGAAGAGTACAATGAGGCCAATAAATAATTAGAGAGAAGCATAAGGAGAGATAACGATGGTAGAGTTTTATGCGTATGAAGATCTTGGATTCATAATTGACCCTGAGAGTGATACCAAGGAGGTATTTATCCCCTCACCTCCAACTATGGTGACTGCAAAAATCAATCCTCGCCCTGCAATAATCTATATTACCGGGGGTAAAGTAGTAGAGGGCTATGATAAGCTGGAGACTATGAAAGATTATGCAGAAAAGAATAAGGTCGTCATAGTATGCCCCACTGCCGAAGATGCTGAAGAACTTGGCAAAACCTATGAGTATGTTTCCATGAAGGCAAAGCTTTTGAACGTGAAGAAGGATCAGATTTCCATAAAGGGAGACGCCGATCATATGGATCTTGCTCAGGAAGCTGTGGACTATGCGGTTGATGAAATGGATGCCGATCTTGACGATGCAGAAGAGCTTGATTTCTAATTTCTGCAAGAGAAGCGTTGTAGGATAGCCTATTGGCAGAGCTGGCTTTTACAAGCTGTTTTCCTCTGGGAATGCACAAAAAAGCAGCGACTCCGCAGACAAACGGGAAAAAGCTGACGCCGCAATTCAAACAACGCCAACTAAGCGCCAAAAGGAACCTCCGTTTTTGAAATAAAAACGAGGGTTCCTTTGGTATATCGAAAAAAATCTGGGACTTGGAGAACAGAAAAAAATATGCTCGTAGCAGCGGGCGCAGTGGTTTTTCAGGACTTTTATGCAATCGCCGGTGTGAATGATGTCAAGTCGTATGGTGGTATACCTCCTTGCTTGTTTCATTGAAATGTTGTCGGATTTATTTGTAAACTTTTCAATTAGGACATTTGTTTTTCTCACACGTTGGAGTATAATATCCATTGAAAAGTAGCATGATAATACCAGCAAGTTTTCAATGGAGGTTGGGTTATGGAAATAAAACGAGATCGCTATTTGAAGAAAATCATCTCCTTTATGTGGGATGGTCAGGTAAAGGTGATTACCGGTATTCGCAGATGCGGCAAGTCCTATCTGCTTCGCAATCTGTTCAAGAGTTACCTTCTTGGCGAGGGCGTTGCAGAAGACCACATTCTGTCCTTTGAGCTGGACTTGACCCGTGATATTCGCTATCGCAATCCGTTGGAGCTTGCGGCTCATGTCCGTGAGATCGTAGAACACAGCGCAGACCAATATTATCTCTTTGTAGATGAGATTCAGATGTCCGATGAAGTTCCGAACCCCTACAATCCGGACGGCAAGAAGATTACCTTCTACGATGCGCTCAATGATTTGAAGTCATTGTCCAACTTGGATATTTATGTGACCGGCAGCAACTCCAAAATGCTGTCCTCAGACATCCTGACGGAGTTCCGGGGGCGCAGCGATGAGATCCGTGTGCATCCGCTTTCCTTTGCCGAATACTACTCGGCTGTTGGCGGCGATAAGCAGGACGCTTTTGACGATTTTGCTTTCTACGGCGGTATGCCGTTGATTCTTTCCCGTCCCACGGATGCCGCGAAAATGGCTTATCTGAAATCGCTGTTTTCCGAGGTTTATCTGAAGGACATTGTTGAAAGGAAGAAGATCAAGCGTGAAGATGTGCTGTCGGCGATTCTTGATCTGCTGTGTTCGTCTATCGGCTCTCTGACCAATCCGACGAAGGTTGCAGCCACCATCAACACTGTGCAGAAACGCAGCGGTGAGAATGTAGTTGCCCTGAACACCGTGAAAGCCTATATGGATCACTTATCGGATTCCTTCCTCTTCACCGAATGCAAACGCTGGGATGTCAAGGGAAAGAGCTATTTTGACTATCCCAACAAATACTATTGCGAGGATATTGGACTGAGAAATGCCCGTATCGGCTTCCGTCAGCAGGAGATGACGCACATCATGGAGAACATCATTTTCAATGAGATGATGATTCGTGAATGCTCCGTTGACATCGGCATCGTCTATGGCAATGAGAAAAATGCCAAAGGCAAGGTTGCGCCGGTCGCACGAGAAATTGACTTCATTGCAACCTCCGGAGGCAAGAAGACCTACATTCAGTCTGCCTATGCGCTGGGAACAGAGGAAAAGGCGATAACCGAAAATAAGCCCTTCGCGCTGACCGGCGATTCTTTCCCGAAGATTATTGTGCGTCATGACATTCGCAAGCGTTGGTATGATGACAACGGCATTCTCAATATCAGCGTCATCGACTTCCTACTGGATGAAACGCTCGTCTAAATCCTCTCAAAACAAAACTGCTCACCGTGATTAGCTCATGGTGGGCAGTTTTTTAGTCCGAGAAGGACTCGTCCGGCTCGTAAATTCGGCAAAATAGAACCACACATGCAAAACGAAGAAAGGCAAAGCGCCGTATGGCATCGGTCTTCGTTGTTACTTTACCAATTCGTATATAGCTTGTGCGTATATCTTGGCAAATTGGCGCAGGTCGTCTAAAGCGAGAAATTCGTTCTCCTGATGTGCAAGCTCCTTCTGCCCCGGAAAAACAGGTCCCATGGATACAAAATTCTTGAGATACCTGCAATATGTACCCCCGCCTATGGAAAGCAGATCCGCCGCTTCGCCGGTAGTTTCGGCATAGGCCTTTTGCAGTTTTTTTATGAATGGGCGGTCTTTTTCCACATAAAGAGGCTTCTTATGCTGCACCAGCTCATATTTGGTATCGGAGCCAAGCTCATATGCGTAACCCTCTAGTCTTGCGGTAAGCTGATCGCTGTCATGGGTAACGGGGTAGCGAACATCAAATTTTACAATTGCCTCGCTTGCGTCGGCTTCTAATATCGCCATATTGCAGGTAAGAGCGCCGGATATCTCGTCTTTGCATGCTATGCCCCAGGAGTTACCATCGGTTTCCATTGCAAAACTGTCGTTCAGCTTGTGCAGGAAAAGCTTAAGCGGATCGTTGCTATTTGGGAAAATGGCTGACAGCAGGGAAAGCAGGCCCTGTATGACATTATAGCCTTCGTTGGGGTAGCTTGCGTGCGATGGTATGCCATGTGAAAGGATTTTGACAAACCCCGCGTCCGGCAGAACCTCGAAGCGCGACCTATCTTTGCGTGCGGCGAGTACTGATTCGACTTTTTCTGCTGTTATGCCGGCAATCTGGACTTCCGCAAGGGAGGGAACCACGTTGAGTCTTGTACCTGCGTGTATGCTCAATATGTTCTTATCAGGCAAGGCCAGGGGCAGTCGATAACCAAAACGTATAATGCCTTTTTCGGCATAAATGATCGGAAATTCCGCATCGGGAGAAAAACCGTAAGCAGGGGCGTTTTCTCTTTCGAGGTAATAATGTATGCCGCGCGCAAAGGTTTCTTCATCTGTACCGGCTATGATACGCACATGGTTGCTCATTGGCAGCCCTGCATCCATTACAGCCTTCATACCATAAAGACACGCTACCGCAGGACCTTTGTTGTCCACGGAACCGCGGCCATAAATTTTTCCGTCCTCGAGCATTGCGGAAAATGGAGGATATTTCCAATCGCCGGCAGCTGGAACAACGTCCATATGCACAAGTATGCCGACTTCGCTTCCGTTGTCGCCGAGTTGAGCCCATCCCGCATAGCCATCGCAGTTTCCGGTTTTAAACCCCTGTATGCGCTAAATTGATATGAACCAAAAGGGAGAGAAGCTCGACCTACGAGATGGTAAAATGAATTCACCACAAACCATCAGCCATCAGGAGGGGAACTTCTCATGAACAGGATAACACAGGAAGCAAAGAAAAGGCAAGGCGTGGTAAAGCTGGCCAACAGGAAAGGGAAAAGCTTTGCGAGCAGGGTATATGGGGTGAGCTTGTCAAGCGTGAAGCGGTGGTGCAAACGATATGACGGGAGCTGGCAGTCATTGGCAGAAAGGTCACATCGGCCGCTAAGCCACCCGAAGAGGCACAGCGCGGCAGAGGAGGAGATAATAAGAGCGGCATACAGGGAGAAGTTTTATCGATACGGGTGGGACGGGACATATGCGGAAGCTATCAAGTACGGGTACGGACGGAGTTTGAGCGGGATGGTATATGCGGCCAGGCGCATGGGGATCTGTATGGCCGACAGTAAAGCGAAGCCCCCCAGGAAACATAACAGGAGGTATCCGGAGCTGTTACGGCCGGGAGAGAAGGTGCAGATCGATGTGAAGGAAGTGCCGTATAGCTGCTTAAAAGGGGCAGTGAAGCAAGACGGTAAGCGGCTATATCAATGGACGGCGATAGATGAGTTCAGCCGGTATAGGTTCGTGTATGGGTTTGAAGAGCATACGCCGGAGAACTCGGTCAAGTTTTTGAAGCTGTTGGAGGCTGCGTTCCCGTTTAAGATAGAGGCGGTTCAAACGGATAACGGGACGGAATTCACCTATAGGTACATCAGTGAAGAAAAGGAGTGCCCGTTTGAAACGGCATTACGTGAAGCGGGGATAGAGCACAGACTGATTCCGCCGCGAACGCCGTGGCACAACGGGAAGGTGGAGCGGAGCCACCGCAACGACCAGCGATATTTCTATGATTGGGAGCGGTTTGGAGACGTTGATGAGTTGAATCACGAGCTCAGAGAGCATCTCGAATGGAGCAATAGAAAGCCCATGAGGACGCTGGGCGGGAAAAGCCCCATGCAAAGGCTGCATGAAGCATTGGCGGTATGAGGGGCACCGATGTGGGCCGACCCCTTTGTCTTCGCCCTACGGGCTCCGGCACCAGTGCCGGCCCACATCGTTTTGCCGTGCTCGGTAGTTGCTTTGAATCTTAATGGTTCATATCAGTTGACGGTGTAGATAAAGCCGCGGTTTTTTTATTTTTATTGTTGCATATAAAGCGGACTTCATGGTATACTCATGCTCGTATGGATATGCGAATGGAACGCATATATCACACACCCGGATGGACCGGCGGTTCGTGCCTGTGACATGGGTTGCCCGCATGGGAAGAAGTCCGGGGAGGAATAAATAACGAGGAGGATCATAAAATGTCAGTTATTTCCATGAAACAGCTTCTTGAAGCAGGCGTACACTTTGGTCATCAGACCCGCCGTTGGAACCCCAAGATGAAGGAATACATCTTCACCGAGCGCAACGGCATCTACATCATCGACCTTCAGAAGACCGTTAAGAAGGCTGAGGAGGCCTACAACTTCGTCCGCAGCGTTGCTGAGGCGGGCGACAGCATTCTGTTTGTCGGAACCAAGAAGCAGGCTCAGGAATCCATTGAGCAGGAAGCTAAGCGCTGCGAGATGTTCTATGTAAACCAGCGCTGGCTGGGCGGCATGCTCACCAACTTCAAGACTATCCAGACCCGTATAGCAAAGCTCCGCAAGATCGAGAAGATGGAAGCGGACGGCGACTTTGCGTATCTCCCCAAGAAGGAAGTCATCAAGCTCAAGGCCGAGCAGGAAAAGCTGGAAAAGAACCTTTCCGGCATAAAGGATATGAAGAAGCTCCCCGGCGCCATGTTCGTAGTTGACCCGCGCAAGGAGCACATCGCCGTCATGGAAGCCCGCGCTCTGGGTATCCCCGTAGTGGCTATCGTTGATACCAACTGCGACCCCGATGAGGTGGATTACGCTATCCCCGGCAACGACGACGCTATCCGCGCGGTCAAACTCATCGCCTCCAAGATGGCTGACGCCGTACTGGAAGGCCGTCAGGGTGAGCAGATGATAGACGCAGCAGCCGAAGAAGAGGCCGCTGGCGACGATTTTTAATCTTAAACGATACTTTTAACAGGAGGTCAAGCATATATGTTTACCGCTAAAGACGTAATGGCTCTGCGCGAAATGAGCGGCGCCGGCATGATGGATTGCAAGAAGGCCCTCACCGCCTGCGAAGGCGATATGGACAAGGCAATGGATTATCTTCGCGAGAAGAGCCTTGCCGCTTCCGCAAAGAAGGCTGCCCGTATAGCTGCCGAGGGTATTGTAAGCAGCTATGTTACCGATGACCACAAGGTCGGCGCTATCGTAGAGGTCAACTGCGAGACCGACTTCGTCGCCAAGACCGACGACTTCAAGGCTCTGGTAAACAGCGTTGCCAAGCTGGTAGTTGAAAAGAACCCCGCCGATGTAGACGAGCTGATGGCTCTGGACTGCGGCGACGGCACCGTTGCCGAGATGGTCAACCGCGCAGTTGCCAAGATAGGCGAAAAGATAACCATTCGCCGCTTTGCCCGCATGGAGGGTCAGCTGGTGGATACCTATATCCATCTGGGCGGCAAGATCGGCGTTATCGTGGCCGCCAAGACAGCGGATGCCGAGAAGGCCAGGCCCGCCGTACATGATGTAGCGATGCACATCGCCGCCGCGAAGCCCGGCGTGCTCCATCGCGACGAGGTGGATCCTGCCGATCTGGACAAGGAGCGCGAGATACTGCGCGCCCAGGCTCTGAACGACCCCAAGCCCAAGCCCGCAAACATCATCGAGAAGATGGTGGAAGGCCGTATCGCCAAGTACTACAAGGAGGTTTGCCTGCTTGAGCAGCCCTTCGTAAAGAATCCCGATCAGAGCATTGAGCAGATGCTCAAGGAGCACGGCGATGTGGAGCTGGCAGCGTTCGTCCGCTTTGAGATGGGCGAGGGTCTCCAGAAGCGCCAGGATAACTTCGCTGAGGAAGTTATGGGCCAGATGAAAAAGTAAAACCTGCTTTTAAAAGGAACACCCTTTCCGGTGTTCCTTTTTTGTTATATAATGTATCTGGTGAAAATCGGTCCAGACCGTAATAATAGTTTTAAGGAGCAGAAAAATGCTGAAATACAAGAGAATATCACTTAAGCTTTCTGGCGAAGCCATGGGTGGCGCACAGGCTGTGGATTTTGACAAGGCGGAGGCTATAGCGAGACAGGTGGCGCGGCTTCACGAGCTTGGAGCAGAGATAGGTATAACCATAGGCGGCGGCAATATATGGCGTGGCCGCAGCTCCGGCGATATGGACCGCAACAGGGCGGATCAAATGGGTATGCTGGCGACTGTCATAAACTCGCTTGCCGTGCAGGATTGCCTGCTGAAGCTGGGGGTTCCAGCCGTGGTGATGTCCTCAATAGATATGCCGAGGATAGCGGATAGCTATTCCTCCCGGGCTGCACATGCCGCCCTTGATGCAGGTAAGGTAGTCATATTTGCAGGCGGCAGCGGTCTACCCTTCTTCTCAACCGATACCGCAGCTGCCCTCAAGGCTGCCGAGATAGGCGCGGACGCAATGCTCCTTGCAAAGAATGTAGACGCAATCTATTCTGACGATCCAAAGAAGAACCCGAACGCCATAAGGTATTCGCACCTCACCTACGACGAGGTCATCGAACGTGAACTAAAGGCTACAGACCTTACTGCCATAACCCTCTGCAAGGAGCAGAACATACCTATACTTGCCTTCGCCATGGCGGACCCGGACAACGTGGTAAAAGCTGTTCAGGGCGAGAGCATAGGTACGCTGATAGACAACGTGAAGTAAGGTATAAAGCGGGCGATACTGTGAACAATCTCTAATTGGGGATTGTGCGAAACAGGCATTTCCTGTAAAATATAGCTGAGCTTTTTATAAGATAAACTTTCAGGAGGTTCAAATATGGACGCTGTCGCAACCGCAAAAGAAAAAATGACCAAAACCGTAGCCGCTTTGGAGCGTGACCTCGGAACCCTCAAGGCCGGGCGTGCGAACCCCCAGGCCCTTGACCGCATAATGGTTGACTATTACGGCTCTCAGGTGCCGATAAACCAGCTGGGCAATATATCCTCCCCCGAAGCGAGGCTGCTGGTCATCTCACCCTATGACGCCACTATGATAAAGGAAATAGAGAAGGCTATACAGAAGTCCGACCTGGGCATTAACCCCAGCAACGACGGCCGCCTCATACGTCTCGTATTCCCCGAGCTCACCGAGGAGCGCCGAAAGGAGCTTGTAAAGCTGGTGCGCAAGAAGGGCGAAGAGTCTAAGGTAGCTATACGTTCTATCCGCCGCGACGCCATCGATACCATTAAGAAGGCCAAGAAGGACGGCGATATAACTGAGGACGACCAGAAGCGCCAGGAAGAGCAGGCCCAGAAGGCTACCGATGAGTTCATAAAGAACATTGACAAGGTCATTGCTGATAAGGAAAAGGAGATAATGACGGTTTGATATCCGTACTTGGATACGAGCTTGGAAGGGCGAAAGAGCTGCTGGAAGCCGAAGGATACAGCGTGAGGTGCGTAGAGACCCGCAGCCGCAAGGGACTTAACGGCAACGAAAAACGGGTGATAAGGCAGCGTACTGATGGCAATGCGGTTGAGCTCATATGGGCCCTGTTCAAAACAGACTGCGAATATGGGGGATAGCGGTTAGTTCCGCATCCCCTTTTGTATCGGAGGATATTTTTACACAATGGCAAAGATACAGCCTCAAAGCGTAGGCTTGGCGCCGGAACTGCCACGGCATATAGGCATAATAATGGACGGCAACGGCCGTTACGCCACGCGGCGGGGCCTGCCGAGAAAGCTTGGCCACCGGGCAGGAATGGAACGGCTGCGGGGGCTTATACGTTTTTCATCGGATATAGGTATTGAGGTGCTGTCGCTGTACGCCTTTTCCACCGAAAACTGGAAGCGGCCCAAGGAAGAGATAGGGGCGCTGTTCGATCTTTTTCTGGAATACTTTATAAGCGAACTGGACGACCTGAATAAAAACAACGTCTGCATACGCATAATGGGCGACATGTCCGCATTTCCGGAAAAAATGGGCCAGGAGACGGACGAGGCCATGTACAAAACCAGAAACAATACCGGCCTGAAGCTCAATATTGCATTGAACTACGGCAGCAGGGCAGAGGTGGTACGCGCCTGCAATACCCTTATTGAGCGCGGAAAGCCCGTAGACGAAGCTGATCTTATGAACGCCCTGTATACCGCGGGGCTGCCGGATCTTGATCTTGTAATCCGCACGGCGGGAGAGCAGCGGTTATCCAACTTCATGCTGCTTCAGGCGGCATACGCCGAGCTGGTGTTCACGGACGTGACATTTCCCGAGCTTACGGACGAAAAATATGCGGACTGCATAAGGGAATACCAACGGCGCACCAGAAGGTTCGGCGCGGTGACGGAATAAATCATCAAAAAGGAGAAGCGGCGTAATGGATAGCGGCAGGAAAACCAGAGTAATAGTAGGCGCGTTGCTGGGGTTGCTTTTCGTGGGCATAGTGGCTCTCGGCAGCATATTCCGCACCGTGGTATTTACCGTGGCGGCGGTGATAGCGGTATATGAGATGTCAAACATGATCTATAAAAAGACGGAAAAAAATATATTCGCGGCGCCCGCATACGTCTTTGCGGCGCTGTGCTTCCCCGTAGCCTCATTTCCGGCGGCCCTGGCGGCGAGGATGAGCGCCGCTACCGCCATAATGCTCCTCGGGGCGCTGTGCCTGATGCTCATCGCGGCGGAGAGGGTATTCAATAAGCTGCGCACCACGGAGGAAAGCATATACTCAGCCTTTATGCTGATATATCCCATGTCGCTGTTCGGGATGCTGGCGCTGATAATGCCCGCTGACGGGCTCACCTCACCGAAAAACGTGGGCCTGCTGCTGGTATTCATATGCCCGCTCATGGGCGATATGCTGGCCTATTACATAGGCTCCTCCATGGGCAAACGAAAGCTGTGCCCCGAGATAAGCCCTCATAAGACGGTTGAGGGAAGCTACGGAAGCTTTCTTGGCGGGCTGCTGGGCGGCTTTGTATGCTTCCTGCTGCAATTCATATGGGGGCTGCATCTGCCCATACTTCCCATGCTGCTCGTAGGTATTATCTGCGGCGGGGTAGGGCAGATAGGCGACCTGTTTGCGTCCGTCATAAAACGCTGGGCAGGGGCAAAGGATTACGGCAACATATTTCCCGGCCACGGCGGGGTGATAGACAGGTTGGACAGCGTGCTCATGTGCGCGCCGGTGGCGCTGTGTTACGTATGGCTCAGCATGCTGGTCTAAAGGAATGCAATAGATAATGAAGAATATAGCTGTTTTGGGCTGCACAGGCTCCATAGGCAGGCAGACCCTTGACGTTATCAGGGCTAATCCGGATAAATTCCGGGCGGCCGTGCTTTGCGCGGGCAGAGATGCAGACGCCATGCTTAAAGCGGCGGAGGAATTCCGTCCGGATTATATTGCCATGGCGGACGAGGCTGCGGCGGATAAGCTCAGGCAAAGCGGAATAAAGGCAAAAATAGCCGGCGGTGAACAGGCGGTGCTGGAAGCGGCGGCCTATGAGGGCGCCGACATAATAGTAAACGGCATAAGCGGCTTTTCAGGAATGAAGCCGCTGCTTGCAGCGCTGGAAGCGGGCAAAACCGTTGCCCTTGCAAACAAAGAAAGCATCGTCTGTGCCCACGACCTGGTAAATGCCGCGCTGAAAAAGGGCGGTGCCATAATACCGGTGGACAGCGAACAGAGCGCCATATTCCAGTGCATGGCGGCGGGAAACCACGGCGAGATACAAAGGCTCATACTTACGGCCTCCGGCGGTCCCTTCAGGGAATATACAAAGGAACAGCTCAAAACCGTCACGCCGGAGCAGGCAGGGCATCACCCAACCTGGAAAATGGGCAGAAAGATCACTATAGACTCCGCCTCCTTTTTCAACAAGGGCCTCGAGATAATGGAGGCGAGCTATCTTTTCGGCATACCCGGGGAAAGGATAAGCGTATTGGTACACCCGGAGTCCATAGTGCATTCCATGGTGGAATACACGGACGGATGCAATATGGCACAATTATCCAGGCCCGATATGCGGCTTGCAATACAATATGCGCTGACATACCCGGAGAGGACTCCCGGCGAGTTTGGAAGGCTTCGCCTTGAGGACATGGGCAAAATAAGCTTTTATGCGCCTGATACCGATAAATTTCCGGCGATACCCATGGCGTATGAGGCGCTGCGCGAGGGTGGGGCGCTGCCCATAGTTTATAACGGCGCAAACGAGGCGGCGGTGGATATGTTCATACGGGGCAAGATACGCTTTGACGAGATAGCCGACGTGGTCGGATACGCCATGAGCAGGGCGGACAGGGGGAATATACTCTCCCTTGAGGACATAATAAAAACAGACAGGCAGGCGAGAAGGCTTGCATTTGAGAAAGGAAACGCATAAATGACGCTGTTGTCAATTGTTGGCGCGCTGCTGGTGCTTACGGTGCTGGTATTCGTACACGAACTTGGGCATTTTTACGCGGGCAAAAGGCTTGGCTTCAGAATAGACGAGTTCGCCATAGGAATGGGCCCTGTGGTGTGCAGCAAGGAGAAAAACGGTACCCGCTTCGCGATCCGGGCGCTGCCCATAGGCGGCCTATGTGCCTTTCACGGTGAGGATGAAGGTGTATCCGATCCCGAGTGCTTCAATGCGCAGCCGGTATGGAAGCGCATGATAGTGGTGCTGGCCGGCCCATTTATGAATATACTTCTGGCAGTGGTGCTGGCCGTGATCATACTTATGACCTACGGCGAGTATATGCCGATGATAAACGACTTTACCGCAGAGAACACCCCGGCGGAGGCCGCGGGCATACAGGTAGGCGATATCATAACCGAGATAGACGGCAAGAGCATAACCTACTATGCGGAATGCACGGATTACATAAGGCAGGCGGATCACGCCGGCATAGAGGTAACGGTAAGGCGCGGCGGCAGCGACGTGACACTCACCGCCCGCGACATATACGACCCCGAAAGCGGAAGCAACAGGCTGGGGATATACATCTCCCCCGAAAGGCTGCGCTACGGCCTGCTTGAGGCTGCGACAAATTCGGTACGTTACACCTGCTATATTGTAAAAGAGATGTTCAAGGTGCTGGGCGGCCTGTTTACGGGAAGCGTTACCTCGGACGACGTAGCTGGACCGGTAGGCACCATAAGCATAATAGGTCAGGCGGTGAGGGCCGGCTTTGAGGTGGTGCTGCGTCTCGGAGTGCTTATCAGCATCAACCTTGGCATAATGAACATACTGCCTATTCCGGCGCTGGACGGCGGAAGGTTTTTGTTCATGGTGATAGAGGCGGTTCGCGGCAAGCCCATACCTCCCGAGAAGGAGGGAATGATACATATGGCGGGGCTGGTGCTGCTCTTCAGCCTTATGATACTGCTTACGGTAATGGACGTAAGAAAGCTGTTTTAGCCGCATAGCGGCAGACCGACTTGTGGGGGAAGGATGAAAAAAACAAGAAAAGTTATGGCAGGGGCGGTGCAGATAGGCGGCGACGCCCCCGTCACCATACAGTCTATGACCAATACAGACACGGCGGACGCAATAGCAACCGCCGATCAGATATTGGCCCTTGAGGAGGCGGGCTGCGAGATAGTCCGCTCTTCCGTGTACAATGAAGCATGTGCAAAGGCAATACCCGAGATAAAGAGCAGGATACACATACCACTCGTCGCTGATATACATTTTGATTGGAGGCTCGCCATAGCCGCCATGGAAAACGGCGTGGACAAGCTGCGCTTCAATCCCGGCAACATAGGCGGAGAGGAAAACGTAAAAAGGCTGGTGGATTGCGCCAAGGCCCATCATGTTCCCATGCGCATAGGGGTAAACGGCGGCTCTGCGGAAAAGGAGCTTCTCCGAAAGTACGGAGGCCCAAAGCCGGAAGCACTGGTTGAGAGCGCGCTGAAGCACGTCCGCATGCTGGAAAAACAGAGCTATTATGACATGGTCATATCTATTAAATCCTCCAACGTGCCGAATACAATTGAGGCTTACAGGCTTATGAGCAGGGAGTGCGATTACCCCCTGCATATAGGTGTTACGGAAGCTGGCGGCGGTGAAATGGCCCTTGTAAAGGCTGCGGCCGCCATGGGCGCCCTTCTTGTGGACGGCATAGGGGATACCATGCGCGTATCCATGACCGGCGACCCTGTACAGGAGGTTTACGCAGCGAAGGAGATACTGAAGGCCATGGGCCTCAGAAAAGAAGGAGTGGAAATAGTCAGCTGCCCAACCTGCGGCAGAACCTGCACCGATCTTCTCAGCGCCGCCAACAGGGTGGAGCATGAGCTTTCCAGCCTGATACCCAAGGGAAAGTACCTTAAGGTTGCCGTGATGGGCTGTATTGTAAACGGCCCCGGAGAAGCGGCTGAAGCCGATATAGGCGTGGCCTTCGGCAAGGACGGCTGCGCGCTGTTCAAGGGAGGTAAGCTCTTCAGGACGGTGCCGCTGGAAACCGCTGTAGACGAGCTGATAGCCGAGGCGAAGGCCATGATGGAATAGACTATGGAACAGAAGCTTTTGACTATATTTGAAAAATACGGCCTTGGAGACGGCGAGATAACAGATGCCGGACTGAACAAGCGTGAAAATCTGCTGACCGTTACCGTGCGGTGCGGCCATATAACCAGCGCCGAAAACATAGCCTGTCTTGAGAGGGAGCTTTGCGCCCTCATGCCGGGCTGCCGCACAAAGGTAATAATCAGGTGCGGCGGGCTTTCGGCGCTGCTGTCCGGCCGCGACCAGGATACGCTGAACATACTCAAAAAGACATGGTGCGACATACTTCCGGTATGCCGCCCCGCGATACACAGCTCCGTCTGGGATTATGAGGGTGGCACGCTCAAGGTAAGGATACCCTGGCAGGTGTTCGAGCTGGTCTCGGATCCGAGACATAGGGAAACGGTAAAGTCATATTACCTCGATCGGTACGGCATAGAGACTGACATAGAGCTTACCGCGGACGATACCATGGAGCTGACGCTGCCCAAGGAAGAGGAACGGCCCACCTGGCAGCCTAAAAAGGCTGCGGAGGCCAAGAAAAAGGCACTCCCCGACAGGGCGGATGTGATATATGGCAAGCCCATAAAAAAGACCGCCATAATCCAGCAGCGCGACGTGGACGAGACTATGTGCTACGTCACAATAAAGGGCGAGATACTAACCCTGGAGACTACAAAGCAGAAAAACGGCAGGACTATACTGACATTTGCCATAAGCGACCATACAAACACGATTCCCTGCAAGATGTTTCTCGAGGAGGGCGAGAATGGCATCGTCGATACCATAGCCGGCATACAGAAAAAGAAGGATATACTTATCGTCGCCGGAAAGTATATGATGGATCAGTGGCTCAGGCGAATGTGCGTATTCCCGCGGGACGTGGGCTGGGAGCCAAGAGCGGTGCGCACGGACAAGTCCGAGGAGAAGCGCGTAGAGCTGCATCTTCATACCAAGATGTCCAGCATGGACGGCCTGACAGACGTTAAGGAAGCCATAAAGACCGCAGCCCGCTGGGGCCATAAGGCAATAGCAATAACGGATCACGGCGTGGTACACGCCTTCCCGGATGCGGTGGCACAGGCAGACAAGCTGAAAAAGGACGGCAAGGACATAAAAATACTGCTGGGCGTCGAGGGATACCTCATGCCCGACAGCGAGCTTATAAAGCGGCCGGAGCAATACGTGGCGATAGGCGTGGTAGCATATCCCGGCGTAAAGGAGGACGACGTATTCGAGATAGCCGCGCTGCGCTTTGACGAGAGCGGCGAAAAGGAAGGCTTATCCATAATAGTCAACAGCGGCGCGGCGCTGACCGATGCCATGGCCGAGGAGGCAGGGCTTACACGCGAAATGATAAACGGCGGCGTGAGCCTGAAGGACGGGCTGAAGCAGCTGTATGACTTTATAGGCGATGGAGTGAAGGTGATACACGACCCGCTGGAGCTGAACAACCTCAGGCAGCACGGCCTGCGCTTTGATATGGAGCTGGACGCGCACTGCGTAAGCACCTCCATGCTGTTTCATTACCTGCACAGGGAAAGCAAGCAGACGGATATGAGGACTGCGGCGGAGGCGCTGGGCGTGGAGCATTGCGGCGGCAGAGCTATGGAAAGGGCGAGGACTGCGGCAAAGATAATGAACGCCGTACTGTCCGAGATGACCGCAAAGGACATAGAAAAGCTGCCGCTCATAGACGCGGTTCCCAAGGAAAAGGGAAAGGGCCGCAGGCTCACCTACCATATAATCATAATGGCCAGGAACCACGAGGGCCTTATGAACCTTTACCGCCTCGTGTCATATGCTCACCTCGAGCACCTGCGCAAGGTACCGCAGATACCCAGAAGCCTTCTCAATATGCACCGCGAGGGCCTTATAGTAGGCTCCGCCTGCGAGGCAGGAGAGCTGTTCCGGGCGGTGCTCAGGGGGGAGAGCGAGGAAAAGCTCATGTCCATAGCGGACATGTACGACTATCTAGAGATACAGCCCATAGGCAACAACGCCTTCCTTATGCGAAACGGTACAGTGGACACGGAGGAAGGGCTTCGCGATCTCAACCGCAGGATAGTAGCCCTGGGCGACAGGATGGGCAAGCCTGTGGTGGCCACGGGGGACGTACACTTCCTGGAGCCGGACGACGCGCTTTTCCGCAGCATAATAATGCACGCAAGAGGCTTTGACGACGCGGAGCAGCAGGCCCCCCTATACTTCAAGACCACGGATGAGATGCTGGAGGAGTTCTCCTATCTGGGCGAGGAAAAGGCGAGGGAGGTAGTAATAACCAACCCCAACATGATAGCCGACAGCTGCGAGAGAATGAAGGCATTCCTGTCAGAAAAGGGCACCTATGCCCCCACGTTCCCCGGCGCAAACGACGAGCTGAGGAATATGGCGCTGAAGAAGGCTCACGAGATATACGGGGACGAATTGCCGGAGGTGGTGCAGAAGCGCCTTGATAAGGAACTGAATTCCATCATAGGCAACGGCTATTCCTCGCTGTACCTTATGGCACAGCGCCTTGTACACAAGTCAAACAGCGACGGGTATCTCGTCGGTTCCCGAGGCTCAGTAGGCTCTTCCTTCGTGGCCAACATGGCGGGCATAACCGAGGTAAACGCATTGCAGCCCCACTATGTCTGCCCCAACTGCCGGCACAGCGACTTCGACATAGACCGTACCAAGTATGCCTGCGGCGTGGACATGCCGGATAAGGACTGCCCCGTCTGCGGCGCAAAATACAAAAAGCTCGGCTACGAGATACCCTTCGAGGTGTTTCTGGGCTTCAAGGGCGACAAGACCCCGGATATAGACCTTAACTTCTCAGGGGATTATCAGCCTGTAGCGCATAAGTACGTTGAGGTGATGTTCGGGGAGGGCCACGCCTTCCGCGCCGGAACCATATCCGGCGTAAAGGACAAGATAGCCTACGGCTACGTCCGCTCCTACTGTGAGGCAAACGGCATAAACGCCGGAAAGGACGAGATGGACCGCATGGTGCAGGGCTGCACAGGAGTTAAGAAGACTACCGGCCAGCATCCCGGCGGCATAGTCATAGTGCCAAAGGAAAACGATATAATGGAGTTCACCCCGGTGCAGTACCCGGCGGACCGCAGCGAGGGCGATACCATAACCACCCACTTCGACTTTCACGCCATGGACGACAGGCTGGTAAAGCTGGATATACTGGGCCACGATGATCCGACGGTGCTTAGAATGCTGAAGGATATTACCGGCTTGGACCCCCAGACAATACCCCTTGACGACCCTGAAACCATGAAGATATTCCGCACCAGCGAGCCTCTGGGCGTTACGCTGGACGAGCTGGACTGCGACGTGGGCAGCATAGCAATACCCGAGTTCGGCACCACCTTCGTGCGGCAGATGCTCAAGGACACACGCCCTACTACGATGGAGGAATTACTCAGGATATCCGGCCTTTCCCACGGTACCGACGTATGGCTGGGCAACGCTCAGGAGCTGGTATTGAGCGGTACGGCGACGCTGTCGCAGGTAATATGCACCCGAGACGATATAATGAACTACCTTATACTCAGAGGCGGCGACCCGTCCATGTCCTTCAAAACCATGGAGAGCGTCCGCAAGGGCAGAGGCCTTACCCCTGAGATGGAGGAGCATATGCGCTCCATAGATACGCCTCAGTGGTTCATAGACTCCTGCAAAAAGATAAAGTACATGTTCCCCCGCGCCCACGCAGCGGCCTACGTCATGATGGCCTTCCGAGTGGCCTACTACAAGGTGCATATGCCCCTCGCCTTCTATTCCGTTTACTATACCGTCCGAGCGGACGCCTTTGACATAGCCCAGGCGGAGGGCGGCGCCCAGAAGGTGCTTGCCAACATAAACGCCATAAAGAAAAAAGGCAACGATGCGGATAAAAAGGAAGAAGACCTGCTGACAATACTGGAGGTGGTCTTTGAAATGAACAAGCGCGGCATAGAGCTGCTGCCTGTGGACCTGTATAAATCCAAGGCCAGCCAGTTCATAATAGAAGACGGCAAGATACGGCCGCCCTTCTCATCGGTGGCGGGCGTGGGAGCCAACGCCGCCATAGGCATAGCTGAAGGCGCAAAGGGCGGCGAGTATACCTCCATAGAAAATTTTCAGGCCCGCACCGGCGCCAACTCCGCAGTGATAAAGGCGCTTGCGGAAGCCGGCTGCCTGAACGGGCTGCCCGAGACGGATCAGCTCTGCCTGTTTTAAAGAAGCCGGTATGTGCGGCGCTTTGATGCGAAATAATATGCTTGCATTATAGCGCCGCATATGGTACAATTTTGCTGTTGGTATATGGCAAGTTTGCTGTATTTTAGTTTTCAAGTAAGAGTGGGCGCGTCCTGCTCTTTTGTTTTGAATAGCGGAGGAATATAATGAAAACCACCCAAACAGTGGAAGCTCTTCTCCGGCCGGTAGTTACAGGCATGGGCTACGAGCTGGATGAGGTAGAGTTTCAGAAGGAGCAGGGTAATTGGGTGCTCACCCTGTACATAGAGCATCAGGACGGAAGAAGCGCCACCATAGATGACTGCGAGGCGGTGAGCCGGGCCGTAGACCCCATATTGGACGAAGCAGACCCAATAGAGCAGGCATACTACCTCAGTGTGTCCTCAATAGGCATCGACAGGCCGCTCAAAAAGGATAGGGACTATCAGCGCAGCCTCGGCAGCCCCATTACGGTAAAGCTCTACGCCCCGCTCAAGGGCAAAAAGGAGTATACGGGCGAGCTTTTGTCATATACGCCCGATTCCTTCACCATAAGCGTAAAGGGCGAGGAGATGACCTTCCAGAAAAAGGACGCTTCAAAGGTGCAGCCCTATATAGACTTCAAGGCTCTGGAAAAGGACCTTGACGAATTAGAAGCAGATTTTGAAAATATAGAGACAGAAGAGGAGAATTGACAATGAACGCCGAATTCATAGAGGCACTGAACGCCATAGAGAAAGAGCGCGGGATAAGCAAGGATATACTGATAGACGCATTTGAATCCGCATTGATAGCGGCATACAAGCGCAACTACGGCGCAGTGGGAAACGTCCGCGCCACAGTGGACCGGGATACGGGAGAGGTGCAGATATTCGCCTCCAAGACCGTCACCGAAACGGTGGAAAACCCCTATGCGGAGATATCTCTTGCCGAGGCGAAGAAGATCAATTCCCTCTATGAAGTGGGCGACGTTCTGGAGGAGGAGGTAGACCCACGCAAGTTCGGCCGCATAGCGGCCCAGACCGCCAAGCAGGTGGTGGTTCAGCGTATTCGCGAGGCCGAGCGCGGCGTCATATTCGATGAATTCGTAGAGAAGGAAAACGAGGTGCTTACCGCCATAGTCCAGCGGGTAGAGAAGAACGGCATCTATGTAGAGCTGGGCAAGACAGACGGCTTCCTTGCCGCCTCCGAGACCATAGCGGGGGAGACTTATAACACCAGCGACAGGCTGAAGGTTTACGTCCTTGAGGTGCGCAAGACCAACAAGGGCCCGCAGGTAATAGTTTCCCGTACCCACCCCGGCCTTGTTAAGAGGCTTTTCGAGCTGGAGGTTCCCGAGATACAGACCGGCATAGTCCAGATAAAGTCCATAGCGCGGGAGGCGGGCTTCCGCACCAAGGTGGCCGTTTATTCCTCCGACCCTCAGGTGGACGCCGTGGGCGCCTGCGTGGGCCAGAAGGGGATAAGGGTAGAGCGCATAGTAAACGAGCTGCATAACGAAAAGATAGATATAATAGAGTGGGATCCCGATCCGGCAGTATATATTGCCAAGTCCCTTAGTCCTGCCCGTGTTATGATGGTATACATCAACGAGGCGGAAAAGGCCGCAAAGGTGATAGTGCCAGACAATCAGCTTTCCCTTGCTATCGGCAAGGAAGGCCAGAACGTCCGCCTTGCCGCCAAGCTCACAGGCTGGAAGATAGATATAAAGAGCCAGAGCCAGGCCGAAGAGGACATGGATATAGCGGACGCCGACAGCGAGGCGGACGGCGGCTTCGAGGAATAGTTTTGGAGGATCAGCAATGCCTGCTAAGAAGGTGCCTATGAGAATGTGCGTGGGCTGCCGCGAGATGAAGCCAAAGAAGGAGCTGCTGCGCATAGTCCGCTCTCCCGAGGGCGAAATAAGCGTGGACCGCACCGGCAAGGTCTCCGGCCGCGGCGCGTACATATGCGCCAACGCAGAGTGTCTGAACAGGGCCCGCAAAATAAAAGCGCTGGAAAGGGCGCTGGAGCACGGAATAGAGGACGAGGTTTTTTCAAAGCTCGCTTCGGAGATAACCGGCGATGCAGAATGACCGTCTGCGTACAGCTCTGGGCTTTGCGGCCAAGGCCGGGAAGTGCATATCAGGCGACTTTGGCGCGGAAAGAGCCGTTAAGGACAAAAAAGCCCTCGCAATAGCTCTGGATAACGGCGTGTCAGCCGCAACGCGGGAGCGCTACGAGGGAATGTGCCAAAGAGCCGGCATACCCTGCGTGTATCTCGAAGACCTTGGCAGGGCGATAGGAAAGGATAACCGCATGATAGCCGCGGTGACAGAGGCGGGCTTTGCCCGTATGATAGAAGAGACGTATAAGACTTCACAGCAAAAGTAACATACCGGGGGGTAATATCTATGGCAAACAAGACAATGGATTCCGCACGGGAATTTGAAACCCAGGCAAAGGAGCTTCTGGAGCGAGTAAAGCGAATGCAGAACGATCTGGGGGCGGCCCTTCAGTCCGTAAAGCGGGCGGAAAGCGAGCTTATAGATAAAGAAAAGCGCGCCGAAAAGGAACGCATGGAAAAAGAAAGGGCAGAGAGACTCCGCGAGGTCCTCACCAGCGAGGGTGACCTTGCCTTCCACGTAGGCGACGACAGGGCGGAGGAGCAGCCAGCCCCGGCAGAGAGCAAGAGCGAAGTAAATGAGAAGCCGAAGCCGGAGCCGATGAAGGAGCAGAAGGCGGAGGAAAGCGTACAGCCAAAGGCGGAGGAAAGCGTACAGGCAAAGGCGGAGGAACCTGCAATGGCGGATAGGAAGCCTGAAGAAAAGCCTGAGACAAAGGCGAAACCCGCACCGGCAAATAAGCCTGTACAGCAGCAGCGCCCGGCCTATGAGCGCAGGGAACCTCAGCGCAGAGAGGACGGCAGGCAGCAGAAGCCACGCACTGACAGGCCGCAGCGGCCCGCAGACCGCCCGGAGCGCACAGACAGACCTCAGCAGCGCCCCGTACAGGGAGGCTACCAGCCTAAGCCGGCGGCCCGCACCATGGAATCCGCTGCGCCTTCCGTAAGGGATCAGGGCAAGGGCCGGAGCCAGAAACCCCAGACAAGAGATGAGGAGCGCAAGGCGCCAAAGAATAAGAAAACCATTATGAAGGAAAACACCAGAGCAGCAGGCAGCTGGGACGACGACGCCCCAATGAGCCGCAAGCAGAAGCGCAAGCAGCAGGCGTTACATAAGCCGGAGCCGGTAAAGATCGACAAGGCCGTGCTGACTACCGAGACCATAACCGTAAAGGATCTTTCCGAAAAAATAGGCAAGCCTGTGGCCGAGATCATCAAAAAGCTGTTTATACTCGGCATAATGGCTACCATCAATCAGGAGATAGACTACGACACCTGCTCACTCATCGCCGCCGATTACGGCATAGAGCTGGAGCTCAACATAGCCAAGACCGCCGAGGACGTGCTCAACGAGAGCGTTGAAGAGGCGGATTCCGAGGAGAACCTCGTACCACGCCCGCCGGTAGTTACCATAATGGGCCACGTGGACCACGGCAAGACCTCGCTGCTTGACGCCTTCCGTGAAAGCAGCATAACCGCAGGCGAGGCAGGCGGCATAACGCAGCATATAGGCGCGTATACCGTATCCTGCAAGGGGCGCACCATAACCTTCATAGATACCCCGGGCCATGAGGCGTTCACCTCCATGCGCGCCCGCGGAGCCCAGGTTACGGATATAGTAATACTGGTTGTGGCGGCGGACGACGGCATTATGCCGCAGACCATCGAGGCCATAAACCACGCCAAGGCGGCGAACGTTCCTATAATCGTCGCTATCAACAAGATAGATAAGGACACCGCCAATCCGGATCGGGTAATACAGCAGCTCACCGAGTACGGCCTCGTAGCCGAAGAGTGGGGCGGCGATACCATATGCGTGCCCATTTCCGCGAAGAAGCGCATCAATTTGGATACGCTGCTCGAGATGGTACTGCTTCAGGCGGACGTTCTGGAGCTTAAGGCAAATCCCGACAGGGCGGCCCGGGGCACCATAATAGAGGCAGAACTGGACAAGGGCCGCGGCCCTGTGGCTACCGTACTGGTACAGAACGGTACCCTCAAGATAGGCGATCCCATAGTTGCAGGCACAGCCTTCGGCCGCGTCCGCGCAATGATGGACGATAAGGGCCGCAGGGTGACTTCAGCCGGGCCAAGCCAGCCTGTAGAGGTACTGGGCTTTGGCGAGGTGCCTTCCGCAGGCGATGTAATGAACGTTGCGGAGGTAGATAAGCTGTCCCGGCAGGTAGCAGAGGAGCGCCGCGACAAGCTCAAGGCGGAGCAGATACGCAATATGTCCAAGGTATCCCTGGACGATCTGTTCAGCCAGATAGAGGCGGGCAACGTCAAGGATCTGAACATCATAGTAAAGGCAGACGTGCAAGGCACGGTAGAGGCCATAAAGCAGGCATTGGAGAAGCTCTCCAACGACGAGGTAAGGGTGCGCTGCATACACGGCGGCGTAGGCGCCATAACCGGCTCGGATATAGTGTTCGCCTCCGCCTCCAATGCGCTGGTAATAGGCTTTAACGTGCGCCCGGACGCCACGGCTCGCGAGGCCGCAGAACGCGAAAAGGTGGATGTGCGTACATACAGCGTCATCTACAACGTGATCGAGGATGTCGAGAACGCCATGAAGGGTCTGTTCGCACCCGTATACAAGGAGGTCGCTCTGGGTACTGCGGAGGTGCGCAATACCTTCAAGGTATCAGGCGTCGGCACTATTGCGGGCGCATACGTCAAGGATGGCAAGATCACCCGTTCTGCTCAGGTACGTGTAGTTCGCGGCGGCATAGTGCTCCACGACGGCAAGATAGCCTCCCTCAAGCGCTTTAAGGACGACGTCAAGGAAGTGGCGTCGGGCTATGAATGCGGTATCGGAATAGAGAACTTCAACGATATCCGCGAGGGCGACATGATAGAAGCCTATACCATGGAGCAGATAGAAAGATAATCAGGAGAGGCAGAAAAGATGTCCATTCGTTATGAAAGAATGAACGAGGAGATAAAGAAGACCATCAGCGAGATCATAAAAGACATGAAGGATCCTCGAGTCTCCGATATGACCACCATAATGTCAGTGGACGTGACCAACGACCTGAAGCAGGCCAAGGTGCTGGTAAGCGTTTACGACAAGGACGATGAGGTACGCAGGGGCACGGTGGAGGCGCTCAACCACGGCAGCGGCTTCATAACCCGCGAGCTGGGCAAGCGCATGCAGCTGCGCGCCCTGCCAAAGCTGAACTTCAAGCTGGACAACTCCATTGAGTACAGCGTGCATATTTCAGAGATTATCGACAGCCTGCACAAAAACGAAAAGTAGCTTGCTCTGGGCGGTGATGTGAAGCGTCATCGCCCGATTTTTTAGGAGGGAAGGCTTATGAAGGGCAGCATGGAGGAGATACTCCGCTTTGTAGAACAAAACGACGCTTTCAGCATAATATCCCACGTAGCGCCGGATGGGGATACCATCGGTTCGGGAACGGCACTGTCAAGGATACTGCGCAGGCTGGGCAAGCGTACGGAAAACGTATGCTGCGACCAAGTACCCGACGCGTATAAGTTCATACCGGGTGCTGAAGAGATACTGCTGCCGAAGGATGCCCGGGGCTTCGATGCGGTAATAGCGGTAGACTGCGCAGATAAGGGCAGGCTGGGCAGTGCCGAGGGTATATTCGACAGGGCGGGCGTGACGGCCAATATAGACCATCACGGCACCAACGCCACGTATGCCGATAATAATATGATTGAGGAGACTGCCGCCTGCGCAGAGCTTATATACAGGCTTGGCAGGGCGCTGGGGGCGGAGATAGACGCGGAGACGGCTAATTGCCTCTTTGCCGCCCTCGTGACGGATACCGGCTCCTTTGCCTATTCAAACGTAACCAGGGACACTATGGCCATAGCCGGCGAGCTTATTGCGTCAGGCGCTGATAATTCTCTCATAAACAGGCTGGTATATCACAACGAGCCGGCAGGCAAGGTGAAGATGCACGCTTACGCGCTGGAGAGGCTGCATTTATATTCCGAAGGGCGCATAGCCACAGCAATGCTTACGGAAAGTGAGATGGATTCCTTTGGCCCCGAGGCGTATACCGAAGGCATAGTCGAAAAGCTGCGGGATATAGATACGGTAGAGATAGCGGCGTTTTTGAGGCAGAAGGGAAAGGACGTAAAGGTAAGCCTTAGAGCTAAGAAATACGCCGACGTGGCGCGTATCGCCGCCTCAAAAAATGGCGGCGGCCACCCCAGGGCAGCCGGGTACACCGAATATGACATCACTGTGGCTGAGGCCGAAAAGATAGCGGTGCAGCTTGCCGAAAAGGAGCTTGAAGCATGCTGGAAGGAGTAGTAAACGTATTAAAACCGCCGGGAATGAGCTCCAGCGACGTGGTGACGGACATCCGGCATATATTCAACATGAAGCGGGTAGGCCATACAGGCACACTGGATCCCGGTGCAGCCGGAGTGCTGCCCATATGCATAGGCCGGGCGACGAGGCTTTTTGATTACCTTGTGGACAAGGAAAAGGAGTACATAGGCGAGATAACATTCGGTATAGCTACGGATACCCAGGACTCCTACGGCGCGCCGGAAGGACGCTCCGATGCTGTAGTTACCGGGGAGATGCTCATGGAGGCGCTGCCTAAGTTCACAGGCCCTCAAAAGCAGACCGCGCCTCTGTATTCGGCCCTTTCGGTGGACGGAAAGAAGATGTACAAGCTTGCCCGGCAGGGCGTTGAGGTGGAGCGCAAGGTTAGGGATATAAACGTGCCGGAGCTTTCGTTCATATCACAGACCGGCTGCAACAGATATCTCGTAAAGATCGTCTGCTCCAAGGGCACATATGTGCGCACGCTCTGCCACGACATAGGCGGGAGCATGGGGGTTCCTGCCCACATGTCCTTCCTGCTGCGCACACGCTCCGGGGCGTTTGATCTGGACGGCAGCTTTACAATAGACGAGCTGAAGGAGCTTAAAGAAAAGGGCGAGCTTTATAAGGCGGTCATACCCATGGAGCAGACGCTTATGCATATAGGCGAAGCCCGAATGACCCTGAACAAAAAAGGCGAACGGTTCCTGACTCATGGCGCGGAGGTGGTCTGTCCCGGCATAGAAGAACTGCCAAAGGATACCCCTCTCAGGGCATACTGCAACGGCAAATTTTTAGGAATAGCCAAATCAAACGGCGAGGCGGTGCATATATGCACATTCCTCGGTCAGGAAGAAGAATGAATAAAACAGCCATAGCTTTCGGCACCTTTGACGGGGTACACAGGGGGCATCAGGAGATAATAAACGCCATGCTCACGGCGGCGGAAGGGAGAGGGCTCGACCCGCTTATATACACCTTTTCCAACCATCCGGCGGGGCTTTTCGGCAAGTCCTTTTCCATGATAATGACGGACGGGGAGCGCATAGCCGCCCTGAAAGGCTTCGCCCCCGTTGCGGCGGAAAGGCTGGACAGGCAGTTCGCGGCGACGGAGCCGGAGGACTTCGTTCGGCACATGGCAGAAAAATACCGCATGGGCGCAGCCGTCGCGGGCTTCAACTATACCTTCGGCAGCAGGGGGGCGGGGAACATGGATACGCTCCGTCGCCTTGGGGGGAAATACGGCTTTGAGGTATACGAGATACCCGCGCTGATGTACGGCGGGGAGCCGGTATCCAGCACCCGGATACGGGCCTGCATAGAGCGCGGCGACATAGCCGGCGCAAACGCCATGCTGGGCCATGAGCTTGAGCTTAGCTGCAAGGAAACGTTGCAAAACGGACGCGCCGTGCTTAAAGTGGCTGATGGGCTCGTGCTGCCAGCCCCCGGGAGGTACATTACGGAGGCGGAGGGAAGGCGGCTCGTATGCGGCGTTTTGCCCGGTGGCAGCATCGAGCCGGAGGAGCCCTTAAGGGGGATTAAAAAGCTGCGGTTTATAGGCAGGATAGGCTGAAAAAGCTATTTACAACGCATTGACGCTGTGGTAAAATAAAAAGACCTTGAACCGGGGGCTGTGTTTTCCGCATCTCCAAGCGCAATACTCGGTTTCCGGCGATTTATAAAAAATATGGAGGAAGTAAAAATGACCAAAGCTGAAATCATCGCCAAGTACGCGATTCACGAGGGCGACACCGGTTCCCCCGAGGTGCAGATCGCTCTGCTGACTGAGCGCATCAACCACCTGAACGAGCACCTCAAGGAGAACAAGAACGACCACCATTCCCGCCGTGGCCTGCTCAAGATGGTCGGCCGCCGCCGCGGCCTTCAGAACTACCTTAAAAAGACCGACATCGAGCGCTACCGCAAGATATGCGCCGAGCTTGGCCTGCGCAAGTAATTGAGTGAGCATAAGAGCAGCCTTTAAGGCTGCTCTTTTCTTATTCGGCACAACATCTTGCGCCGCATTGCGGGAAACGGCACGATTCGCCGAATTATTTATATTTTATTCACAGATTAGCTTTGGTATATTCATACGCAAAGGGGTATAATATCCTTAGAAAAGAAGCTGGCAAAGCAAAAAGCGAGGGAGGGCTTTTTATGAAGAAAAGATTATTTGCCATTATGTTGGCTCTGGCCATGCTGCTGGCCGCAGTGCCTGCGCTGGCGGAGGAAGGAGAAGTACAAGAACAAGATCAGGTTAAGGAAAAGATATTATGCGCTACTGAAGGATGCAAAAATGAAGTAGCAAATAAAGGTGATTTCTGCAAAGATTGCGCGACCGCAAAGAAGGTAGCCGAAGAAGCTGCTAAGAAAGCTGAGGAAGAAGCTGCTGCCAAGAAAGCTGCTGAGGAAGAAGCATTAAGAAAGGCTGCTGAGGAAGAGGCTGCTAAGAAAGCTGCCGAGGAAGAAGCATTAAGAAAGGCTGCCGAAGAAGCAGCTAAGAAAGCCGCCGAAGGAAAAACTGAAGGTCTCAAGGCGACTCCCGGTGAAACAAATCAAGCCGGTACGGGAGCAGATGGTAACTGTCACCACAATCATACGGCTGCATGGGCAAGCACTCATCCCGAGGTACAAGGCACGATGGTAGAGCATCCGGCGGTAGCCGCAACTTGTACAAGTGAGGGTAACGTTAAATACTATACTTGCAATAAATGTGGTGGGTATTTTGTGGAAGATGGAGGTACAATCGATATAAAAAACCCAAAGAAAGTAAATGAAAATGATGTCAAGACACCCAAAACAAAACACACACTGATCCAAATTGCTGCTAAAGCTGCTACTTGCACGGAAGCCGGAAATATTGAGTATTATGAATGTTCTGCTTGCAAGGGTAAGTTTGCAGACTCGACAGGTATGCATCCGGTTGATAATATCGTAATTCCAGCGCTCGGTCATACTATATCTGAAAATGTTACTTATAAACAGAAACCGACGTGTACGAAAGCGGGAATTGCAACGTATACTTGCGGCAGATGCGGAGATTCACAAAATGATGTTAATGTTCCGGCAATCGGCCATGACTATGGTGAACCTACTTGGAACTGGTGCGGCGTGAGCAGCGCTACCGCGACATTCAGGTGCAGGAGAAACTGCGGCGAAGAAAATGCGATAGTTACTTGTCAGGCAAGACTGACACGAAGCAGCATAAATAACTGCGGCTACTATACATATACCGCGACCGTGCAGTTCAACGGCAAGACTTATACCGACATGAGGACGGATTACAGCTGCCGTCCCGACTGGTACTATGACCCCTGCTACTACAACAACCCCTGCGGCCATTGGGGCTGCGGCAACGTATGCACCCGCTACAGCAACTGCGTACCCTGCCAGAACTACAGGACTACCTTCCGCGTAGGCGGGTACAATTGTCTGGCTACACCTAAGACAGGCGATGTGTCCGTAATAGGCATGGCGCTGATATCCCTCGCGGGCGCCGGCGCTGCCATAATGGGTAAGAAACGCAAATAAAAACAGGCGACTTTAAAGGCCCGTCCTAAAAGGATGGGCCTTTTTCTTGTTGCTATATGCCGGCAAATAATGTATAATAAATTGGTTTATAATAAGAGAGTATGAAAAGGAGCATGAACATGCAAGGCAAGACATTCACAATGGAGCTCGCCGGAAAGACCCTTACCATCGAAACCGGTAAGTACTGCGAGCAGGCAGGCGGGAGCGCATTCGTCCGCATGGGCGACGCCGTGGTTATGGTCAATGCAACGGTGGCCAAGCAGCCCCGGGACGGCGTAGATTTCCTTCCCCTGTCCATCGAATTCGAAGAAAAGATGTACTCCGTGGGCAAGATACCCGGCGGTTACATAAAGCGCGAGGGCCGTCCCTCCGAAAAGGCCATACTGTGCAGCCGCCTTATCGACCGTCCCCTCCGTCCCCTGTTTCCCAAGGGCTTTTACAACGACATTCAGGTAATAGCTACCGTACTGTCAATGGATCCCGACGTCCAGCCCGAGATACTGGGCATGATAGGCTCTTCCGCGGCTCTGGCCATGAGCGAAGCCCCCTTTGCAGGCCCTACCGGCGCTGTGGCGGTCGGCATGGTAGACGGCAGGTATATCATCAATCCCACCCTGGAGGAGAGGCATAAGAGCAAGCTGAACCTTACAGTTGCAGGTACCAAGGACGCTGTCATGATGGTAGAGGCCGGCGCAAATGAGCTTTCCGAAAAGGAAATGCTTGACGCCATACTGACGGCTCACGAGGAAGTAAAGAAGATAGTGGCCTTTATCGAGGGCATAGCGGCCGAGTGCGGCAAGCCCAAGATGGAAGTCAACATATATCATCCCGACGAAGCCTTCACTGAGCTGGTACGCGAGTACGCAAGAGACAAGGTGGAGTGGCAGCTTGACACCTTTGAGCGCAAGGTACGCGAGGAGCGCAGCGAGCAGGTAAAGCGGGAGGTCATCGAGCACTTCGCAGAGGAGTATCCCGATTCCGCCGGCGATATAGACATGATACTCTACAACCTTACTAAGGAAATCGTAAGGGATAAGATAATCAACCGCAAGATCCGCCCCGACGGACGCGCACAGGACGAGATACGCCCCATCTGGAGCGAGGTGGGCATACTGCCCCGCGTACACGGCAGCGGCGTATTCACCCGGGGTCAGACTCAGGTAATGACCATAGCCACCCTTGCGCCCCTTTCCGAGGGACAGGAGTTGGACGGCATTGATGACGTCACCTTCAAGCGTTACATGCATCAGTACAACATGCCTCCCTACAGCGTGGGCGAAGTACGCCGTGTCGGCAGCCCCGGCAGGCGTGAGATAGGCCACGGCGCACTGGCTGAGCGCGCTCTGGTACCCATGCTCCCCTCCGAGGAGGAATTCCCCTATGCCATGCGCCTGGTCTCCGAGGTAATAAGCTCCAACGGTTCCACCTCACAGGCCTCAATCTGCGCCAGCACTCTTGCGCTTATGGACGCTGGCGTCCCCATAAAGAAGCCCGTAGCAGGCGTTGCGATGGGTCTCATCAAGGACGATTCCACCGGCAATATCGCCGTATTGACCGACATACAGGGCCTTGAGGACTTCCTCGGCGATATGGACTTTAAGGTAGCCGGCACCCGCGAGGGCATCACCGCCATTCAGATGGATATAAAAATCAAGGGCATAGATGAGCAGATACTTACCCGCGCCCTTGAGCAGGCACGCAGGGGCCGTCTGTTCATACTGGACAAGATGGCAGAGACCATCAAGGAGCCCAGGGCAGACCTGTCCCCCTATGCTCCTCGCATCATGCAGTTCAGCATACACCCCGATAAGATACGCGAGGTAATCGGATCCGGCGGAAAGACCATAAACGGCATCATCGCAGCGACCGGCGTAAAGATCGACCTTGAGGACGACGGACGTGTATTTATCGCCTCCCCCGACGCCGAAGCCGCAGCCGCCGCAAAGCGCATGATAGACGATATCTGCCGCGATATAGAAGTTGGCGGCGTGTTCCTCGGCAAGGTAGTGAACATACTGCCCATAGGCGCACAGGTAGAACTCAAGCCTGGTAAGAAGGGCCTGGTGCACATCAGCCGCCTGGCAAATCACAGGGTAGAGAAGGTTGAGGACGAGGTTCAGATAGGAGACGAGATACTGGTACGAGTCATAGCGATCAAGCCCGACGGCAAGATCGACCTTACCCGCAAGGAGCTCCTGCCCGACGCGAAGAAATAATAAAACAGCTTGTGTGTGCGGGCGGATATTATTCCGCCCGCATGTTGATTTTTAAGGCGTATGTTCTTAAACTGCCTGTACCCTCATAGATTGTCTACATGGGGGGTACGGGGCATATGCGCAGAAAACTCAGCTTTTTAAGCGGATTGTTGACAAATATTTTCCTTGCGGCGCTGATAATAGCGATGTATCATGCTACACAGCCAGGCGGCGTGCTGCCGGTTTCGGCGCCTCAGTATCGTGGCAGCGGCGAAAGGGCTGCATTGCAGTTCGCGGTGAGCTGGAATGCGGCAGCCATACCTGATATATTGGATATACTAAAAGATAAAAGCGTCAGGGCTACGTTTGCCGTAAGCGGAGAATGGGCTGAAAACAATCCCGCGCTGCTTATGCGCATGGCCGCAGAAGGCCACGAGATAGCCTCCATGGGGTATTATCCCGACATGGATGGCAGAATAGGCTGGACCGTAAAAGACGTGAGGAGGGCCAACGAGGCGGTAAAGAAGATATGCGGCGCAGAGCCTGCGATATACTACGAAGGCTCGCGCAATACCGTAACGTCTACGCTGGCAGCAAAAAAACTGAAATTAACAGCGGTATCCTCGACGATAGATCTGCTGACGGCCAAGGGCACTGCCGCGGACATACTTTCCCGCCTGCCTGAAAAGCCTATTGAGGGAAGCATAATATTGCTTCGGCCTACGGCGGCCTGTAAGGAGGCGCTGGGCGGCATAATAAATGCGATAGAAGAGAAAGGAATTGGGCTTACATGCACAGGCGATGTGCTGGGCCTATCGGAATAGGGCAAAAGGTGATAGTAAGAGAAACGCTTCCAAACGGTGTAAAGCTCATAGCTCAGGAGATGACCGGATTCCGCTCGGTATCCATGGCGGTATGGATACAGGCCGGTTCGGTGTATGAAACAGGCGCCGAATCCGGCATATCCCACTTTATAGAGCACATGGTGTTCAAGGGGACAGAAAGCCGCAGCGCATCTGACATAGCGGCGGAGATGGACGCGGTGGGCGGCAGCATAAACGCGTACACCGCCAAGGAATGCACCTGCTTTTATGCTAAGGTGCTGGGTGAAAATATCGACCTTGCGGCGGACATGCTAAGCGACATAGCCTGCCGCCCAAGCCTTGATCCTGCGGATATCGAAAGGGAAAAGGGCGTCGTGTGCGAGGAGATACTCATGCTGGAGGATGATCCGGAGGACCTTGCCCACGAGACGCTGAGCGCCGTAATATACGGCGACAGCCCTCTTGCAAGGCCAATACTGGGTACACAGGACACAGTACGGGCATTTACGAGAGACGATATACTTTCATATATGGACAAGCGGTACGTACCCCAAAACATGGTGGTGTCCTGCGCGGGCAACTTTAAGATGGAGGAGCTGCGGGCCGCGGTGAATAAGCGCTTTGACAGGCGGGGCCGGGGCGACAGCTACGTACCCCCAAAGAACCAGCTCATAAAGGAAAAACGCTTCAGGGCGGTGGAAAAGGACATAGAGCAGGTGCATATATGCCTGGGCTTCCCCGGGTTCCCAGGGGATACCGAGGAGCAGTTTGCGCTGCTGGTGCTCAATAACGCCCTTGGGGGAAGCATGAGCTCCAGGCTGTTCCAGAAGATACGCGAGGAACACGGGATGGCGTATTCCGTGTACTCATACCCCACGAGCTATTCCGATACCGGTTACTTCACCCTCTATGCCGGCACCGGGGAAAAGCAGGCCGCCAAGGTGGTGGAGCTTATGCTCAGGGAGATAGATTCCGTCAAGAATGACGGCATAACCAAAGAAGAATTCGCCCGCAGCAAGCAGCAGCTGAAAGGCAATTATCTCTTAGGCCTTGAGAGCACTGCTTCCCGCAGCAGCTCTTTGGGACGCGGCGAGCTAAGAGGAAGGATATACACCGATGAGGAGCTTATTCGCCGCATTGAGGGCGTTACCATGGAAAGCGTCCAAGACATCATTCCAAGAGTACTGGACACAGAAAGAATGGCGGGAGCATTCGTTGGCAGGGTAAACAAGAGGGAAACCGAAGTAAAGAGGATATTCGAGACGGCGTAAGCCGTATATAAAAGGAGCGCAGATGGCGAGGAGAAGAAAAGTAAGGTTCAGCGGAAGGTTTTACCTTACCATGCTGGTGCTGTTAGGCATAGTCGTGGCACTGGTGCTGATAATACCCAGCGGCGGGGGCGGTACGCTCAGAAACGCCACTATGGAGGCAAAGCTGATGCCGGAGACCGTAATAATACGCAATGAGAGCACCGTAGCGGTGGACAAGTTCGATATGGTGGATCACCTTGTGGACGAGGGCGCCAGCGTAAATGCCGAGGTGCCCGTGGCGACGGTGTACAAATGGGGATACAGCAGTGAACTTGCCCAGTCCCTCGTTACAATACAGCAGAAGATATACGAAAAGCAGCTGTCGATATTGGACGGAATAGAGTCCACCGAGCTTACCTCGGTAAACGGTCAGATAGCCGAGCTTAAAAGCAAGATAGTCTCCAACGTCTCAGAGGGCGGCGATGATGATCTGCTTGAGCTTGAGCGCAGCATGAAGGAGCTGCTGAACCAGCGTACCGTATACCTGAAAAATTCCGTACAGGCGGATGTTGAACTGAATTCCCTCTATTCCGAGGAAACGGCGAAGCTGGCCCAGATAGCCGAGTACACCAGCACCGTGAACGCCAAGATGACCGGTCTCGTGAGCTTTTATTTCGATGGCTATGAGCTGGTGCTCAACGGGGAAAAGCTGGACGTGGTTAGCGCAGACGTCATAAAGAAGATAATCAACGGCGAAAGCGGCGTCAACGCCGCCACAAGCGAAAGCCTTCTGTTCAGGCTGGTAGATCCAAACAAATGGTACGCCGCATTCATAACCTCACCCTCAGAGGGAGCCAGCCTTATGGGGGGGCAGACATATACGGTGACATTTGACGGCATGAAGGATATCGTGTACACGGCTACCGCACTGGAGCCTGTGGTGTGTGACGGCGGCATAGTCAATATGCTGGAGTTTACCGAAAACATAGGCGAGCTGCTCAGCATTCGCGTGATCAAAGCTACGGTGACGGCCCAACTTGCCGGCCTTGAGATGAATGCCGCTGCGGTAAAATCCAAAAACGGCGAGAGCTACATAACCACAAGCACCGGCGATGTGCCTGTGACGGTGATAGCCCTAAACGGCGACAAGGCGCTGATAACGGGCGATGGCCTCGTAGAAGGCATGAGGTATAAAAAGTAGCGGTATAAGCGGCAAAGACCGAAAGGACGGTGGCGTATTTTGAGCATAAGGGACAATTACCTGACGGTGATGGAAAACATCGCGGCAGCCTGCGCTCAGTGTGGGCGAGGCGAAGGCGAAGTGAAACTCATAACCGTTACAAAATTTGTAGATACGGGGCGCATAGCCGAGGCGGTCGCCGCGGGCGCGCGCCATGTGGGCGAAAACAGGGCGCAGGAGTTCAGGGACAAGCTGGATTTTTTCAAAGAAAACGGCCTTGACGCGCATTTGATTGGACAATTGCAGACCAATAAGGTAAAATATGTAATAGGCAATGCAAGCCTTATACAGTCCGTGGACAGGCTGGAGCTTGCCAGGGAGATAAGCCGCCTTGCGGTAAAGGCGGGAATAACCCAGGATGTGCTTGCCGAGGTGAACATCGGCGGCGAGGCTCAGAAGGGCGGAATAGCCCCATGCGAGCTTAAGGACTTACTTTCGATAATTTCCGAGCTGCCCGGCATAAGGGTGAAGGGACTCATGTGCGTGCCCCCTGCTGTGGGAGAGGAGGAGGCGCGAAGGTACTTTGCCTCTATGAGAAGGCTATTTGAGGATATCGCATCGGCGGGTATTCCCGGCGTGGATATGCGGGAGCTTTCAATGGGTATGAGCGGGGATTATAAATCGGCCATAAAGGAAGGCGCTACCATGGTACGGGTGGGAACGGCCATATTCGGCGCAAGACCGGCGGCTGTGGCAAGGGCGTAGAGACAGAGAGCCCCGAGCCTGACAATTACCACAGTGTTTTTCTCCAAGCGCCAATTAAACAATCTATTTTATTTAATTGAATGGAGGACAACATGGCAGGAATTCTTAACAAACTGATGGACTTTATCGGCATCGAGGATGTGGACGATGAAGGGTACAACGAAGATTACTTCAACGATGAGCAGCAGTCTATGGCTGAGGACAACGTAGTCAGCCTCGGCAACCGCGGCAGGAGAAAGACCGCCGCCAGCAATAACGTGGTAAGCCTTCCCACGGCGGCGCCCATGAAGATGGTGGTGTATCATCCCGTAAGCTATGAGGATACCCAGAACATCATCGACAACCTTAAGAGCCGCAAACCCGTTATCGTCAATATGGAAGAGCTTGAGATCGACTGCGCACAGCGCATACTGGACTTCATGGCGGGCGCTATCTATGCACTCGATGGAACCATCTACAAGATCTCCCGCGGTATATTCGTCGTAGCTCCCACCAACTATGACGTTATCGGCAACGATGACCGTACCGACGTTGACGTGATCTGATAAAGGCTCGCATTTCAGACTGTGCGGGGGTTATCCCCGCACAGGGCTGCAATTGCAAAACTCAGAGGTAGCATGAAGAAGAGCGATATAATAGAAAAGCAATTCAACAGAGCCTTTTGGGGCTACGATATAGTCGAGGTGGACCAGTTCCTCGACGAGATAGTTAAAGAGCTGGAGCACATGGAGCAGGAGAACAAGCTCCTTGAACTGCGCAACCAAATGCTTCTCGACCGCATGGCGCGGGACGGAGTATCCCTTAGCGAGGAAGATAAAAAGTAACAAAAAAAGCACAACTACGAATAAACGGCCGGCACTGTCCGGCTTTTTGTATGTTAATTTTTAAGCCCCCTGCCAATACTAAAAGGACCATGCAAAACACAGGGAGGCTACAATGCTGCCAAACAGGACATATAACGAATTAAACGAGAGCTGCTTTTCACAGACCGAGCTAAGCGAGGAGGCGAAGCTTCGTGCGGGCCTTTCCGCCAGAAAAAACAGGCGAAGCTCGCTTCAGCTTACCGCCGACAGGAAGGCGCTTATTGCCATATACAAAAAAATGCAGGAAAGGGAGGAGCAATGGGGCGCCCTCGAAGCATTGTTTCGCGATTTTTATATAGTTGAGCGAGTATTGAACGACTGCGATGAAAGGCCCAAGCGCCTGCCGGTGCTGCTGCACGGCAGCCATGCCGGACTGCCGCGGATATACGATATAGCCGCCTGCATGGCCGGCAGACGGGACGGACGTATAGACGAGGCCACGGTATACGCCTTCATGGAGGCGTATCAGAGCGTAACGCCGCTGACGATGGCAGAGGTGGCGGAGCTGCCCAACATGCTCAATGCGGCGCTGGTAAAGCTGCTTACGCTGGAATGCGAAAGAGCCTTAGAGGCGGAGAATTCCATGGAAACAGCAAAAAGCGCGGCTGCCCAGCTGGAGAGGATAAAGGAACGGGCGCGGCGGGAGGCGATTATAGACAGGCTGAGTCTCGGGGAGGATCCGGTGCTGTGCGAATGCCTGTATGGCATGATGAAGGAGCACGACGAAGGGATAGCGGAGCTGATAAACGCAAAGCTGCAGCTGGAGGATAAGAGCATAGACGGACTTTGCGCCAAGGCGACGGCGATGCGGCGGCGCAGCACTCAGCGGGCGGATAACGTCATAAGGAGCCTCAGATGCATAGGCGGTATGGAATGGAATAAAGCCTTTGAGGACCTGAGCGTTACCGACAGGGAGCTAAGACGGGATCCGGTATACGGCAAGATGGACGGACGCAGCAGAAGCTACTACCGCGCCTCTGTGGAAAGGCTTTCGATGCGGCTGGGGGCTGCGGAGCAGGTTATAGCCCGGCAGGCAGTGCGCCTTGCCCAGAGCGGAGAAGGAAAAGAGGGTCAGGCGGGTTGGTATCTGTTTATGGAAGGCAGGGAACGGCTTTATAACGTACTCAGGCCAGACCTGCGCTTCAAGAAAAGCAGCGAGGACAAAAAGCTCTGGAAATTCGAGATTTTCAATATAACCCTTGCCCTGCTCCTCGTATGGCTTGGAGCAACGGCGGGCATAGCGCCGCTGATACTGGCCATTATTCCCGCGTGGACTGTGGCATCGGGCATAAGCGTAAGGCTGTGGCTGAGGTTCAGCCCGCGCCGGGTGATACCCAGGATTGCGGAGAAGAACCTTACCGGCGGCAATAAGACCCTTATAGTGATACCTGCGCTTGTGACAGACGAAAAGGGCCTGAGGGCAGTATTTGAGCACATTGAGAACCATTATCTCGCCACCAGACTCAAGGGCTGCTATTATGCCGTACTGGGGGATTTTAAGGACGGCCCAAAGGAACGCGAACAGGGTGAGGGCGGGCTTTTGCGAATGGAAAGGGAGCTTACGGCGCAGCTGAATAAAAAGTACCTTTCAGGGGATGGAGAACCGCTGTTTTACTGCCTGCACAGGCAACGCAGTTTTGCCCCGGCAGATGGCATATATATGGGCCGGGAGCGCAAGCGGGGAGCCATATGCGACCTTGCCAAGCTTATATGTGAAGGGGACAAGGAGCCTTTCTGCCTTATTACAAATGAACTGCCGGAGGGTATAGAATACTGCATAACGCTGGACAGCGATACCATACTTCCCCCCGGAGCCGCAGCAGAGCTGATAGGCTGCATGGAGCACCCCCTGAACGCTCCGGAGATATTCGGCGGAACGGTGCGCCGGGGCTACGGAATGATAGCGCCGCGCATGGCATCTACATCGAAGGGCGCAGCAAAGAGCTTTTTTGCGAGGATAATATCGGGCTCTACCGGTGTGGACGGCTATTTTCCTACAGCGCCTGAATTCTATCAGGACGTGTTCGGCCGCGGTTCCTTCGGTGGCAAGGGAATATTCCACATACGGACATTCATGGATACCGCCATGCGGTGGATACCCGAAAACACCGTGCTGAGCCACGATATGCTGGAGGGCTGTTTCTGCGGCTGTGGTTACGCGGGGGATATCGCGCTATACGACAGCGAGCCGGACGCGTTCATACCCTGGTGGAAGCGGCAGCACAGGTGGCTCAGGGGCGACTGGCAGCTGCTGCCCTTTTTGAAGGACTGGGTAAAGGACGCGGAAGGGGTGAAGCGGGATAACCCTTTAAGCTGGCTTTCCAAGCGCAAGATACTTGATAACCTGAGAAGGTGCATGCTGCCTGCCAGCGTGCTGTATGCGGTGCTGCTAATGCCGTATACCGGCGGGGGCTGGCATATAGCACTGGCTCTTTTCGCCCTCTGCGACGGCTTCTTTACGGAGCTTATAACGCTGCCGTTTCGGGCGGCGTTTACCCGCAATGCCGATCCTTTGGGAATGGCGGCTGACATGCTGCTGCCGGCTGCGCGGGCGGGGCTGGACATAATGGCGCTGCCATACGCCTCAGCGCGATCGGCGGACGCCCAGAGGCGCACGCTTTACAGAATGCTGGTGTCCCACAGGCATATGCTGGAATGGCAGACCGCAGCTCAGACCGGCTCAAGGCCAAAGGGAGTAAACGGCTACTATGGCGCGCTGTACATATGCCCGGTCATGGGCATAGTCATGGCCGCGGGTGCAATACTGGGCAAAACGCCGGCCATCGCGGCCCTTTTTGCCGCGCTGTGGTTAGCTATGCCGGCGGCAATATGGGCGCTGGACAGGAGGCTCCCCAAGGAGAAACCAAGACCTGACGAAAGAGAACTGCTTGAGGATATTGCGGAAAGGACCTGGGCGTTTTTTGAGACATTTGCCGGAGAGGGCAGGGGATATATACCCCCGGATAACTTTCAGCAGGAGCCGGAAAAACGCCCCGCAGTAAATACGTCGCCCACAAATATAGGCATGGCAATGGCGGCGGCGGTGTCCGCGGCGGAGCTGGGGCTTATTACTGCCGATGAACTGGAAAAGAGGCTGTCCGGCACAATGGATACTGTGGATAAAATGCAGAAGTGGCACGGGCACCTCTACAACTGGTACAGAACTGATACGCTGGAGGTGATGCGTCCGCGGTATGTTTCTACCGTGGACAGCGGCAACTTCTGCGCCTGTCTTATTACAGGCTCAATGGCCCTTAAGAAATACGGCCGTGAGGATACGGCGGCGCGCCTTGAACGGGCGGCAAGGGAAACGGACTTTTCGGCGCTTTACGATGCGGAGCGGAAGCTTTTCAGGATAGGATACGATGGCGATGCCTGCGAGCTGTCAAATTCGTGGTATGACCTTCTTGCCTCGGAAGCGCGCCTGACGAGCCTTATAGCGGTGGCTCTCGGCAGCGTAAAGCCGGAGCACTGGTTCAAGCTCGGCCGTCAGATGGCGCCGGTGCTGGGCGGGACTCTGGTATCCTGGAGCGGCACGATGTTCGAGTACCTTATGCCGGTGCTGTTTACTGGGGCGGCGCCCGATACGCTGCTTTACAACAGCTGCCTGAACGCCGTAAAGGCGCAGAAACGGCAGCGCTATGGCGGCGTATGGGGTATATCCGAATCAGGCTACTATGCATTTGACCGCAACATGTACTATCAGTACCGTGCCTTCGGCTTGCAGCGGCTCAGCCTTATGAGCTGCCGGGAGCGCAGCAGGGTAATATCGCCGTATTCAACGATGCTCGCCCTGGCCTTTGATCCCAGGGGCGCATGCGAAAACATAAGGCGGCTTACAGGGGAGGGCGGATTGGGCCCATACGGAATGTACGAGGCGCTGGACTATACCGAGGGCCGGCCGGATCAGAAAAAGGACCATGCCGTAGTGCAAAGCTTTATGGCGCATCATCAGGGCATGAGCATGTGCGCCATAGCAAACGCGCTGTGCGATGGGGCGATAGAGAAGTACTTTATGTCATACCCTGCAATGCGCGCGTTTGAAATACTTACAGAGGAACGCGCTCCGGCCAGGGGCATACGCATAAAACCGCTGCATTCGGCTGAAAGCAGGGTGCAGAGGAACGGCGCGCGAAAGGAGGCGCGGCCGCGTATAATACGCGAAAGGTACAGTATACCCGAATGCCAGCTGCTGACCAATGGCAGCTATACGCTGTTCGTGACCGAAGACGGAGACGGCTTTTCAAAGTGCGGCGATATAATGCTTACGCGCTGGCGGCCTGACCATATACGCGGCCGGAATGGCGTACGGCTGGTGGTGCGGAACGGAAGCGATGCATGGGATGCTGCAAGGGGCGCTGAAGCCGTGTTTTACCCGTACAGGGCGGAATTCAATAACGCCCGCGACGGCATATCCTGCCGGATGGAGATATGCGCGGCAGTCGGGCAGAACGGCGAGGTGCGGCGCATCACCGTAAAAAACACCGGCACAGAGGAAAAACATATAGAACTGGGGGCGTTCTTTGACGTGTGCCTGAGCTCGCAGGCGGCGGATACGGCTCACCCATCCTTCAACAGGCTGAAGGTGGATGCCCACATGAGAGACGGCGCGCTGCTGTTTGAAAAGCGGGGAAAGGCTGCGGGCTGGCTGTACGGCAGGTTGATATCAAAGGGACAGGTGAATTACTGTGCGGACAGGCTAAAGGCGCTGGGGCGGCTGAAAACACCGGAGCAGGCCATGATGCAGCCAATGCTGCAAACGGAAAACGCCGAATGTCCGGTATTGCCGTATTTCGGGGCGCGGAGCGAGGTGACGGTAGCTCCCGGCGAGGGACAGGAGCTTTGGTTTATCATGGGTTATGCCGAGAGCGAGGAGCGGGCGTTGGAGGACTGCCGCGAGCTTCAGGGGCGGCTCAACGATTGCTTCGCCATGAGCGAGGCGCAGACTGACGGGCTGCTGAGGGAGACGGCTACGGAATACGGGAAGGCGGAGCTCTTTGAAAGGATCGCGGCAAGGCTGCTGCTGGAGATACCCATAAAGTACGGCGCCGTTGGGCCCGGGGGGACGGAAACACTGTGGAAGCACGGTATATCCGGCGACAGACCTGTGCTGCTGGTAGAAATACAGCGCATTACTGAGCTGAGGCTGCTGCGCTCCCTTATGGAGTTTTCGAAATACATGGCAAAAAGACTGCTGCCCGTGGACATTATCGCGGTGGGCTGCTACCCGAACGAATATCGGAACGAGCTGCGGGAGCGTATGGCGGCCATAATGGCAGAGGAGATAAGCTGCGGCAGGGCGCACCTTATCAACGGCTTTGAGCTGAAGGAGGGGGAGGAGGCTGCCCTGCGCTGCGCCGCTATGGTGGAAATAAGGGCGGACGTCAGCCTGAACAGGCAGTTTGCCCCCTCTGCCAGGAGGGAGGCGGAGATGCGAAGTTATAACGGCTATAAGCATGGCTGCATAGACATAGGGCGGCCGGAGCTGAGCTTCGATAACGGCCTCGGGGGCTTTGATAAAAACGGAGAGTACGTCATCACCCTTGAGGCGGGGCAAAGCCTGCCTATGCCCTGGTGCAACGTGATAGCCAACGATACCTTCGGCTGCATAGTTACGGAACGGGGCGGCGGGCATACATGGCGGGGAAACAGCCGGGAGCATAAGCTCACCCCGTGGTACGATTCCCCCGCCGAGGATATGCAGGGGGAGTTCATGCTGATAACCGATACGGTAAGCGGCGAGTCGTTTTCGCCCTTTGCGAGCCTTATGCAGGGGCGGCGCATAATACGGCACGGCTACGGTTATTCGGAGTTTTTGTCAGGAGACTGCGGGCTTAAAACCAAGCTTACGGTGTTCGTACATGAGCGATTCAACGTAAAATACTCGGTGCTGAGTATAGCCAATCCCGGCAGCTCAAGACGGGAACTGAGCATAATGTACGGAGTGGAGTGGGCGCTGGGGCCGGTTCAGAGGAGGCATGGGATATACGCATACCCGATGGAATCCGGCATATGCGCAAGGAACCTGCTGGATAAGGACAACGACGAGACGGCGTACATTGCCATCGTAAATGGTGAAGCCGAAAAGTGCTCTGACAGGGAGATGATATTCGGCCGGGGCTGGGACGCCGATGCACTGACTGGCGATAGCAGCCGGAGCGGAGCATCCGCCCTGCGCAGCGAGGTGAACGTTGCCCCCGGGGAGGAGATACGGCTGGTGTTCGCGCTGGGCGAAGGCGGCGAGGACGAGATACGGCAATGCTTGAATGAGGACACGGACGCAGCCCTTGATAATGTCAGGACGCTGTGGAAGCGGAGGCTCAATGGCGTTGAGATACACACCCCGGACGCAGCCATGGACGCCATGATGAACGGGCGGCTGCTGTATCAGGCCTTTGCCGCAAGGGTGCTGGCTAAATGCGGCTACTATCAGTGCGGCGGCGCGGTGGGCTTCAGGGATCAGTTGCAGGATATGCTTGCCGTGATGCACACTGAGCTCGAACGGGCAAGGCGGCATATACTGCTTTGCGCCTCAAAGCAGTTTAGGGAAGGAGACGTGCTGCATTGGTGGCATTGGCCGAGCCGGGGCGTGCGCACCCGCATAACCGATGACAGGCTGTTCCTGCCCTATGTATTGTGGGAGTACGTTCACCTGACGGGTGATCAAAGCATACTCACCGAGCAGGTGAGCTACCTTGAAGGCAAGGCGATACCCGATGGGGTCAGAGACGTATACGATGACTTTGCGGATTCATCATACACGGAGACGTTGTATCAGCACTGCGTAAGGGCGGTGGATAGCATAGGCTTCGGCAGCTATGGATTGCCCCTCATGGGCGGCGGCGACTGGAACGACGGCATGGACGAGGTGGGCCGCGACGGCGGCGAAAGCGTATGGCTGGGCTGGTTCCTGCTGGACGTACTGGACAAAATGTGCTGCTTAGCCGAAATTTGCCGCAAGAAAGCGGACGGTAAGCGCTTTGCCGAAAAGGCCAGAAAGCTCCGCCACTGCGTAGAGCAGGCGGGATGGGACGGCGCGTGGTACAGGCGGGCGTATTACGGCAGCGGCGAACCGCTTGGCGCAAAGGGGAACGTTGCCTGCGAGATAGACTGCATATCCCAGGCCTGGGCGGCAATATGCGGCGGTGAACATGCCGACGAGGCGGTGAACTCGATGCTCAGCATGCTTTACGACGATCAGGAGGGCATGATAAAGCTGCTCACGCCGCCATTTACAGGGCAAAGCTGGCAGCGTCCCGGGTATATCGAGGATTACATTCCCGGAGTGAGGGAAAACGGAGGACAGTACACCCACGGCGCCGTATGGGCAGTGCAGGCCTGCTGCAAGCTGGGCATGGGAGAGAAGGCTCTCGCGCTGTTCGACGCGCTGAATCCCATAAACCACGCGCTCACGCGGGCGCAGGCGGCAAAATACAAGGGGGAGCCATATGCCGTGGCGGGGGACGTGTATTCCGGACTCAATGCCGGACGGGCGGGCTGGACGTGGTATACGGGGGCCGCAGCGTGGCTGTATAAGATATGCCTTGAGGATATGCTGGGCATACGGAGGGAGAAGGATGCGCTGCGCATAGCGCCTATGGTGCCATTTGAGGAGTACACTGTGAAATACAGATACGGCGAAGCAGTATACATACTGCACCTGAACGGTAAAAGCCGGGGCACGGTAAAGCTGGAGGACGACGGGATGACGCACGAGTTTACGGTGGGATGACAAAGGGAAAGGCCGCAGTCCAAATGGGCTGCGGCCTTTCATATGGGGGAAAACTTATAATAGGGACTTTTTATTTATTTTAAGTACAGCTCCAGCTCGACCTCGTCCTCATCGCTGCGGCCGGACTCATTGAAACCGAGCCTCTTATACAGGCCATAGGCAGCCTTATTATCGGGTGCGCAGGTGAGTGATACATGGTTTGAGTTTCCGAAGGGCTTAGAGGCTATGTAGCTAAGTACCCGCTGCATGGCGGCCTTGCCGTAGCCCCTGCCCTGATAAGCCTTATCTATCATCATATGCCAGATGTTGTAGGCTTCCTCATCGTAGTCGTATATTACCATGACGTAACCTGCCATGGTATCGCCGGCGTACACTCCGAAGGGCTGGCACTGATCACGGTAAACATAGGCCTGAGCCAGACTGCGTATGGGGTGGGATACGAATTTATCCTGCCCGTCTCCAAGCTGGAGATTGAAGCAGTCGATAAAGTTGGATTCGTCTATTGGCCTTAAAGTAATGTCCATAATCTGTTCTCATTAGGGAAGCTTGCAGTATTCGACGGCTATGCGGGAGGCGACCCGGGCGTTGTTGTAGGCCAGCTGCAAATTGGAGGCCAGAGACTCGCCGCCGGTCAGATCCTTTATGTGGGCGAGCAGGAAGGGAGTGGTGTCCTTGCCGTGTATGCCCTGCTCCTTGGCCATGGACAGAGCGCGGTTGATAACGGTCTCCATCTCGTCAAAGTCAAGCTCATACTCCTTGGGTATGGGGTTGGCTATGAGCGCGCCGCCCTCCAGGCCCACATCCCATTTTGTTTTGATTATGCGGGCTATCTCATTGGCGTCCTTTGCGTTGTAGTCTACCCTGAACCCGCTCTTGCGGCAATAGAATGCGGGGAAGTCATCGGTATCCACGCCAACCACCGGTACGCCCATGGTTTCAAGGTATTCGAGGGTCAGACCTATATCCAGTATGGACTTTGCGCCTGCGCAAATGACCGCAACGGGGGTATGGGCCAGTTCCTGCAGATCCGCGCTTATGTCCATAGTCTCGGTAGCGCCCCTGTGTACGCCGCCTATACCGCCGGTGGCGAATATACGTATGCCGGCAAGGGAAGCTATGAGCATGGTGGTAGCAACTGTGGTGGCGCCGGTCTTGCCGGTAGCAAGGTATACGGCTACGTCCCTGCGGCTGACCTTGCCTACGCCATTTGCCTTGCACATTATCTCAAGTTCCTCGGCATTGAGGCCTACCTTCAGCTTGCCGCCGATTATGGCGGTGGTAGCGGGTATAGCGCCTTCCCCACGCACTATTTTTTCTACATTATGGGCGAATTCGAGGTTTTCGGGGTATGGCATGCCGTGGCTGAGAATGGTGCTTTCGAGGGCGACTACAGGCCTGCCCTCGTCTATTGCCTGCTGTATTTCGGGTGCAACGCTAAGGTAATCTTTGATGGTCATGGAATTTATCCTCTCTCAATAATTATTTTTTCTATAAGTTCAGGGCTTATTTCGGGATTGATCGTAGTAGCCGCCGATACGGCTACGGCCCCTGCCGCAAGGGCGTAATCTATGGTGCGGTTTATGCCGAAGCCCTTTAAATAGCTGTATATCACGGCTGCCGTGAAGGCGTCCCCGGCGCCGGAGGCATTGGCAATGTTCTCTATTGGGCTTAGCGCCCGCTGAACCACGTTGCCCTCGCTGTCCATATACAGGCAGCCCTCGTGGCCCATGGATACGAATATGCGCTTTACTCCGCGGCAGAGAAGCATCTCACAGGCGGCCTTTACGCCTTTCGGAGTATCGGTATCATGGCCTGTCAGCACTGTAAGCTCCATTCTGTTGGGCTTCAGGGTATGTACCTTGCCTACGTAGGGCTTGAGCCGCCGGGCGTATGCGGAGGATACGGGGTCGCAGAACAGAGGCAGCGCATCGCCGTACTGTGAGGTTATGCCCTCTATCACCGCTTCTGGCAGCGCCGGGTCGAATACCAGCAGTCTCGCACCCTTTATCATGCTTTCCCTGCGCCTGATAAACTCCATATCCATGCGCTGGAGCACCGACATATCGGATAGCGCCACATACATCTCGCCGCGCTCATCCAGCAGCGACATATAGGTGGAGGAGGGGTGTCCTTCTACCGTCATGCACTGGCTCATGTCAACGCCGGCGGCAGTGGATTCCTCCCGTATCATATGTCCGTAAAGATCGCTGCCCAAAGCCGAAATGAGCTTTACGCTGCCGCCCAGCCGGGCAAGGTTCTCGCATATATTGCGGGTAACGCCGCCCAGGGATATGCTCATGGAGCCGGGGTTGCTGTCCGCCATTATTATGGGGTTTTTGCTGCGGCCGCAGATATCCACGTTGGCCGCGCCTATGCCTACGGCATATTCAAAATCGTTTACGAGGTATATCCGCCCGCTGATATACCCCTTTTTCTGAAGGTTGGATATATGCACCGCAACGGACGCACGGGCGATATTGAGCCGGGAGGCTATCTCGCTCTGCTCGATATCCGGCTGCTTTTTTATTATCTCAAGTATTTCACGTTCCCGGTTGGTCATGGCGGCCACCTTTCACAACTTTTGTTTATTAAAAATAACTTTTGTTTAATATACTACTGCGAAGCCATATTGTCAAGAGCGCCGCAATAAGCGGTTGTGTTGCGACGCAAAAAAAGGTATAGTGTTTTTAATAATCCCTTTAATAAGGAGAAGCGAAGTATGTTCAGTGACGGAAGGTTACTTATAGGCAAGGGTGAAAAGGAAGTATATTTAGAGCCTAAGATGGCCAACAGGCACGGCCTCATAGCGGGCGCTACGGGTACGGGAAAGACCATAACGCTGAAGGTCATGGCGGAATCATTCTCGGATATGGGCGTTCCGGTATTTCTGGCGGATATAAAGGGCGATCTGGGCGGCTGTGTAAAGAAGGGCGTCGAGAATGAGAACATAACAAAGCGCCTGGATTCCATGGGAATAAGCCGCGATGAATTCATATTCACAGGCTACCCCGTAAGGTTCTGGGATGTTTTCGGAGAGGGGGGCCACCCGGTGCGCACTACCGTAAGCGAGATGGGCTCCACGCTGCTTTCGAGGCTGCTGGGCCTGACGGATGTTCAGAGCGGCGTAATGGATATAGTATTCCGCGTGGCTGATGATAAGGGCTGGCTGCTCATAGACTATAAGGATCTTCGGGCAATGGTGAGCTATGTAGCGGAGCACTCCAAGGAGCTTCTGAATGACTACGGCAATGTCACCAAGCAGTCCGTAGGCGCTATACAGCGCTCACTCCTGCGTCTCGAGGATGAAGGCGCGGAAGCCTTCTTCGGTGAACCGAGTATAGATATAAGCGACTGGATACAGACCAACGAGAAAGGGCAGGGGTACATAAATATACTGCATTGCGTTAGGCTGTACCATTCCCCGCTGCTTTACTCGACCTTCATGCTGTGGCTGCTGAGCGAGCTGTTCGAGACGCTGCCAGAGGTTGGCGATCTGGAAAAGCCCAAGCTGGTGTTTTTCTTTGACGAGGCCCATCTGCTGTTCAAGGGCGCGCCTACCGCCCTTGTAGACAAGATAGAGCAGGTGGTAAAGCTCATACGCTCAAAGGGCGTTGGCGTGTACTTCATAACCCAATCCCCTTCAGACGTGCCGGATACGGTCCTTGCACAGCTCAGCAACAGGGTGCAGCATGCGCTCAGGGCATATACTCCCTCCGAGCAGCGTGCGGTAAGAGCTGCGGCGCAGACATTCCGGCCAAATCCTGCATTCAGCACGGAAACGGCCATAACCGAGCTTGCGACAGGGCAGGCGCTGGTAAGCTTCCTGGACGCAAAGGGAGTACCCGGCATAGTTGAAAAGGCAATGATACTTCCTCCTCAGTCTGCTATGGGTCCCATAGACGATGAGCGCAGGAGAGCCGAGATAGAGGCGGACGATCTCTACGGCAAGTATGAGGACGAGGTGGATAACGAATCCGCATACGAGATAATCAACGCCGAGCGGGAGGCCATGCTGCAGGAGGAGATAGCCGCGGCAAAGGAGCAGCAAAAGAAGGCCGCCGGCGGGGCAAAGGAAAAGAAGCCGACCTCGGGCGGGAGGAAGAAAAAGACCGCCGCCGAAAGGATGGCGGATCAGGCTATGAACACCATAGGCCGCGAGATAGGCAAATCCATATCCCGAGGGCTTCTGGGTTCGCTTAAAAAGTTTATCTAAGGGACAGGAAGCGTCATAATCCGAAAAAAAACCGCATAGCCTGATATACCGAATAAAATTGGGGGTAAGGCTATGATACAGGCGCTGCTGGAGCTTTTTGGCGGGATATTCGCCTTTGCTGGGCATATTACCGGAGGAAGCTCATTTCCGGAGCCACTGAGCCCCGAGGAGGAGAAGGACTGCATGGCACGGCTGGAGGCCGGGGACGCGGAGGCGCGGCGGCTGCTGATAGAGCATAATCTGCGTCTGGTGGCTCATATCGCCAAGAAGTATACCACGCCGAAGAGGGACGCGGACGACGTTATATCCATAGGGGTGGTTGGGCTGATAAAGGCGGTCTCCACCTTTAATTCGCAAAAGGGAAACACACTGGCAACATATGCCGCCAGGTGCATAGAAAACGAAATACTTATGTCGCTCCGCTCGGAAAAGAAACAGGCAGGGGAGGTGTCATTATCCGAGCCGATAGGCATGGATAAAGATGGAAACGAGATATCCCTTTCCGAGGTGCTGGGCTCTGACGAGGACGAGATACACAACGCCGTGGAGCTTACCGTGGCGGGAGAGTACCTCAGAAAGGCAATGGATACGGTGCTGACGCCCCGGGAGCGCAAGGTGATAGAGCTGCGCTACGGCCTGACGGGCGGCAGGATAGTGACACAGAGGGAGATAGCCAAGCTACTCAGAATATCGCGCAGCTATATTTCAAGAATAGAGAAAAAAGCGCTGCACAAGCTGAATAAAGAGCTGGGCGGCGATAAAGCTTAGGAGAGATAAAAATGTCAGATATACAGAAGTCAAACGCAAAGTTCGGTCCCGCGGGGAACAGCGACAGCTTTTATCAGGAGGGGCATTCCGCTACGGTGGAGATGCCAAAGTGGATTTCAGAGAGGGGGCTCGATTGCTTTGAGTATTCCTTCGGCCGCGGAGTGCGCATGGGAGCTGAGGGCGCCAAGGCCATACGGGCCGAGGCGGAAAGGTACGGCATACAGCTAAGCGTACACATGCCGTATTTCATAAACCTTGCCGTGGAGGACGAGGAAAAAAAGAAAAAGAACCTCGGCTATTTTGTGGATTCCCTTAAGGTGGCGGAGGCCCTGGGCGCAAAGCGGGCCGTGTTTCACCCCGGCTCCGCGTCAGGCGGCAACAGGGGGGAGATACTGGAGAGGGCCTGCGGCTTCTTTAAGGAGATAATAGCCGCACTGGACGAGATGGAGCTCATGAATGTCACCCTCTGCCCCGAGACTATGGGGAAGATAAACCAGCTGGGCGACCTCGATGAGGTAATAGCCCTCTGCAACGTGGATGAGCGTATATGGCCTACAATAGATTTCGGCCATCTCCACTGCCGCGGCCTCGGCTCGATAAAATCCAAGCAGGACTATGCCGATATACTGGACAGGCTGGAAAACGGCATAGGCACGGAACGGGCGAAGACCATGCATGTGCACTTTTCACGGATAGAGTACACAAAAGGCGGGGAAAAGATGCACCATACCTTCGCGGATACACAGTACGGCCCTGAGTTCATGCCGCTGGCGGAGCTGGTGGCCGAGCGGGATTACAGCCCGGTTTTCATCTGCGAGAGCAAGGGAACCATGGCGGAAGACGCAAAAGCCATGAAAGATATGTATTTTTCCGCTGCAAAAGCCTTGTTGAAGTAGTGCGAACTGTGATATAATGCAAAATGGTTATAATCTGCACATAATGCAGTGTAGGTAATATACACGATACTTTTTACTTTGGAGGTAATTCCTTATGATCATGGCTGGCGATTTCAGGAAGGGCGTAACCGTAGAAATAGACGGACAGGTCTGGTCCGTCGTCGATTTTCAGCACGTTAAGCCCGGTAAGGGCGCCGCGTTCGTACGTACCCGCCTTAAGAACGTTATGACCGGCGCGGTGCTCGAGCGCACCTTCAGCCCCACCGACAAGTATCCCACCGCTCACATTGAAACAAAGGAGATGCAGTATCTCTACAACGATGGTGACCTGTATTACTTTATGGACACAGAGACTTACGAGCAGCTGCCCCTGAATCACGAGCAGGTAGAGGATGCTATCAACTACATCATCGAAAACGATACCGTTACAGTTCGCTTTTTCAAGGGTAATCCCTTCTCCGTACAGCCTGCCAACTTCGTAACTCTTACCGTTACCGAGTGTGAACCCGGTGTCCGCGGCGATACCGCCACTGGCGCAAACAAGCCTGCCACCGTTGAGACTGGCCTGAAGATAGTCGTTCCTCTCTTCGTAAACGAGGGCGACAAGGTGCGTATCGATACCCGTACCGGCGAATATATGGAGCGCGTATAACGCATTCTAACAGAAAAACAAGGAGGTCAACTATGGGTTATATGAAAGAAAAGGTCGCATATCTCAAAGGTCTTGCCGAGGGTATGAATATCGGCGGGGAAGGCCAGGGCAAGCTCCTGAACGCCATGATATCTACCATGGACGAAATGGCCGACGCTATCGACGAGAACGAAGCCGCCATGGCCGAGATAGACGAATGCCTGGATGACATCTATGACGAGCTGGATAATATCGATGATTATCTTTCCGACGATGAAGATGAAGACGAGGATGAAGAGGACGACGATTTTGTAGAGCTTCAGTGCCCCGAGTGCGGCGAGACCATCTATTTTGACGAGGACATGCTGGAGAGCGGCGAGGAGCTCCTCTGCCCCAACTGCAACGCCTTGCTGGTACCCACCCTTGAAGAGGACGATGACGGGGAAGAATAAGCACCTTCAATCCCAATAGTACACTGTACAAAGCTGAGGCCCGCGCTTTGCGCGGGCCTTTTGTGAAGGCCAACGGCAACCGTTATTTCCAAGAATATAAAAACAAAGGAAAAGTGTCATGCTTGCATATATAGAGTCCGCAGCCTTAGGGTATATAATAGGCAACATCCAGTTTGCAGTAATATTCAGCTATCTGCTGCATCGTGATGACGTGCGCCATCATGGCAGCGGCAATGCCGGCAGCACAAATATGCTGCGGGTATACGGCAAAAAAGACGGTATAATCACCTTCGCGGGAGATCTTTTGAAGGGCGTCGCGGGAGTGCTGATAGGCAGGCTGCTTGGCGGCGAGAACTGCGCCTATATGGGCGCCATGGGCGTCGTGCTGGGTCACTGCTATCCGGCGTTCTTCGGATTTCACGGCGGGAAGGGCGTGGCTTCGTCCTTGGGCGCGGTGTTCGCCCTCAACCCGCTTTATGGAGGTATAGTCTCGATAGTAGCCGCCATAGTAGCGATAGCCACAAAAACCATATCCGCAGCTTCCCTTTCAGGCACCGCGGCATACCTGATCATAGCGCTTATATGGGGTACTAAGGGAAATAAGCTCTTTGCGGCAGCCCTGTTTATCCTGATATGTATACGCCACAGGGAAAACATAGCCCGTCTGATCGCGGGCAGCGAGGGGCGTGTGCTGGAAAAATTTAAAAAGGAAAAATAGCCTGAGGGCTTTGGCTTTACGGAAAATGAAATACGGATACGTTGTATTTGACATGGACGGTACCCTCATAGATACCTGCGAGGCGATACAGCAGTCGCTGAGGGATACCATTGTAATGCTTACCGGCAAAACGCCTGCAAAGGCCGAGATGCGCGCCACCTTCGGCACGCCGAGCGATGTAGGGCTTAAAATGCTGGGAGTGAGGGACGAGGACATCCAGCGGGGCATATTGCTCTGGAGCGAAAATATCAAAAAGTACGAGGATACGCCGAGGGCGTTTCCCGGCGTGCGGGAGCTTATGGACGGGCTTAAGGCGGGAGGCTGCCGGATAGGCATAGCCACCTCCAAGAACGCGGCGGAGCTTGAGCACAGCCGCGAGCAGTTCGGGGATGTTGTATCCCGTGCGGACTGCGTAATATGCGCGGACGATACGGCAGAGCACAAGCCTGAACCGGGGCCGCTGCTCAAGTATATGGAGCGTACCGGCGCGAAACCGTCAGAGGTGCTTTATGTGGGCGATACGGTGTACGACATGCAGTGCGCCCGGGGAGCAGGCGTAGATTTCGCCCTTGCGCGCTGGGGCAATCCAGACGGCAGGGTGGATGCGGATTACGACGAGCCGACGCCTCTGGCGCTGCTGGAAAAACTCAGATAAAAAGCAAAGGCAGGAATGGGGAAAAGCCCGCATCCCTGCTTTTTTGTTTTAGCCTATCTCGGATATTGCGGCCTCGCCAAAGCTGTTATCGACAAGCTCGGAAAGCTCTATCCTCGCGGCAAGCTCTCCGGCGCCATCGAGTATATCCTGAAGCCGGGTGAAGGCGTCCTCGGTCATTGTGGGAACTCTGGTCCAGGAGTCGGTAGCCCGGTAGCTCTTTGCCACGGCAGACAGCGTGGCGATATCGGTATCCGGGAAGTAAGACTGCATTGCGTAGGCGACCTCCTCGTCGCCTGCCGCCCATACCCACTTCTGCGCCCTGTATATGGCTCTGACGAAAGCCGCCGCGAAGCCGGGCTCATTCTCTATGGTATCCTTGCGCATCATGAATGTGGTATAAGGTACTTCGCCGCTTTCAAGGCCCATATTGGTGACAATGTGGCCCTTTCCCTGTGCAGCGAAGGCAGAAGCGGTGGGCTCGAACAGCGTCACGTAGTCGCCTGTGCCGCTTTCAAATGCGCCGCCCATAAGGTTGAACTGTATGTTGCTTATTACCTCAACGTCACTGCCCGGCTCAAGGCCATGCTGCCTTAAAACATAGAGCAGGGTCATATACGGCATCCCGCCTGGGCGCCCTGCGATAATGGATTTGCCCTTCAGCTTGGAAAAATCAAAGCTGTCGTCCGCTTCTCTGCCAAGCAGGAAGGAACCGTCCCGCTTGGTGAGCTGGGCGATTATCATAGGGTGATCCGCCTTGCCCTGATTGGTCACGTATATGCCTGTTTCAGGGCCCATGAGAGCTGCATCCGCCTCGCCCGAAAGCAGTGCCGTCATGCTGGCGTCACTGCCGCCGCCTGTGACGATGTCAACCTCAAGGCCTTCCTCCGCAAAGAATCCCTTTGAGCAGGCCACATAAAGGGGAGCGTAGAATACGGAACGGGTGACTTCGTTGAGCGTTACTTTGCGCAGGCCGTTTTCGTCTTTGCTGCAGGCTGCAAGCGCAAGCAGCATAATAAGGCACAGCAGCAAAGCTGTCAGTCTTTTCATGATAAGCATATTCCTCCATATCAGTTTACTGCTATACTATGCCGGAAGTGCAGATTTGGTGCATGAAAAAGGCCGCCCTTATGAGGCGGCCGGCGTCTTTACGGCAGGAGGCTATGCCTTACGGTGCATGAACTGCGTGCGCGCATAGTGGCCGAGGGCTATGAAGGAGCATACTATGGACATGCAGAACAGCGCGGTGCTGAGGCCGCATATACGGCGAAGCAGCAGCGGAAGTGGGGATTTTTCCAAAAGTGCCATGGTTATGCTGGCGCAGAACAGCACGGTGGAGGCCTTGCCGAAGCGGTCGGAATAAGCCACCACATTGGAGCGGAGCATTATCAGCCCGCCGATTATCATAAGGCTTTCTTTTATTATCACGGCGGCCAGCATGGGCCAGATTATCCAGCCCTCGGTATAGAAGCAGACTGATACCACGAGAAGCGTTATCTTGTCTGCAAGGGGATCCAGCACCTTGCCGAGATCGGATACGCAGCCGTATTTTCTGGCGATAGCTCCGTCCAGCACATCGCTGACCATAGATATGATAAAAGTTATCACACAGGCGTTGTACTGATGGCAGACGAAGAAATAGGCAAATACCCCGGCGCAGGCTATGCGCACAAGCGTGAGTATGTTTGGCAGATTTTTCATTGGCGGTATCACCCCCCCGAATAAAACGCTTTTCACTATAAGGATAACCCATATGGTAGCTAAAAATAAAGCCTTTATCATAATTTTATATAAAACAGCCGGTTTTGACCATTGGAATTTTTAATGGGTGACAATCCGCAGCCGCATGAACGGAAAAATTGCGGCATTTTTTAAAACAGACCGTTATTCCGTTGACATGGCAGGTGCTAAAGTATAAAATAAATAAGGTTTGTATACTGCCTGTTTATCGGGCTATCAACAAGAGATAAGGAGATTTTCAATGCTTAAGAACAACCGTATCCTCCGAGTGCTTGCGGCGGTGATGACCGTTATAATGGTTGCCTGTGCCTTTGCAGGCTGCAGCGCAGTTGTGCAGGATCCCGTAGTTGCAAAGGTAGGCGACGTTGAGATACTGTATTCCACATTTTACAATGCATTCAGCACCTATGCCCAGTATGGCATCATAGATACCAGCAACTCCGAGACCGCGAAGGACGGCCGCCAGATGATAATGGATATGCTGGTGAATTCCGTAGTACCTGTGGCGGAGGCGCATAAGCTGGGCATGGAGCTCACCGAGGAAGAGGCGAACAAAGCCAAGGAAAACGCCCTCTCGGCCGCAAACAGGTATCTCAGCCAGTATGAGGACAGCGAAATAGAGGATGAGACGGAGCGCCGCGAGAACGCCATAAAGGCCTTTGACGCGGCGCACAAGGCCAACGGCTACTCCTTTGCGGCAATACTCGCCGATATGGAGCAGCAGTATGTTGACGAAGCCCTGGGCCAGAAAATATTGAACGAACATTACTCTGCCATAGCAGAGCCTACCGACGAGGAAATACAGGCCCGCTACGACAAGGAGCTCGCAGCCGATAAGGAGGCTTACGAAAAGGATCCCGCCCAGTACAATACCGATGAGAGCTACTATTCCTACTACGGCAATCTCAAGCCGCTGGTAGCCCCCGCGGGACTGTACTATGTAAAGCATATACTCATCAAGAACGCCGAGAATGCCGACGAAGACAAGAAGGACAGGGACTACAAGGCCCTTGCGCAGGAAGTGCTGGACAAGGTAAACGCCGGCGAGGACTTTGAAGCCCTTATGAAGGAATACAATGAAGATCCCGGCATGGACAGCAAGCCCGATGGTTATATCGTAGGCGAAACCTTTGAAAACGTATATGACGAGGCTTTCCAGAAGGCGGCAGCTGCCCTGAAGAAAGAAGGGGACGTTTCCGGCTTGGTAGAGGGTACCTACGGCATACATATAATCAAGCGCTATAAAGATGTAAGCACCGACGTAGTTCCCCTGGAGGACGTAAAGGACGATATAAAGAATCTTATCATGAGCGAAAAGAAGGACGAGATGTACGATCAGCTCATGGAGCAGTGGAAGTCCGAGCTGGATGTAGTTACCTACGACAAGAGAGTGCAGTATGTGGGCGTGAACCAGTAATAAAAAGCAGCATAAAAGGTAAAGCAAAAGAGCGGCAGAATGCCGCTCTTTTGACGTTTTTATCTTACCTTGAAGCCGAAGTCGGCGCCGTAGCCCGTGCCGTTGAAGTCCGGGCAGTAATAGAAGATGTAATACTCTCCAGGCCCGTCTACCGTTATCTTGTCTCCCGTTATGGTCTCGCCCTCCTGCCCCTTGGGAACGGAGTATTCCCAATGCTGGGCGGTGTGGACCTTTGCCTTGCATTCCTTTGAGTATACCGGCGCCAAGACCTTTATATCCAGCGTGAGCGGGAATTCCGTAACGCCGCTTACGCTCTTGGGCAAAAACTCCGCGCCGGGATAGTCGAACATCGAATGTCCGTCCAGCCTTGCGTCGTTCGGGCGGGTGATGAGCTCGCAGGTGCAGGGTATCTCCGCGTCAGAAGACGCAGTCTCCACCGCAGTCTCCACCGTAGGCGGCGCTTCGCTGCGCGTCTGCGCTTCCTCCTCCGGGCGCACCCCCCTGCCAGCGGCAAGGCCGGAGCAAAAGCCGAGCAGCAGCGCAAGAATGACCGGTGCAGCACGGGGGATAAAGGGCTTTTTCTTTTTCGCACCCAAGTCTTTCAGCAGCTCGTCCGCAGAGGAATACCTGTCCCTTGCGCTGAATTCGAGGCATTTTTTTATTATCCGCCCCATTGGGCAGCTTATCTCGGCCCCCGCGGCGTATGGCTTTCCCTCCGCCGCCTCGTATAGCGTTGCGCCCAGGGAGTATATGTCGCTTTCCGGCCCGGTCTGACCGAAGCCGTATTGCTCCGGCGCGGCGTAGCCGTTGGTGCCGAGGGTAACGGTATCCGAGGTAGCCTCCGGCTTAAAGAGACGGGAAGCATCGAAATCTATCAGCACATACCCGCCGCCATCGGCGCATATTATGTTTTCAGGCTTTATGTCCCTGTGTATTATGGGCGGGCGGCTGCTGTGCAGCAGAGAAAGGGCGGAGCATATATCTATGGCGAGCCGCCTGAGCTCATCCTCGCCAAGCCTTCCGTTATCCAGCGCCCTTCGCAGCGTAACGCCGTCGATATACCCCTCGGTCACCACCGCCCCCTCATCGTCCTCCCTTACGGATATCACCTTGGGCAGCCTCGGGCTGTTCAGACCCATGAGGGCAGAGTACAGCGGCACGGCGGAGCTGCTTATCCTGCGCTGGGTAGCGCATACCCTTCCGTCGGCTCCGTATACGAACGTGATCGGGCTTTTTGCGGCAAAATCGTCTTTAAGCGTCACAGGGTATCCTCCTTTATATCGAAAAGCAGATCATTGCACCGGCTCAGCCCTATGCCTCTTTCGAGGGCGAAGATAAGCGCGCCATCGCGGTGAAAGCGGGGATCGAGCAGGGCGTGGCGGCTGATGCGCAGCAGCGTCTGGCATTCCGATAACGTAGAGCCAATGGCGAGGCAGAAGGCCACCACGGTATCCCGCCCCGGAGTGCGTTCATCGTTGAGTATACGGTAAACGTAGTTGCCGGTGCCGGTGCGCGTAGATATATCTCCCGGACGCAGCCCATACTTATCCAGCAGGGCGTAAAGGCAGCCGCCCAGCGTTTCTTTTATGAGCTCGTCTTCGTATTTTTGAAAAAAAGATAATAAATCTGAAGTCTGGCTGAGAAAGAAAAGCAAATTGGAAGTACTTATGCTCAAGGGCTGTCCCTCCCTTCTTGTATCAGAATAAACCAGATGTGCGCCCACTGTCAACACAAAAGGCAGCGGACGGTTTTTTCGCCTCCGTGTCGAAGAAAAGCGCTGTTCTCCGATGGTATGATTTTACAAAACGTATCCATACTATAACCACACACCGTGTCCTATAAGGAGAAATGCAAAAAAATGAAAAGAACAGCCGCCGTGATGCTTCTCATAATATTGTTGGCTGCGGGCTGCGCCGATGCGGAGGCAGAGAAGCCCATATTTGAAATGACCCCGGCCGCCGTGACCGCTGCGCCCACGCCGGAGCCTACTCCCGCGCCAACACCGGAACCTACGCCGGAACCGACGCCGGAGCCCATACCATTTTCGAAATACGCGCCTACCGTAAATATGTCCTTTGAGGAGCTGATAGGGGACGATGGGGACAGGAGCCTGCCGAAGGGATACCCCAAGGCGGGTACATATAAGATAATAGTCGATATAGCGCATCAGGTGACGATGGTATACAAGGCGGACGAGGGCGGCGAATACAGGCCGGAAAGGTATATGCTCTGCTCGACCGGCATAAACGGACGCACGCCGAAGGGGACCTTCAAGATGGGGGCGTACAGGGTGCGCTTTTCGAAGTTCGCCCGGGACGGAAGGTACGGGCAGTACTGGACGCAGATACGCAAGGCGATTTACTTTCACACCACGCTGTACACCGCAAAGGACGTGAACGCATACGAGGCGGCCTCCTTCAATAAGCTGGGCGTGGCGGATTCCCACGGCTGCGTGCGGCTTACGGTGCCGGATGCAAGGTGGATGTGGTATCATATCGCCCCCGGCACGGAGTGCGTGATACGGGAGGGGGACCCCGATGACGCAGAGACCGCCGCGATACGGGCCGGACTCACCATAACAAAGGCGCCGGAGGAGCGCGTGGAGCTTTCCGCGGGGACTGTGCCGTATACCGACGATTGGCGCGTGGAGGATATACCCATAGAGGAAAAATTCCGCCAGGGCAGCCAAAACTGAAATACCGCATATTGAGACACTCCGAGGCTGCCCGATAATATTAGGGCAGCCTTTTGAACTGTTGCAATTTTTGGCCGGTTTTTGTATGCTATAAGCATATCTGAAAGGACATTGGTGCTTTATGACTAAAAGGGCTTATTACGAAAAAGGCGCGCTGGAGTGCGAGGCCACGGTGCTTAGGTGCAGAGCCGTGGAGAACGGCTTTGAGATACTTACCGATGTTACCTCTATTTTTCCGGAAAGCGGAGGACAGCTGTCGGATACGGGCTTTATTGGGAATTCCCGCGTGACACACGCCCGCGAGGAGGGCAGCGAGGTATGGCATCTCTGCGATAATGCCGTAGAAGCGGGTGCAAAGGTAAAGATAGCCGCCGATGCCGGGCCCCGCCTGGACCACACACAGCAGCACAGCGGAGAACATATACTTTCCGGCATGGCAAGTAAGCTGTTCGGAGCCAAGAACGTAGGCTTCCACATGGCGGAGGACTATGCTACCATAGACCTCGACACACAGCTCACCCACGAGCAGATAAAGGAACTTCAGCGAGAGGCTAACCGCGCGGTGCAGCGCAACGTTCCTGTTACATACGAGACGGTTCAGGGCGAGGAGCTTGAGCATATCACGCTACGCAAGCAGGCCAAGGGCCTCAAGGGAGATATCCGCATAGTATATTTTGACGGGGGAGAGGTAGATTCCTGCACCTGCTGCGGCACACATGTAGCTTTTTCCGGCGAGGTAGGATACATAAAGATTACCGCCCATATAAAATACAAGGGAGGCACCCGCATATGGTTCGCCTGCGGCATGCGCGCCGTCGAGGATTCGCTGAATAATCAGGATATCGTGGATTCTCTTGCAGTTCGCTTCAGCGCAAAGCAGGAGGACGTGCTCAATGCAGTTCTGCGTCAGGGGGACGAGCTCACCGCCGCAAGACATCAGCTCAAGGAGCGCACCGAGAAGCTAAACGAATTCATCGCGGCGGAATTGCTCGGCAAGGCGGAGGTGATAGGTGCCACAAAACTTATAATAGATATGCAGAAGGGCAGCTCCATGAACGAGCTGAAGAACCTTGGCGATATGCTCATAAGGGACGAAAACGTCCTCGCGATGCTCTTTGGCGAGAACGGGGACAGCCTCGTATATCAGCTGGCACGCGGCAGGAACGTCAAGACCAGCATGAGGGAGCTTATAAAGGCGGTGAACGCAGCGGCAGGCGGCAAGGGCGGTGGCAGAGACGAGTACGCTCAGGGCAGCGCTAAGATAACCAGCGCAACGGATGCCGAGGGCAGCATAGAAAGCCTCAGAGGTTATTGCAGGAGCATGCTGAAGGCATAAAAGCACAGAAAAACAGCGAATATACTGTTGACAAATATCCCGAATGTGATATAATAACCAACGGCAAAGCAGAAGCAGCCCGCTTCTCACCCGCCGGCAGAATTCAGCCAGGCGCGGTAAATACAGGCAAGGATTTGAGCTAATGTATTCGGCGGGTCTTCAGGCCCGCTGAATTTTTTATATGGAGGTGTCCACCATAGCCAAGGAAGAACTTCAGATCAACGAGGAGATCCGCGATAAGGAAGTGCGCCTTATCGACGAGAACGGCAACCAGCAGGGCGTTGTTCATAGCGACGTCGCTCTTCGCATGGCCGAAGAAGCGGGGCTTGACCTCGTCAAGATAGCCCCTCAGGCCACGCCGCCCGTATGCAAGATAATGGACTACGGCAAGTACAAGTTTGAGCAGGGCAAGCGGGAAAAGGAAGCCAAGAAGAACCAGAAGGTCATCGATATAAAGGAGATACGCCTTTCCGCCACTATCGATACCCACGATATGGAAGTTAAAGCCAAGGCAACCGAAAAGTTCCTCAAGAACGGGGACAAGGTAAAGGTGAGCATCCGCTTCCGGGGCCGCCAGATAAAGCACGGCGACCTGGGACTGGACGTAATGGACACTTTCTACGATATGGTCAAGGACAGTGCTGCGATCGACCGCCCTGCTAAGCAGGAGGGACGCAATATGTTCATGATATTAACACCAAAAACCAATTAATACAGGAGGAATACCCCATGCCGAAAATCAAGACCCATAGGGGTGCCGCAAAACGCTTCAGCGTTACCAAGTCCGGCAAGATCAAGAGAGCAAAGGCCTATAAGAGCCACATTCTTACCAAAAAGACCACTAAGCGCGGCCGCAGACTGCGTAAGGGCGGCTTTATTGCCGAGTGCGAAGCCAAAAAGGTTCGCGAGCTGATACCTTATAAGTAGGAGGAAATGAATCATGGCAAGAATAAAGAGAGCAGTTAATGCCGTTAAAAAGCGCCGCAAGGTCTTTAAACTTTCAAAGGGCTACTATGGTGCTAAGAGCAAGCAGTACCGTGCAGCTTCCCAGCAGGTAATGCGTTCCATGGCTTATGCCTACGTTGGCCGTAAGCTCAAAAAGCGCGAGTATCGCAAGCTTTGGATCGCCCGTATCAACGCCGGCGCACGCATCTGCGGCACCACTTACAGCCGCATGATCGACGGCCTGAAGAAGGCTGGCGTGGATGTGAACCGCAAGGTTCTGGCCGATCTCGCCGTAAACGATATGGCGGCCTTCAAGAAGCTGGCCGATATCGCTGTCGAGGCAAGGGCCTAATAAGCTTAAATAAAATAGCGCAGTCAGAAACGGCTGCGCTGTTTGATTAAAGGGAGGATGCGCCAATGCTTATACAGAGCACCCGTAATCCAACGGTAAAGCTTGTACGTTCACTGCTTACCAAAAAGGGCCGAAGGGAGACGGGACTGCACCTGATAGAGGGCGAAAGGCTTGTTGCGGAGGCCGTTTCCTCAGGCGCGGAGATAGATTCGCTGTTCGTCGAGGAGGGCCGTGAGCCTGTGTATTGCCCGAATGGCAGCGTGTATCAGGTGACGCGGCATGTCCTGGAGAGCATGACGGATACTGACAACCCGCAGAGCGTCTGCGCGGCGGTAAAGACCCCGGATATTAAGCTCCTGGACGAGTATCCGGAAGGCCTTATAGTGGCGATGGACTGCGTGCAGGACCCGGGTAATATGGGGACCATAATACGCACAGCCGATGCTATGGGTGCTGCGGGGCTGCTTTTGAGTTCCGGCTGCGCAGATCCATTTGGCCCAAAGGTGCTGCGTTCTACAATGGGCAGCATATATCATCTGCCCATATGGCAGGGTGAGCTTGCTGCTGAGCTTGTAAAGCTGAAGTCTGAGGATTTCAGGCTGATATGCGGCCACCTCGCAGGAAACGAGATATTGCCCGACCCCGGCCGCCGCTGCGTGCTTATAATAGGAAACGAGGGCAACGGAGTGTCAGATGCTGTGGCGGAGCTGTGCGATAAATACAGGCTGCCCATGTTCGGAAGGGCTGAGAGCCTCAACGCCTCAGTGGCCGCCGGCATAATGATGTACGAAATAGCTAAGGAAATGCGGAAATAGGCGCTTTTAAAAAAGAAGGTGTGAGCTGTATGTGGCTTGTATGCGCCATACTCAGCGCGGTGTTCGCCGCCGCGACGTCCATACTTGCCAAGGTAGGCATAGAGGGGGTTGGCTCCAACCTCGCCACGGCCATACGCACTATGGTGGTCGTGGTGATGGCGTGGATTATGGTGCTGATCACCAATCAGCAGGGCGGAATAAGCGGGATAACGCCGAAGAGCTGGCTGTTCCTGTGCCTGTCCGGCCTTGCCACCGGTGCGTCGTGGCTCTTCTATTATAGGGCCATACAGATAGGCGAGGTGAGCAAGGTAGTGCCGATAGACAAGCTGAGCGTAGTCATAACGCTGATACTTGCGTTTGCGTTCCTGCATGAGAAGTTTACATGGAAGAGCGCGGTGGGGGCCGCGCTCATAACCGCGGGGACGCTTATAATGGTGCTGTAAAAGGTTTAGAGCACAAACACCGTTTAAAAAGCAGGAGGTAAAGTGGACAATAAAAACAACTGCATTATTTGCGGAGCCGAGCTTGAGTATTTTAATTCGCCGAAAACGATAGAATGCGAGCTGTGCCACAGGATATTTCAGACTAACGCCGCCTGTAAGAACGGCCACTATATATGCGATAAATGCCACAGTACCAACGCTGTGGAGTTGATCCGCAGCGTGTGCGGCAGCACAAAGAGTAAAAACCCAATAGAAATAATGCGGAAGCTGATGGCACAACCTGCGGTACATATGCATGGCCCGGAACACCACATACTCGTGGGCTCTGCGATTATATCTGCTTTTCATAACTGCGGAGGCGATGTGGATCTGAATGCCGCATTGGATGAAATGAAAAACAGGGGAGAGCAGGCGCCGGGTGGGATATGCGGGTTCTGGGGCTGCTGCGGTGCAGCAGTCAGCTGCGGAATGGCAATAAGCATAATAACCGGAGCAACGCCGCTCAGCGGGCAGGAATGGGGTTTAGCCAACCTTATGACGTCCGAAGCACTGGAAAGAATAGCGGCCATAGGTGGCCCGCGGTGCTGTAAGCGGGACAGCTTTACAGCTGTAAGCGCTGCGGCGGAGTTCATAGAAGAGAAATTCGGTATAAGGCTTGAAATGCCGGAAAAAATAATTTGCGGCTTTTATCCTATGAATGGACAGTGCCTTGGGGATAGATGTCCGTTTCATCCTTAAAAAAGCTAAAGATAAACAGAGAAGAGCCCCATTTAGGTGAGGCTCTTTCATATGCTTTATATTATGTTCGCGCCGCCCTTTGCCAGTCGGGGTATATCCCCACCTTGGCGAGCATGTGGTACAGCTTGTGCATGGGCATACCGATTATGGTGAAATAGCAGCCCTCCACCCGCTTTACGAACACCGCGGCAGGGCCCTGTATGCCGTATGCCCCCGCCTTGTCGAGCGGCTCGCCGGAGGCTACATAGGCGCGTATGTCGGCCTCGGGTATAGCCTCCATGGTCACTTCGGTGGTGTCATGGCAAACGTCGCAGCCCTGATCGGTCAGTACCGCAACGCCGGTGTATACCGTGTGCGTTTTGCCGGAAAGCTTTTTCAGTATGCTCACGGCGTCCTCGGGGTCCCTGGGCTTGCCGATTATTTCTCCGTCGAGCCATACTATGGTGTCCGCGCCGACCACACAGGCGCCGGGTTTATCCTTCTTTACGGCGCCCGCCTTGCGAAGGGCAAGCTGCTCTACAAAATCCCCGGGCTCGGTAAAGGGTATGTTCTCGTCGGCGTCGCTGGTTATGGCGGTGTAATCGAGGCCCACAAGGCTGAAAAGCTCCCTGCGGCGGGGAGACTGGGAAGCGAGAATAAGCTCCATACATTTCACCTCAAAAAAATTCGCAAATTGCAAGTGCAAGTTGGACACCTGCACGGTAGAAATTAGTTAATCAGAG
>OHBD01000077.1_pt1 | contig 63516 bp, 41 predicted proteins | sample 1577291 | NCBI WGS metagenome assembly OHBD01 (sample SAMEA3879572, study PRJEB24766) | human gut metagenome | biome: human-associated habitat; feature: feces | place: USA | collected 1985/1987
AGATAATGGATTCTATATTAATCCTATTGCAATCAAAGGACATGATTTGTACACTATCATTGAATCTTACAACTTAAGCAGTGTGGAACCAAAGGTTTCAGCACTTGTTGATTTGAAAGAAAAAGTATCTGGTGATGATAATCCTATAATAATGATAACAGAAATGAAAATGGAATGAAGAAATGTATTTTAGTAATTTTAGCTATGCGAAAATATTTACTGTTGTTATTAGTGATATTGGCCGGATGTTCAACTTCGGTAGAAAGGGATGGTCAGAACTTGAAAGTAATTGATGTTCCTTTGCGAAGTAGCAATCATGAAATAAGGATGTCTTCATTTGTGGATTCAATTTCGTATATTCCTTTTGAAACAAAAGATGAATGTTTGATAGGTTTTGTTGACAAGATTGTGGCGACGAATGATTATTATTATGTGGGAATTATTAACCATAAGGAATCGGATACCTATATGGAAGCAGCAGGCTATAAACAAAATGCAGTGGTAAATGATATGGATGATATGGCTGTTTTTATTCCGTTGACGACTTATAAGAATGCTGTGTACAGTTGTATATCTCCGGGACGATTTGTCGAATCCAAAGCTTTCGGAAAGCAAGTGGAATTAGATGATAACCCGATTATCGTTAAATTTGAGTTGAAATGATGGATTTACAATGAAAAGAGCAACATTTCTTTTAGTAATATTGATAGGATTATTGAGCGTAGGACTCATTTACTCTATACGTGATGCTATGCATAAGGATGTTCAAATAGCGAAACAATCTGAAACTCTGGAAGTCCAAAAGCAAATGCTTACATTGTTATCTGGAAATATGAAGATGCATTATGTATATTCGGAATGCCAGTTGCCAGATATGACATTGTTAGACAAAGATCGAAACGCTATCAAATTGTCCGCTTTGTTGAATGGAGAGGATAAGGTTGTTTTTAAATTTTCATCAACCAATTGCAGCTCATGCATTCAACATAGTTTTTCGTCTGTTAGGAAACTAATGGGGAAGCTAGCGAAGGATAAACTAATTATAATAGCAGATAACTCTAATCGTAGAGAATTACAGGCATTGGTAAATAGCTTGTCGCTAAGTCTTCCTGTTTATTTGACAGAAGATACAGTGTTTCATAATATTTTGGAAAAAGAAAATGTACCTTTCTTTTTTGTAATTGGAGAAGATCTGCGAATGAAAGATTTATTTATTCCAATGAAAGAATTACCTGATCTCTCTGATTTATATTACCGAATTATATGGAAAAAGTATTTCGACAAATAAAGATATTGTCCATTGGGAAAATGATATGTTCAATAGGGATAAGTCTACTGTTATTGGGAGTGATAAACACTACATTTATATCATTCTCAACTCACGATTTATCTTTCTTCATATATCCTTTATCTTGGGCTATTCTTTGTCTGACAGTAGTATTAAGTTTCCTGAAATTCTTTATTAGAAGGAAAAAATGCTTTCAGTTTGTTGTTGCCGACTTGTTAGTTATTATCTTATTGGGATATTGGCTTTTAAGATATGATTTTGATCTCCAATTGGCAAACTGGAAGCTTTTCCTTTTTGGGGAGCTCTGTATCCTTTGGTTTTCAATCAGAATGTTGCTTGAATGCAATCTCATTTCTGTGGAGAAAATTTCTTGGGTATTGTTGAGTACCGGTCTAATTCAGTCAGTATGGGGAATCCTGCAATTGTATGGTTTCTGTGAGTCTAATCATAGCAAATTTGATATAACAGGTTCTTTTTTTAATCCGGGTCCTTATTCCGGTTACATCGCTATAACGGTACCCGTATCTCTTTATCTATTTCTATCAACTAAATGCACGAAGCGATATGTTGCATTATTCTTTTTAGCAGTCTTGTTGTGCATACTGCCTGCCGGGATGAGCAGATCGGCATGGATTGGAGCAATAGTCTCTTCTGTTATTGTTCTATTTTGGCAAAATAATTGGATGAAGTATTGGTATTTGAAAAGAAAGTTGTCCGTTCTTTGTCTTGTAGTGGGTGTTGTTGGAATAGCAGCAGGAAGTTACCTAATGTTTAATCTGAAAAAAGATTCTGCATGTGGGCGTTTGTTTATTTGGGGAAATACGGCTTGTGCTATATGGAAAAAGCCGGTTTTCGGGTACGGAAGTTGTATGTTTCCGCTTGCTTATGCCCAAGAACAGACTGATAGATTTCGTTCGGGTAAATATACGGCAACAGAAGAAAGAGTAGCGGGAAATCCTGAATATGCTTTCAACGAGTATTTGCAGATTCTGGTAGAAGGAGGATGTCTTTTGCTATTCGGGGTTGTGGTGATTATGGCATATGCGCTGAGTGGTGGAATTAAGAGGCGAGATTATGGATTATGTGGCGGGCTTATTTCATTATTGATATTCGCATTTTCTTCTTATCCTTTCCAATATCCGGCCTTTTGTGTTGTTGCAGTTATTATAGTGGCAAGCTTGAGCACTAAAAGGGCTATTGGCGTTGGGAATAATGTATATGGGCACTGTGTTTTGGTATTTTTGGTAGCTGCTTCTATCTTTTTGCTCTTTTTGCAAGATGCACCCAAAGGCGTGATAGAAAAATTGGACAAATGCCGTTATCTAAGGTCAACCGATGCATTGGAAATTGCGGAGAAGGGATATGCTATGCTCTATCCTGATTTGAAGCATAATGCCGATTTCGTATATGAATATGGTTTGTGCTTATCTCAACAGAAAAAATATCTTGAATCGAATGATTTATTAAGACGTTCTATATTGTTGAGATGTAATTATCAATGCTATAATGCTTTGGGGGGTAATAGCCAGCAACAAAAAAACTATGAACAGGCAGAGAAATATTATTATGATGCTATTTATCTGTTACCTAATAGAATTTATTCATATTATCGGCTGTTTCTGCTTTATGCGCAGCCCGAATTTTATCAACCGGATAAACTGAAACAAATGGCAAAAATCGTATTAACTAAACGTCCGAAAGTTTATTCAAAAGCCATTGAAGAGATGAGAGGGGAAGTGAAAGTGATTTTAAAAGAACATGGATTGAATTTATCTAATTAATAAAAATAACCTTATTGAGTAATTGTTGTCTGCAATGGAAGTACGGAAAATGAAGCGAATAGGAAAGAAATTGATGTATATGGCTTTAAGCTTATTTGTTATATTTCAAGTTTATCTATTTATTAGGTTTTACTGGATTGTATCTTGTTTCATTCCTACGTATTCTATGGCGCCAACTTTATTAGGAGGAGATTATATTATTGTTTCTATGCAAATACCAGGGCGTAGAATAATGAATTCGGATTCAGGAAGGCTGCTAGTGCATAGATTGAAGGGACAACGTGAAGTACAGAGGAATGATGTAGTTGTTTTTAATTTTCCTTATGCTGAAGATAAAGAAAAGATGATAATCAGTATGAATACATTTTATTGTAAACGTTGTGTAGGAGTTCCAGGCGACACTTGCAGATGGTGCGAAGCTACAGGTGTGCGAGAGGTGTATTTACCTAAGATTGGAGATGTACTACATATTGATTCGTGCAATTATGAACATTATTATAAATGTATAGAGTATGAAACGGGGAAAGAGATGAGCTTGAAAATGGGGCAAGTCTATCTGGAGGACTCTTTGCTGGAAAGTTTCCGTTTTAATCATAAGTATTATTTTATGCGTGGTGACAATTTTAACCATTCGTATGATTCACGTGGTTGGGGGATATTACCAGATGATTTTATTTTGGGTGTAGGACAGATGATTTGGTTTTCGAAAGATGAAGTGACGAATAGGATTAGTTGGAATAGAATGTTTCGAAGAATTGAATGATGGGTAGCTTTCTATTATATATAAAGTCGCGTTTTGAATACCCCTTTTTACTTCTTTAACGATAAAACATAGTTCTAAAACTAAAAATATTAGTTTATTTGCGGAGATGTTATGAATGTTAAATCTAAAAACACACAAGAAGTTATGAAAAAAGAATGGTTGTATGCAGTAGGTCTGGTTTGCCTGGTGTCGGCTTGTACCGGTACTCCGCAATCGTCGGCTGACGGTGAACTGTGTTCTATTGATGTGGCGGGAGCTATGGAAAAGCCTGCCGAATTGAAACTTTCGGAATTAGGAAGCGATGTACGCTATGTTCCATTGGAAACAACCGATTCGTGTCTGGTAGGTGGAAGCCCGAATATTCTGTTGCTGGATAAAGAGATTGTTGTTTTTTCACGTCAAACTTGTTTTGTCTTTGATAAAGAGAGCGGTAAGTTTTTAAGCAAAGTAGGACATTTGGGTGATGATCCGGAAGCTTATTCAACTGCGATGCCTACTTATAACGATGTAAACGGTCTGCTTTATTTTATGCGCCGGCCCGGCAAATTACAGAAATATGATCTGCGAGGTAATTATCGTGGCAGTGTAACGATACCTACTCCGCCCGAATCACCAAGTGATTTCTGCTTCACAGACTCCGTGATAATAGGCCGTTACGGTAATATTGTAGGTGATAACGGGCGTGCTTTGTTGTTATTTAATGAAGCGGGAGAACAGATAGATACGGTGCCCAGCCTACTTCCGGTTTTGCCTAATAGAGGAGTAGATGACATAAACAGTATCAGCGTCAAAAGGCAGGGAAATGCAGGTATTATTCTGACTACATTCAAAAGTGGAGATGCCTCGGCAAGTGTAGCGGGTATTCCTTTCCTGTGGAAAAGTGATAATAAGATACGTTATAAAGAGAATTTCAATGATACCATTTATACAGTGGAAGGGAATGAATTGACACCTTATATTGCGTTCTCCACCGGTAAATGGCATTGGGGCGCCGAGGCACGTACCGAATCCAAAGATAACGAAAAACGCTTGTTGGTGGGATGTATCTTTGAGACGGATCATACTGTTTTCTTTCAGTGTATCCGGGGACTGTATACAGATGAACCGGAAACGTTTAACGGAATCTACGACCGGAAGGCAAATACTACCCAGATGTATGCCGAAAAGGAAGGAATAAAAGATGACTTGACCGGCTTTATGGCTTTCCGTCCCAAGGCATACAGCGCACAGGGAGAATATGGAATGATTATTGATGCCGGAGAAGTGATGACCTGGTTGGAAGAAAATCCTGAAGCGGCAGAAAATGAAAAACTTTCGGCACTGAAAGAATTGACGGATGATTCTAATCCGGTAGTGATTATTACAGTCCCTAAATAAGGAAGGAGGTATGTTCTTGTCCACCTGTTTTGGGATGGGCAAGAATATACTTATTTGATAATTAGAAAATTAATGGTTTGTAACCTGTCTTGTTTTGTCCATATATATATGGCGGTTCGTAAAGGGAAAACGACTATTTTTGCATACACTAAGTGTAAACGGAAAAACTAATATAAAATGATAAAGACACAGAACTACCGGTTTTTGATCTGTCTGGCACTATTTGCGTTGGCAGCATGTTCCGGTGCGAAAAAAGAAGAGGCCGCCGATGAAGGAGTAGCTACCGTATTGCCGGATGAGAAGAATGAAGTGACCGTGTTGCCTTTGAAACGGCAGATATTCAATCACGAGTTGGTGAGTAATGGCAAGATAGTGGCCGGAGGAATGGCAGATTTGCGTTTTGAAAGTTCGGGTATCGTAGCGAAGATTTATGTGAAGAACGGTGACCGGGTGCACAAAGGACAAAAGCTGGCAGAGCTGGATAAATTCCGTTTAAAGAATAAGACCGCACAGTCCAAGGATGCTTTGGAGAAAGCTAAGTTGGAATTGCAGGATGTATTGATAGGGCAGGGGTATGCAGCGGATGATACTGCCAATGTGCCCGATGATATCATGCAACTGGCACGGGTGAAAAGCGGCTATGATCAGACCCTTTCTCAATATGAACTGGCTAAATACGAAGAAGAACATGCCACTCTGGTTGCTCCTTTTGACGGAGTGGTGGCTAATCTCTTTTCCAAACCCTATAATGCTCCCAGCAGTTCAGACGCTTTCTGTACAATTATCGGTTCACAGGGCATGGAAGCTGACTTTACTGTATTGGAGAGTGAACTCCCCCTTATCAAAGGTGGCGACAAAGTGGTTGTTACCCCTTATGCGGATCCTTCTGCCAAATACGAAGGACGTATCTCCGAAATCAATCCTCTGGTGGACGATAAAGGCATGGTGAAAGTAAAAGCCGTTGTCAACGGACAGGGCAAGCTCTTTAATGGCATGAACATACGGGTTAATGTACATCGTTCGCTAGGTGAACAGCTGGTTGTTCCGAAGAGTTCCGTGGTGTTGCGTTCCGGTAAGCAGGTGATTTTTACACTGAAAGATAATAAAGCGAAATGGAACTACGTGCAGACCGTACTGGAAAATTCCGATGAATACACCATTGTGGAAGATGAAGTACAAGAAGGAGATGTGGTGATTGTGACAGGCAACGTGAACCTGGCTCATGAAGCACCGGTGAAAGTTATTGAAAATAAAAAATAAAAGGGGTGGTTAAGTTCTTGATACAGCGGCCCATTGCCGTATTGATGGCGTTTACCGCATGTTTTATTGTCGGTATGGTGACGTATTTCACGTTGCCGGTATCTTTGCTGCCGGATATTGCCATCCCGGAGATTACAGTACAAATTTCGGCACAGAATACTTCTGCGCGTGAGTTGGAGAATACGGTGGTGAAACCGTTGCGCCAACAGCTTATCCAGGTGGCTCGTCTGAAAGATATGGATAGCGAAGCTCATGATGGGGCACGTCTTATCCGGCTGAATTTCGACTTCGGCACCAATACGGATCTTGCTTTTATCGAGGTGAATGAGAAGATTGACGCCGCCATGAATTACCTGCCTAAGGATACGGACCGTCCTAAAGTGGTAAAAGCAAGTGCTACCGATATTCCGGTATTCTATCTCAGCCTCACCCTGAAGAATGACAGTGCTTACGGACAAACGGACGAACGTGCTTTTCTCGACCTGTGTGAATTTGCCGAAAGCGTTATCAAACGGCGTATCGAGCAGCTGACAGAGGTAGCTATGGTGGATATCACAGGATTGGTGGAGCGTCAGTTGCAGATTGTTCCCGATGAAAATAAGCTTGCCGTACTGGGACTTTCCATACAGGATGTAGAATCAGCCCTTGCCCAAAATAATGTGGAACCGGGCAGCATGACCGTACGCGATGGATATTATGAATACAATATCAAGTTCTCCACTCTGTTGCGTACGGAAGAGGATGTGAAGAATATTCTTATTAATAAAAACGGACGCATCATCCGTCTGGAAGAGTTCTGCCGGATAGGTATTGTTCCCGTCAGGGAAAAAGGTGTATCCATGAGCAATGGTAAACGGGCGGTGACATTGGCCATTATCAAGCAAGCGGACGAGAATATGGATGATATGAAGCAAGCTATTGGCGGCACCATGAATTATTTTCAAAGCGTATATCCTGACATTGAATTCAGCGTTAGCCGAAACCAGACAGAGCTTTTGGATTATACTATCTCCAACTTGCAACAAAACCTTTCGTTGGGCTTTCTTTTTATCTGTATCGTAGCCGTACTCTTTCTGGGGGATGTCAAATCTCCTTTTATCATCGGACTGAGTATGGTAGTTTCCATTGTGATCTGTTTTCTCTTTTTCTATCTGTTCAAGATGTCACTGAACATCATATCCCTGTCCGGATTGATTCTTGCACTGGGTATGATGATCGACAGTTCCATCATCGTAACTGAAAATATTTCTCAATATCGGGAAAGAGGATACTCGCTGAAACGTGCCTGTATTGCGGGTACCAGTGAGGTGGTCACTCCGATGCTCAGCTCTTCATTGACTACCATTGCGGTGTTTGTACCACTGATCTTTATGAGTGGTATTGCCGGAGCCATTTTCTACGATCAGGCTTTCTCGGTAACCGTTGGATTGATGGTTTCTTACTTCACGGGCATCATGTTGCTGCCGGTGCTCTATATGCTGGTTTACCGGACGGGGCTGCGCAAATCATGGTTCTCGCGTATCCGGATCAATAATCCTATAAAGGATCATACACTCGATCGTTTCTATGATGCCGGGATTGATTTTATATTTGCTCATAAAACGGCAAGCGTATTGTTCTGCATAGTTTCCGTGCCATTGTGTGTATTCATGTTCTATTTCATAGGAAAAGAGCGTATGCCGGAAATAGATCAGAACGAGCTGATAGCCCGTGTGGAATGGAATGAGAATATCCATGTGGACGAGAATCGTCGCAGGGTAGACAATTTATTTGAGTTGTTTAAGACAGAGACTATCGAACAGACTGCCGCCGTCGGACAACAAGACTATCTCCTGAATCGGGAGCAGGCTCTTTCTTCTTCGGAAGCAGAACTTTATTTCAAGACAAAGAATCCTTCTGAGATAGCTCCTTTGCAGGAAAAGGTTTACCGTGCCCTCAAAGCGGAGTATCCATTGGCCGTGATTTCTTTTTCGCCGCCCGAGACGGTATTTGAGAAACTGTTTGTGACGGGAGAAGCCGATGTGGTGGCCGAACTTTATTCCCGCAATAAAGAAAAGGTGCCGACGGCGGATGAATTACGTAGTCTGGAAACAGAATTTGCTACCCGCACAGGATATGCTCCCACGGGTATTGCCTTTGAAAATCAGCTGAATATCCGTATCAATAAAGAAAAACTGCTACTTTATAATGTTTCGTATGACGAGTTGTATCGCATACTGAAAACTGCTTTTAAAGAAAATAGCATAGCCACTCTTCATTCTTACCAGCAATATCTGCCTATCAGCATTGTGGGAGAGGAACAAACGGTAAACAGCATCTTACAGGAAACACTCGTTCCGACACGGGCGGATCAATATGGTGTTGAATATCTGCCTTTGCGTGAGCTGGTATCAGTGGCACCGGCGGAAGATCTGAAAGCGATTACCGCAGGGCGTAACGGAGAATATGTTCCGTTCCGTTTTTATGAAGTAAAAGAGGCGGAACCGCTTATGGAGCAAGTGAAGGAAGTGGTGGATACTACCGGCGATTGGGATACCGCTTTTTCAGGAAGTTTCTTTTCTAACCGGAAGATGCTGGATGAACTGGTGGTTATTCTGTTTATTTCCATTCTGTTGATGTACTTCATTCTGGCGGCACAGTTCGAGAGTTTTGTGCAACCGCTTGTTGTGTTGCTGGAGATACCGATAGATGTAGCTTTTGCCCTTGTATTGTTATGGATATGCGGGCATACGCTAAACCTGATGTCTGCCATCGGTCTGATCGTTACGTGTGGTATCATTATCAATGACTCCATCCTGAAACTGGATGCGATTAATGAATTGCGTAAGACGGGGATGCCGCTTCTGGAAGCTATTCATGAGGCGGGAAGGCGCAGGTTGCGTCCTATCATTATGACCTCGCTGACCACCATCTTTGCCATGGTGCCGTTGCTGTTCTCTTTCGATATGGGTTCGGAATTGCAGAAACCGCTTTCCATTGCCATGATTGGGGCGATGTTTATCGGTACGCTGGTCAGTCTGTTCATTATCCCTTTGATATATTGGTTTATTTATAAAGAAAGAAAGAAATATGAAATATGAAGTATTAAGTATTAAGTATAAGGCTGCGCTATCATGCCGTATGGTTATACTTAATACTTAATACTTAATACTTCATACTTCATACCTCATACCTCATACTTAATATTTAAAAGTTTGATATAATGAAGAAACTTGGTTTAATTATTCTTTTAGGACTTTCACAGGCGCTTCCGTCCGTCGCACAGCAACAGCAGGTAACGCTGGATTTGCAACAGACGATTAAGATGGCGAACGACAGTTCGCTGGAGGCGTTTCGTACCAAAAATATGTATCTTTCAGGCTATTGGGAATATCGCACCTATAAGGCAAATCGCTTGCCGAGTCTGACACTGAATATGACTCCTGCACAGTATAACCGTGACATTACGAAGCGTTATGACTCCGAACAGGATTTGGATATTTACCGTAGCCAACAGTCTTTCTATGCCTATGGTAACTTGGCTGTCAGGCAAAACTTTGACCTGACGGGTGGTACTTTCTATTTGGATACCGAGTTGGGCTATATGCGTAGTTTCGGTTCCAATCCCTACACGCAGTATACCAGTGTCCCTGTTCGTTTAGGTTATTCGCAAAGTCTGGTAGGTTATAATCCTTTTCGCTGGGAACGAAAGATTGAACCGCTGAAATACGAGAAAGTTAAGAAGGAATATATCTACAATGCCGAGCAGGTCTCCGAACAGGCCACTACTTATTTCTTTGCACTTGCCATGGCGCAGGCTGAGTATGACTTGGCAAAAGAGAATGTCGCTTCTTCCGATACGCTTTATCGTATTGGTATGCAACGTCTGAAGATAGCCTCTATCAGTCGCGCCGATCTTCTGACGCTGAAGCTGGACGTGGTGAATGCCCGTAACACTTTGCAGAATGCTGAAAGTTCATTGAAACGTGCCATGTTCTCGCTGGCTTCTTTCCTCAATCTGGAAAAGAATACAGAGATACGGCTTCTTCTCCCCAGCCGTCCCGGAGAACTAAACATTCCTGTAGATGCTGCCTTGGATGCCGCCCGTTCCAACAACCCGAACTTCCTTGGATTACGCCAGGACATATTGGAAGCAGAACGGAATGTAGACAAGACCAAGAAAGAATCCCGCTTCAACGCCAGTATCAACGCCAGTGTCGGTTTCAACCAGGTGGCGGAGAAATTTGGCGAAGCCTACAACCGCCCTATGCAGCAGGAAATGGTATCCGTCAGCGTCTCCATTCCTTTAGTGGACTGGGGAGTGCGTAAGGGTAAATATAATATGGCCCGTAACAATCTGAATGTAGTAAAGACCTCTTCCCGTCAGAACGAAATCAGCATTGAAGAAGAAGTCATTATGACCGTAAGTGATTTCAATGTCCAGCAAGACTTGGTGACAAGTGCCGAGGAAGCCCTCGACCTTTCCATCCTGGCATACAATGAAACCCGCCAACGCTTCATCATCGGTAAGGCGGATATCAGTAGCCTTACCTTGTCATTGAACCGTCAGCAAGAAGCCCAGCGCAACTATATCTCAGCCCTGAAAAACTACTGGCTGAACTATTACAAAATCCGCAAGCTAACCCTGCACGATTTTGCCAGCGGCTTCTCTCTTTCTGACAAGTTCGACTATGCCCGATAAGTAATTAGTGATTAGTAATTAATAATTAAAAAAAGAATGAATCGCCTTTCCCCTTTCACCCTCATCGTCACCTTTGTCTGTCTGGCACTGGTGGGTTTGGCCTTGGTTCCGATGCTTCCGGTCAAGCTGAACCCGTCGCGCACATTACCGGGCTTTACGGTGCGCTTTAGCATGCCGGGCACTTCGTCGCGGGTGGTAGAGATGGAGGCGACAAGCAAACTGGAGTCCATGCTGGCCCGCATCAAAGGGGTAAAGGGAATGTACTCTACTTCAGGCAATGGTTACGGCTCCATTACGGTAGATCTGGATAAACACGCTGATGTGGATGCGGTACGTTTTGAGGCTTCTACTATTATCCGGCAGACATGGTCGCAACTGCCTTCCGGTGTCAGTTATCCATATATCGACATGAAGGTGCCCGATGCGAATACAGCCCGTCCGTTCTTATCGTTCACACTGAATGCACCGTCCACTCCTATACTGATACAGCAGTATGCAGAAGAACATATCAAGCCGCGTCTGGCTAAGTTGCAAGGTATTTATAAAATAGATTTAAGTGGTGCTACCCCGATGGAATGGCGGTTGGAATACGACAGTGAACAATTGCGGACGCTGGGAGTCAGCATTTCTGATATCCAACGGGCCATCCAGTTACATTATAATAAAGAGTTTCTGGGAACGCACAATATGGATACGTCCGGTGGTAAGCAGTGGATACGTTTGGTTTTGATACCGGATGGAGTCAGCGGGCAATTTATTCCTTCGGACATCACGGTGACTGCTTCGGACGGGAAGATTATCCGCTTGGACGAGTTGGTGACTGTAACACGTATGGAAGAAGCTCCTCAAAGCTATTACCGTATCAATGGTCTGAATTCCATTTATATGTCTGTCACGGCCGTAGAGACTGCTAACCAATTGCAACTGAGCAATGAAGTGATGCAGGAAATGGAAGCAATACGTCTGACTTTGCCGCCCGGCTACGAGGTGCATACCAGCTATGATGCTACGGAGTATATTCGCGAGGAACTGAATAAAATTTATTTCCGCACGGGGCTGACAGTACTGATCCTGCTGGTATTCGTCTGGATTATTACGCTGAATCTGAAATATCTGTTGTTGATCGTTACCAGCCTGGCTGTCAACATTTCCGTGGCGGTTATTTTCTATTATCTTTTCGGTTTGGAGATGCAACTGTATTCATTGGCAGGGATTACTGTGTCCTTGAATCTTGTGATAGACAGTACCATTGTGATGACGGATCACATCTTGCACAGGCGTAATCTGAAAGCTTTTATGTCCGTGCTGGCGGCTACCTTGACCACAATGGGGGCTTTGGTTATTATCTTCTTTCTGGATGAGAAAATCCGCCTGAACCTGCAGGACTTCGCAGCTGTGGTGATTATTAATCTGGCGGTATCTCTTTTCGTGGCTCTCTTTTTTGTGCCGGCCATGATTGATAGAATAAAGCTTGTGAAGAAGTCTTCGGGGAAGGCCTCTCGACTGGGTTGGTGGAAGAAGATTCGTCTTTACAGATGGATGCAGAGCGTGAAACGCTGGGTGCGGAGTCATATACGTATTCGCAGGCTGACTGTTTACTTCACGCATTTCTATCAGTTGCTCATCCGCTTTCTTCTGCGCTGGAGGGTAGCGGTGTGCATTTTGCTCCTGCTTGGTTTCGGGCTGCCCGTTTTCCTTCTTCCTGAGAAATTGGAGGGTGAAGGTAAATGGATAGAACGGTATAACAAGACGTTGGGTTCCTCTACTTATAAAGAGAAAGTGAAACCTGTGGTGGATAAAGCTTTAGGTGGTAGTCTCCGATTGTTTGTGCAGAAAGTGTACGAAGGCAGTTATTTTAGTCGCAACGAAGAAGTGGTGCTCTATGCGAATGCGAACTTACCGAATGGAAGTACGCTGGAACAGATGAATACGCTGGTGAAACGTGTGGAAACTTATCTTAGCGGCTTCAAGGAGATTAAGCAGTTTCATGCTTCTGTCTATAACGCACGCAGGGCTAATCTTCAGATTTATTTCAAGAAAGAGTATCAGCATAGTGGTTTCCCTTATACGTTAAAGGCGAATCTGATAGGTAAAGTATCTGAGTTAGGTGGTGGTAGCTGGGATGTATATGGTTTGCAAGATCAGGGCTTTAGTAATGATGTTCGTGAGAGCGCAGGTTCTTATCGCATCAAGATGTATGGCTACAATTATGATGAACTCTATGCATGGGCCGAAAAACTGAAGGAGGTATTACTTTCGCACCGTCGCATCAAGGAAGTGTTTATCAAGTCGGAATTTTCCTGGTGGAAAGACGATTATCAAGAGTTTTACTTCAATCTGAATAAGGAACGTATGGCCCAGGAAGGGATTAATGCCCAGCACTTGTTCTCCGCTATCCAGCCGATATTCGGCAAGAATATGCAGGTGGGTTCGGTGGTGACGGAAAGCGGTACGGAAAGTATCCGGCTTTCTTCCCGGCAGTCTCATGACTATGATGTATGGGCCATGCAGTTTTTTCCTTACGGTGTGGATGGCGGAAAGCATTATAAACTTTCCGAATTGGCTACGGTAGAGAAGGGGCAGATGCCGCAACAGATAGCCAAAGAGAATCAGCAATATCGTCTTTGTCTGCAATATGAGTATATCGGCTCGTACGAGCAAGGCAATAAAATACAGAAGCGGGACTTGGAAGAGTTTAATAAATTGCTTCCGATGGGGTATACTGCTGAATCGGATAGTCAATCGTGGTCATGGGGTAAGAAAGAAAACAAGCAATACCTGTTGTTGCTGGTTGTGATTGCCATTATCTTCTTTACAACGAGTATTCTGTTCAATTCTCTGAAACAGCCTTTGGCTATTATCTTTGTTATTCCGGTATCTTATATCGGAGTGTTCCTTACATTCTATTGGTTCCGCCTGAATTTTGATCAGGGTGGTTTTGCTTCGTTTGTGCTGCTTTGTGGTATTACGGTAAATGCCAGCATCTATATTCTGAATGAGTATAATAGCATTCGTCGTCGCTTTCCCCGGCTTTCCATGCTTCGTGCCTATACAAAGGCGTGGAATGCAAAGATACTGCCTATTTTTCTTACAGTGGTTTCCACCATTCTGGGTTTCATTCCGTTTATGGTGGGGACGGATAAGGAGGCTTTCTGGTTCCCGTTGGCTGCGGGTACTATTGGCGGATTGGTTATGTCTATTATCGGTATTTTCTTCTTTTTGCCGGTGTTTTGTCTGAAGAGGAAAGAGATTTGCAAATTCCATAAAAAAGGTGCTAAGACTCCAAAAAGAAGTCAGCAATAAGTCTGTTACAAATCTACTTTTTGATGCCATTTGCCTACATCCTACACCAATGTGCTTTAAATGCTTTATTGATAGGCGTTTCAGAAGGTGTAGGCAGGATGCTGAGTGGTGTAGGCAAATCAGTTACCTACACCGCATAATATTCTGATTCGGGTGCTTGCTCTTATCTGGCAGGACTGTTGGAATAATCTATTCTTGTTGTAATAATAGCTTTGGTATGTTGCTGATATATAGTATATTGAAGCTTATTACAGGTGGGAACTATCGTTTCCTGCCTCGGAAACTGTCGTTCCCTACAGTAGGAAACTTGCGTTCCCTTTAATAGAAACTTGCGTTTCTCCTAATGGGAACTTTCGTTTCTCTTAATGGGGACGACCGTCAATATTAATCATTTTATCAATGCGCAAACTTAATATTGTCTTAAAACCCTGCAATGCGCACTTTTGTAAATTGTGATTTTACCTGCAATGCTATTTCACGAATCTTTTCTTATCTATTTATAAGCTGTCTGATATCGGGTTGTACTTTTCAGTTTCTTTCCGGGAACATCGTGCAGTTTTGGGCGGCTTGGACGTATATTATATGTATTCATCCATTTCTCAAGGACATCACGAAGTTTTTGCAGTTCCTGATTATATGCATTTTCCATAACCAGATTTCTCATTTCCCCTCTGTCATTCTGCATATCAAACAGTTGTTCACGATGTCTTCCTTTATCATAAAGCACATATTTATAACGTTCACTGCGTACCACCCAGCCTCTTGTCTTGCTACCGTCAAACCGTGTTTCGGTGATGATGTATTCTTGATGCAAGGCTTGTGGGTTACCTTCTTCCACAACTTTCCGGAAAGACTTTCCGGCTGCCCCTTCCGGCATCTTGGCACCTGCCCAGTCGCATACGGAAGCGAAGAAATCTATACCGTTACTGATAAGCTGAGGCAATACTTTGCCTGCATTCTTCTTGCCGGGCAGGGTTACAATAAGAGGAATGTTGATAACTTCTTCATATAAAGCAGATTTCTGGTTCCAATGGTGAGCCCCTATACCATCTCCGTGGTCACTGGAGAAGATCACTACTGTATTCTTCCAAAGATCGTTCTTATCAATCGCATCAATAATTTTTCCGATCTCCTTATCTACTTTTTCTACCAAACGATAATAGGTATAACGGTACATACGCCAGTCTTCGGGGGTAAAACCGGCAGTTGGATATACATTATAATTGTTTGCTCTTTCGCTTTCAATGACATCGGCATCGTAAGGATTCTTGGCGAAATTGGCAGGTACTCCCGGGCAGTCCCGTATATCAGGCATATCGATATTTCCATAAGGGAAGTTTTGGCTCCGTGCGTATTCGCAGATATTGTGTGGATTGTCATAAGAAGCTACCAGGAAAAACGGCTTTTTATGTTTGCGTGAGAGGTATTCGGCGCAAGCTTCCGCCAGTCCGTCGTCACTATGTTTGTATATGTTGTCGAAGCCGTATTCTTTGTCGGGGACATCAAGAAGAGGAAGATGCCATTTACCGCCATAAGCACAATCATATCCGGCATTCTTTATTAAGGTGCCTAATGTCTGTGTCCTGAGAGAGTCGGGCATCGGTGAACCATTGACTGACAGTCCTACTGCATCCGGATAATGCCCCGTAAACATGGCTCCACGTGAAGGACCACTAAGCGGAGCAGTGCAATAAGCATTATTGAACATTACGCCAGCCGCTGCCAATCGGTCGAGATTAGGAGTGTGCAGGTCCGGATTTCCGGCACAACTCATGGCGCTGGCTGTCTGTTGATCCGTGAATATATAGATGATATTGGGACGTTCGGCCGCAGAAGCCGCAGAAGAGCATAGCAAAGAAAAAAATGCCAGATGCTTCATTGGAATTTGTTTTACCATATTATTAGCTTTCATGATTTAATATTCGGTTTTATATTTCAGGTTTCGGTAAGGAATCAACCAGTCTTTTCTCTATTCTCTTTCCGCCTACCTGATCGACGATAGTCGTAGCACCCTTATTCGAATTATAGTTGAAGTCCAGTGAAGCACTGTTCTGCTTGTTCTCTATGTGCAGGAACGCTTTACCTTCACTATCCAGATTACATTCAATAACCCATCCTTCTACTGTAATGCGATTTCCCTGATGATTTATCACGGCATCGGCACGGTTGTTTCCATGTACATCGATTATATTGAGAAAAAACACTTTATTGCAAGGAGTTGTCGTTGCCGTAAAATGATAATGATTAGCAAGAGCTTTGCCAAGACGCTTTTTCCAGTCAAGGGCGGCTACAAAGAATGTATCCGTTTGTGCATAAGTCATCTCCTGTGAAGAATATAAATGAGCTATTGATATTCCATCCGCTTTATTCTTACCCAAGATGCGCAATCCTCCTTCTTCCTTGACCACCTCCATAGGCAGTTCCACCGTATGCAGCAGATAGTTCCATTCTACCGGTTCTTTACCGGCCAGTTCATCGTAAACAACAAACAAACCCGAGCGTCCGAGCTGAACGATATGTCTTCGGAAGAATTCCAGCTTATTTTCATCCCAACCTTTCTCCGGTGTAAATTGAGTGCCGGACAAACGTCCGCGTTCCAGCCACAACGGAGAAACTACTTTCCCATAGGCGTTGGAGGCATCGCCTACAACGTAAGAGATTTCTTCACCTTCATAGTAGCGGGGAATCCAACCATAGCCTTCTGTCCCTATCTTTTGACCCATACCGTTTACTAATATGGAGTTATGGGCACGGGTGTTCCGGTAGGCATACATACAATGATCATCTGTAAATCCGGTACGATGCCCGCTGCTATAAAAGATAGCCTTACCCCCAAAGAAGGTGTTGAAAGCGTTTTGATTGGCCAAGGCATGGGATGTGGAACCATAAGGGCTGCTTCGGAAAGAAAGCATGGCATTGTTGGCATGATGCCCTATGTCGGTATTCATCAGGGCAGTACCTGCTTGTTTGAAGACTTTGGATTCCGGTAGTTCCGACAGATGTTTGCTATAAGCAGGCCTTTCCTTCGGGGTTGTGCAGCGATACCAGGTCAAATCTGCCGGTTTGGCTTCGAAAGCCTTCGACAGGATGTCAGGGTCTTCCTGCATAATTTCGTGTACATAAGCAGCTGCCCACGGATTGTTACATTCGCGTGCCAGGGCATCGGCATATCCTACGCGCCCTCCGTTCGGACTGCGTTGTCCTTCATGTGAGTTGCCATGACCTCCGGATTTGGAGAAGGGAGGTTGCTGATAGATAACATATAAGGCATTGTTGTTATACCACGGATCTGCAAAGAAGTTGAAGCCGGATATGCGTGAGAAAAAGACCGGCACTTCTATCAAGGTACGTATGTTTACATGGAAATAGGCATCTCCATTGTGCCAGCCACCATCCTTATGCAGACCCGGAAGGCGTGAAATCCATTCATTATAACAGTAATCTGTCCATACGGACGCTTCCGGTATTTCACCGACCGTAGCGAATGCCGCCATCGTCAGGATGCGGAAAGTCATCTGCCACACATGGTTGTCTGCAATACGGTTCTCCAGATGGTTCACGTATTCATTATAGAACTTGTCTCCAATTCTGCGGATGTTATCCAACAGCAGTTGTTTCTCTTCCGGTGACAGTAAATTATAAAATCCGTCATACGCGGATGTGCTCATAGACAATAGGGTGGATAGGTTAAAGTCGCCTGCAAAGTATTTGCTTTTTTGCCAGGAAAGGATTTCACTCAGGCGGTTAATGCCTTCCCGATAATACTTCTCGTCTTTTGTCAGCAAATAAGCACGGACCAATGCTTCCACGTTGGCCTCTTCTCTGTCTACAATCTTACGGCTCTCGCGGATGAGGGCTGATTCACGTTGCACTATGTTGGTCAACGTAACTACATTCGTTGTATCGATCTCTTCCTGAAGATGCTTCAACGGACGGGAAATGCATTGGGAAGCCTTGTCCATATAAGTCCGGGCTTCCGGATTATTTTTATTTTTCGCTATAATCTTTTCCCAGTCAGCTGCATCCAGCAACACACGCGGGTGATGGGAAGGATATTCTGCCAAGACTTTTTCCAAAGTCGGCGGATTGAATTCCGGTGTATCTTTATCTATATAGAATTGGTAAACCGGCGACCATTCTTCAGTACCTTCGGGGGTAACATAAGCATGTTGCCAATACCATTTCCCTTGTGCCAGGCACTGGAAAGGATTGAAGAAAGCCCAGGCACGTTCACCGGTAAGGACATCTTTCCGGAAATTCTTGTCTTGGGAGATACGAATCCGGTAAACTACTTTGGGCTTTTCATCTACTTGTCCCGGAACTCCATCCAGCACCGGACCTAAATGAGGGAATTTGTCCGGCCACATGAAACGCGGTGGATTCATCTTGACGTATGTGCCATCGGCAGGAGAGGGAGTTGCACGGACTTCATGCATCAATGTTTCTTCGGAAACCTTTATCACGGCAGGTTGCTCGGAACTGCCACATGCCATTAACAGGCAGAGGGCCGATAAGCCCAATACTATCTTTTTCATCTCAAAATCTTATTTTTGTTTTTTAAAGGTAACCAGCTCTTTCAAGCTAACTGTCTTATTATTAACCAAAGGGTGTGCCCAGAAGCCGATAAACGTAATGTATCCCATGAAAACCAAAATAAGCAGCATGCCTGTTCGCAATGAAGTGGCATCGGATACCAGGCTGACGAGCAGTGGGCCACCTGCACCTCCCACTATTCCGGAACAAAGGATACCTGCAAAAGAACCGTGATTCTGGGTTACTGTATTCAGGGCAAGTGAAAACACTATGGAGTACATCATGGAGATACAAAAGCCTATTGCAGGAAAAGCCCATACCGCTATTTCCGCAGAACCGAATAATGCGATTAACAGTAACCCCATGGAAAGTATGCCCGATATTTGCAGTAAACGTTTGCTGTCTATCAACTTCAGCAGGAACATGCCAAATAAGCATCCGACGGTCATTGAACCCCAGAAATAACTGATGCTTTGCGCGCCGACGGTCTTCGGATCAATGCCATGATACTGTTCCAGAAAAGTACTCATGAAAATAGAAACTCCCTGCTCCGTACTGACATAACAAAAGATTCCCAAAAAGAAAAGCCATACGTATCTTTGACGGAACAATTTCTTGTAGGAGGCCGAAGAACCACTGCGTTCATCATCTTTCAGTTCAGTGCGCGGGAAGCGAACCAATGACACAACGAGCAGCATAATCAGCAATAACACTGTGAATACCCAATAAAGAGAAACCCAGGGAAGAGTGACCGGAGTGATGTCTGCCAGAATATCAAGCAGGAAATTCTTTCCCGGCTGATAGACTCCCGGTGCCAGCGCATGTATTAACCAAGTATAAACCAAAGGACTGATAAACGATGCTACTCCAAACACAAACTGTGCCAATTCGGCTATGAATGCGTAGTTCTCTTCTCCACCGACAACACGCTGCAAAGGATTAATTACGGTCTGCAACATGGCCATTCCCAAGCCGATGATAAAGGAAGACACCAGTAATATCGAATAAAACGGGAAACACGCAAACAAGACGGTTCCGATAAATGGCATAAGGAAACCGGTAAACAGCACCGGCTTTTCTCCATATTTGTCTATCAATATGCCTGCCGGTATCGACATGATGGCATAAGCCAGGAAGAAGGAAGTCGGGATAAATCCCGCCATTGCCAGATCCTTCAGCTCAAAGTTATGGATAATGTCAGGAATTAACGGTCCGAGAATGTTTGTAATGAATGAAATGGTAAACCAGAACATCATTATCAATGCCAGCATACCCCATTTCTTGTTATTTTTCATGATAATTCGTTTGTTTATAGAATTAGTGATGCTGCACCGATAAGACCGGCTTTATTGCCCAATTCGGCAGCCACAATCTGGGTATTCAGGGCACAGTCTGCTATTACGTGCTTTTTGACTACCACCCTTATTTCCTCTAAATAGAAGCTGCCGGATTCTGCAACACCTCCTCCTATCACAATCCGTTGGGGACTGAAAATATTGACGAAGCCGGCAATTCCTCTGCCCAAATAGTAAAAGTGTTCGTTCATGCATTTGACAGCGAGCGGGAAATCTTCATGATAGAGGCGAACAATCAATTCCCCGTTTATCTCCGTATCAAAACTCAGATTCTGCTCTTTCGCCAATGCGCTAAAACGTCTTGTCAAGGCGGAAGTCGAAGCATAATGCTCCAGGCAGCCGACTGCCCCGCAGGCACAACGTTCACCGTTGGCAATCAACGGTACATGCCCCAACTCCGTACCCCGGTTAGCATATCCATTGAACAACTTGCCATCAATGATGACAGCTCCGCCGATACCGGTTCCTACAGTCAGAAACACCACATGAGTGCAACCTCTTCCTGCACCGTATTTCGTTTCTCCCAGTCCCATCAGGTTGGCATCATTTCCAACAACTACCGGTAGACTCATCTGTTTCTCCATAAGGGAGGCTACATCTATATTTTCCCAGCCGACAATATTTTCCGCACCTCCCAGTACGGTACGGTTTGTTTCATCTACAATTCCCGGTGTACCAAGTCCTATGCCCAGTACGGTCCAGTTCTGTTTGGCAGCTTCATCTTTCAGCAAAGTGGTAGCCTTTGTCAGTTGTTCCATCACTTTTGCAGCCGAAACAGAAGCAAAAGAGGGTAATTTTCCCTCAAAGAAAGAATTACCCGCTTTATCTACCAAAGCATATTTTATAGATGTGCCACCTAAATCAATGCCAATTGCGTATTCCATAATTTATTGTATCAAATAAGGAAACATTATGTTCTTTCTACCCATATAGGAGAGCTCCACGCCCATTGCTGGTCACGCTGGCGAACTCTGACATAGTAATAGTCCGTATCTCTTTCGGGTTCAGTATCTTCCATATAATGTTCAACCATAAAGCAACTTTCCGGCATTGCACGGTTGAATAGAATAGCTTCACTAAGCCATCCGATCATAAAATGGGAGCGGGAACCTTCCAGAAGTTCGCCCAGTGAATGTTCAAACTTCTTGCCGTTGAATTCTGCCGTAATCATACCGTCTTTAGGCATAGTGACATCCAGAATGACAGCCTGCATGGCGGGAGTGGTGGTGTTCGGATTCTTGGAACTGTACATGTCCAACTCCGTATCCTTGTCCGTAACAGACACAATACGGTTGACCTTTGTTTCAAACTCGGGTTCTCCCGGTTGCGGAGAGGTGAAGGCAGCGCCACGGAAGCAAGGTTCCACAGCATTGATAGTTCCTTTGCTGATAGATAGCTTTCCTTGCCAATGTACATACTGCTCTTCACGATTCCATCCAAATTCAATCTTTACCTTACAACGTACCATGTCTCCTTCCGGCATTTCGGGCAACAACGGACCACTTAAACGGGCTATGCATCTTCGATTCTTGACAATGTCTATGTAATCGATGCAACTGCCGCCTTCCACATTCAAATAAATACGGCGGCTGTTACCCCGCACCACATCGCCCGGAAAAGCGTCGTTCAGACGAAAAACTATATTGATCTTATCACCGGTAGCACAACAAACGTGACGGTTCTTCATGGCATCCCAAATCTTATCACGGGTCAATGACTCTGCCAGTATGCCTATACGCCCATCACCATAACTGCCCGGATATCCGGCGTGCTGGTCTGTCGAGCCCATAATACCGAATTTCTTGCCTTGCTCCAATCCACATTGAATTGTACCTTCCCATTGGCGAGGTCCCATATCATGCAGATAATTATAATCGCCCTGATCGCTCTCAGCCAATCCGTGGCGGGAATACATCTCTACGAACGGGGTCTGGTCTCCTTCCGTAAAGAAGTTCCAGTTATATCCGCGGTAGCCCGTCTGGTAACCCATGTGATGCGGAGTTATAAATACTTTATGTCCGCGGGCTTTTTGTTTCCAGTCTTCAATGGAGGTACATTCCACCAACGGTGCATCCAGGTCATAGTTCAGGGCCACATGGTCGCCATGTTCCATGCTATGTGCCTCATAACCTACAAAGGTTAGAAATTCCCCTTCCTTATTGTACTCATTGGTCATGGCTACGTATTTCTCATAACCTCCCTCGCGCAAACGCTTGAAAGCACCGGTATGATAATCAATCACCCACTTCAGGCGAGGGTCATCTGCTCCGGGAATGTCAGGCCACATGGCATGTGGGGTGACAGATACAAAATCCAATTGTCCCTTGGCGGCTTCGAACGCAGAACGCATGTCGCCATGGCCGTAGGTTATGTTACAGTGGTTATGTAGATCTCCCCAGAAATATTTCAGATTACTGGCAGAGGGCATAATTTTCTTTCCTGCGGCAGTTCCGCGCTGGCATGCGGACAATAAACTACCGGAAACAGCTAATCCGAGAAAGGACCAGCTTGTATTCTTTAAAAAATTTCTTCTATCCATGGTATTCATTTAGATTATCTATTTTTCATCAATCGTCTGTCACCTTTGAACAGCTCATTTACTTTTTCATCCGGATCATCATCCTTATACTGCTTTTGGGTTTCTTTCAGCAGTGACATCAGTTCTGTCCGTTTGTCGGCATATTCCGGTTTGTCAAACACATTATTCAGTTCATTCGGGTCATTCTTCAAATCGTACATTTCCCACTCGTCCACATCATTATAGAAGTGAATCAGTTTAAAATCAGCTGTACGAATGCCATAATGTCTTTTAACCGAATGTTCCGCCGGATACTCATAATAGTGGTAGTAGGCGGCTTTTCTCCAGTCTGCCGGTATTTTCCCATTATCCAAGATCGGTTTGAGCGACTGGCCTTGAATATCGGCGGGTATGTCTACTCCGGCAAAATCCAGCAAGGTGGGAGCAAAATCTACATTCATGGCAATGGCACTCGAAACACTTCCGCTCTTGATTGCCTTCGGGTAACGGATGACCAGCGGCATACGCTGACATTCCTCATACATGAAGCGTTTATCGAACCAACCATGTTCGCCCAGGAAGAAACCCTGATCCGAAGTGTAGATAATGATTGTATTGTCCAACTCACCGATTTTTTCCAGATAACTGAGTAACCGCCCTATATTTTCATCCACAGCAACAATTGTTGCCAGGTAATCCCGCATATATTGCTGGTACTTCCAGCTGATCAACTCTTTACCTTCCAGTTTACCACTGCGATACTCGGCAATGCGCTGGGCATATACTGAATCCCACTTATCCTGCACATCAGCCGGCATACGTTTGTAGACCTGATAGAGGCGATTGGTCGTATCTTTCAACATTTCTTCACGAGTCAGCAGTTTCAGATCCCAATCATTGGTCAATGTATGTTCAATAGACATATCCTGTTCCCTGGCAGCGGAACCTCTTCCCTCATACGTATCGAAGAGTGTGGCCGGTTCAGGAAAAACGGTATTATTGAACATACCCAAGTGGCGGGGGGCAGGCATCCAGTTACGATGCGGAGCTTTCTGATGGTACATCATGCAGAAAGGCTTGCTTTTGTCTCTGTGTTCCAGATACTCGATAGCCTTATCCGTGATAATGTCGGTAGCATAGCCCTGTTCTACAATCTGCTTTCCGTTCTCATTGAAATCGGGATTATAATAATCCCCTTGTTCATGTTGTCCGGTCAAGATGCACCAATAATCAAATCCCTGAGGCTCGGTGATCAGATGCCATTTACCGATAATCGAAGTTTGGTAGCCTGCCGACTGTAATAATTTGGGAAAGGTCTGTTGGTTGCCGTCGAAAGTACTGGCATTATCAGTGAATCCATTGATGTGGCTGAATTTGCCCGTCAAGATACAAGCTCTTGACGGACCGGATAAAGCATTGACCGCATAACAATTGTCCATACGAATACCTTCATTGGCAATCCGATCCATATTGGGAGTTTGCAACAGGCGTCCGCCGTAGCACGACATAGCCTGCGTGGTATGGTCGTCTGTCATCATAAAGATAATGTTCGGACGTTTCACCTCCTCTTTGGCCTTATTGGAGCTACAAGCGGAGACTCCGATGGCAGTGAGAGGTAAAAATAAATATGATAAGCGATTCATAATAAAAGTCTTCTTATAGTTTATACTCCAATTGACGTTTCTTTCCATCAACAGATATCTCTATTTTCACTCCATTCTCATCAAACTTCTTATTCAGGAATTTAGCCTTGAATGCAGGAAAAGAAGCTGCATTTTTCGAAGGATAGATAATGGTTATGTAGCGTACAGCTTCCGAATCCTTTTTGTCCACATCAAAAGAAACTGAAGTACGGGGGACACGTACGCGATAGGCAGTTGAACGCCATCCTTCTTTTTCTCTCATCGAAGCTTTCTTTTCGGCAAAGCATTGTAGCTTCATATTGCTTGGCCCATCGTAAGCGGTAGTCAGAATATGATTCTTATCGTCCACATTTACAGTACCTTCACATAAGTGATAGTTCAGATTCACTGTTCCTTTTGCATCTCCCACAGCCTCATCGACAATGACAAAATAAGATTGGTCTACAAAGAAGACAGAACGTCTGTGCTTTAAACCCTCATAATGGGGATTTTCTGTCACCAGGATTTGTTCATTACCTTCGGGTTTCCAAAGTTTAGTGACGGATTGTGTGGTCTGCAAGTTTTTCTCATCCAGTGTCAGGGTATTATGTGAACTTGTCTGGCGGAACCAGTTGCGAAGTTTCATCACTTCATCATCACCGGCATAGACGTATGAACCGCTATCCGGAAAGAGATTCCGACCATTGAACCAAAGCTCAAAAGTTCCGTTATCCGGCTGGCAGTGCCATTCACCTTTAGGCCCGGCCTTTACCACCATTACAGTAGCATCTTGTTTCCAGCCGTTTCTGAAAGTAAAGAAACCGGAAGTCAGGGCTCCGTGAGAAAGATTGGGTAGGGGGGAACCTTCACGTCCTTCTGTGGCATAATAACGAATCCAGTCGCAATCAGGAAACAGTTTGAGCCATTCCTGATAATTGCGGATTTCTGCCGGACGGTCTCCCAGTTTTGCATCACTGAAACAAGGATTACTGTAATCCGGGAAACAGATGTTAGCGTAAAACTCAATCATATTTTTAACTGTATTCACGTATTCGGCAGGAAACTCCTGACGGAAACCATTGACATCAGCCATACGCAGGGCCTTGCAGAAAATATTGATTGCCGCCAAATGATAATGCGGGTCCAGTTCATATTGACCGCCATCCGGGTAAACCTGTTTTTTTATTTCACGGTTCAAAATGCTTATCCCACTCTCTCTCCATCCGGTTGCCTCTTTAAATTCAGGGAAAAATACGCCTGCATACACCATACGCTGCGCTTCGAACAACAGATGGTTGCCTTGGTCGGAATAATTGCCCAAAATGTGTAAGGCATGCCGATGGTAATTAATAAGGAACTCAGTCAGGAATTCCGGAGTAAAAGCCTGTGAGGGAATAAACAATAGAAATTGCAGTGTCTGATCCTGCAAACGATTGCTCACTTCCAGCGGACGCCATGCAAAGCGTACATTTTCAGCATTTCCTTTTACTTCGCCCGCACTGACAAGTTCGTATTCTTCTTTCTCTACGGTTGTCAAAGGATTCTTCTTAATCCAGTCCATATATTGGTATGCCCATTCCTTGGCATATTTCTCATCCCCTGAGATTCTATATGCTTTTCCCATCGGGGTGAACCATTTATGGCGGTGCAACTGCCAGCGCAACTCGTTGTCCTGTACCGGCCAATATTGCCAATTGATATCTTTACCGTAATTATAGGAAGGCTGATATCCTTTGTGCACAAAAAATGTGTGTTCCAGGGCATCGTCCGCCCATTTTTGTTCTTCCTTTGATATTTTGATATTCTTCAGATTTATATCAGGATGTCCTATGCCGGTGCGTTGGCGGTAATAGTCCAATAAAGCCTGAGCCGCTTTATCCCATTGCTGTTGGGTGCATGCAGCCTTTACTTTCTCCAACCCCGGATAATCCAGGTTCAGTAAATCAAAGGCTTCCTTCCGCAGTTGCTGCGCTTCCGCACTTATGGCGGCCAGCAAAAGAGCCAGGCATAAAAAATACTTTGCTATTTTCATGGTATACTAATTTCGTTTAAAGCGATTTATAATCGAGTCCTTTTACCTGCATATACCGGGCCAATGCTTCCAGATAATAATAATCGGCATAATTGATAGGAGTATCAATTTCGGAACCATTGGGCAACGAACCTGTAGAGTGCATCAGGATAAATCCCTGATTCGTACCAACCTTTGCCAGATAAGCATCGGAAGAAAGAGACTTAAGCAGTTTTTCCGCATAGTCAAAATATACTTGTCCATCTTCTACCAAAGTGCTGAGTTCTATCAAAGCGGAGGCTGTAATAGAGGCGGCAGATGCATCACGGGGTGTTTCCGGGCTATCCGGCGCATCATAATCCCACAAAGGTATCGCATCCTCAGTCTTTACGCGAGTCATAATCAATGTTGCAATATCTTTGGCTTGCTGCAAGAAGACCGTATCTCCGGATTCACGATAGCAAGAGGTATATCCATATACTCCCCAAGCCTGTCCGCGTGCCCATGACGAATCATCATTTTTCCCCTGATGGGTACATTTCATTTCTACGCTGCCATCATTATTGTAACTGACTACGTGGTAGGATGAATGATCTGCTCTGAAATGATTTTTTAAGGTTGTCTCGGCATGTTTCAATGCGATTTCCTTATACTTGGAATCATTGGTAAGATGGTTTACGTAAAACAGCAGGTCCAGGTTCATCATGTTATCAATAATTACAGGGAAATTCCACTTCCCGAAATCCCAGGAGCGAATAGAACCTATGGTCGGATCAAAACGGCTGCATAAGTTATCGGCTGTTTGCACCAATGCCTGACGAACACTGTCGGCAGGAGCCAAGCGATATGCATTTCCATAACTGCAATTCATCATAAATCCGATGTCGTGTGTACCTTTATAGTCTTTTACCGGATACAAATAATTCGTGAATTTCACAGCATCGTTCTTTAATCCTTCAATGCCGGTCAGCTGGTACGTATACCACAAGTTTCCGGGGAAAAAACCACTTGTCCAATCATAGATGGAACTGCAATATCTGCGGCTTCCCAGAACATCCTTCACGGGTTTAACCCGTAAAGAGTCTTTGAAGGTTGCAGGATCTCTTTGTAACTGACTACAGAGAAAATCCATATCGTATCCCGTCCAGATGGAACGGGGCAACAAGACTGAATCTCCTACATCGGCCACTGTTTCTTCCAGTTGTTGAACAGAAGTATCTATTGCTTTTTTCAACCAGTCATAATCTTCTTCAGGTTGACTGGATGAACAACTGGAGAAACCCTGTAGTGTAGCAACTGCGTAACAAAATAATAAAAATCTTTTCATACAATACGTTTTATAAGTAAAGCAGATGGAGAGAGTATGAAACAGATTCTCTCTCCATCACAATTGCCAATTTTATATTTCCCGGATTTATTCGTAACCCGGATTATTCTGGTTATTCAAAGCCGGATTAGCCTGTAACTCTCCCAGTGGTATCGGGAAAAGTTCATGCTGGCCTTTGACGAATTTATCACCGGCTACATACTTACCTTTGAGTGCTTTGTCCATATTTCCTTGGAAGAACTTCAGTGCGTCGCCCAAGATACCCCAACGCAACAGGTCATATTTGCGCTGACCTTCGAAAGCTAACTCGAAACCACGTTCCCAATAAAGAGCTGTGCGGAACTTGCCGGCAGCGTCTCCATCCTGAATATATGGGAGATCATAAACTTGTGGAGCTTTCATCAGGCTGCTGTAGTTGGCATCGGTTATCGGAGTAGCTTTTGCGCGTTCACGTACCATATTCAGCAATTTCCAGGCTTCCGGGGTGTTGCCTGTTTCATTATAAGCTTCGGCTGCCATCAATACAACGTCGGCGAAGCGAAGCGGACAATAGTTCACTCCTGTGTTGTTGGGATCTACAAAACCTCCGGGCATCCACTCTCTGCGCCATTTGCCGGGATACCAGTCAGTCAGTTTTGCGTTTTCAACCTTATCATGTTTACCGGCATTTGCATTCCATTTGTACTGATAGGTACATACCATTACATCTCTGCGTTCATCGCCTTCTTCAAAGAAGTTTTTCCAGGCCGGCAGTACACGGAAGAAAGCATTGGCACGTCCCCATGCATCAGCAGGAGCATTTTTTCCCGGTGCCTCTACCGCTGGTCCGTTATAAGTAGCCCAAGTACCTGCATTGTCCTTGTAGCCGGCTCCTGTAGGATTGAAAGCAATTTCCCACAAACTCTCTTGGGAATTCAAGGTACCTTCTGAATAACCTCTGAATAACTGTTCAAAACCACCTGTATAAAAACCATGGTTGCCTTTGTTCTGGAAGGCAGTCCATTCGGCAATTACAGCGTTAAAGTATTCTTTTCTTTTAGTTTCGTCCGGGCGGGTCAATGTACCGTCTTGCTGCAAGCTGTACCCGGCACGTTGCAGATAAACACGCATCAGCAATGCATGGGCAGCACCTTGTGAAGGAACTTCCGGTGAAAGTGAAGCATTGTCTTTTTGCAGGTTTTCTTTAGCAAAATTCAGGTCAACTATAATCTGGTCATAGATTTCTTCACGACTTACACGACCTTTGAAAGATTCGTCATATCCGGCAGTATAAGTGGTTTTGAACGGAACATCTCCCCAGTATTTAATTAAATCGAAAGCCAGAAATGCGCGGAGGAAACGTGCCTGAGCCACTAACTCTTTTAAATTGGAATCTTCTTCGTAACCTGTCATCTTCTCAATACCGGCAATGGAAAAATTAGCACGGTCAATACCCAGGTATTTGTATTCCCATATGGATGCAATCCAAGTATTGGTCGGTTTCACCATGTAGTGGGCAATATCACGACGTGTGTTATCCGTACCTGTTCCTTGAATATAATAGGTATCATCCGAAGCAGGCATCGCCATTTCATATTGTCCGTAATGCTTGTCTATAGCCAGACAATCGTAAATACCTACTACTGACATTTTTGCCTGGTCCATAGTTTCAAAATAAGTGTCCTTCTCGTAGTAAGAAGTAGGTTTTTCAGTCAGGTCGCAAGAGGTGAATCCTGCTGCAATCAGTGCGCTTAGCGCAATCACTCTATATTTTTTCATTGTATTCTCCATTTGAAGTTCATTAGAAAGCTAAATTAATACCGAAAACAAACGCGCGGCTTCTGGGATAAGCACCAAAGTCAACGCCTGGTGTCAGACCATTTCCCATTGTAGAAACTTCAGGATCGAAGCCGGAATATTTGGTCCAGGTCAGCAGGTTAGAGCCTGTGGCATACAGACGTAATTTGCTCAATCCGACTTTTCTGATCATCTTCTTCGGGAATGTGTAACCTAAAGTAATGTTACTCAGTTTCAGGAAAGAACCATCTTCTACAGCCCAAGAGTGAATGTAAGTATCACCTGCTTCGTTATCATAAATGGCGGCTACAGTCTTGCCCTTGTTGATGTCTGCCATCTCCTGGGGATCTGTAATCAAGTCACCTGCCTTATTAACCAATACCCAGCGGTGCTTAGAATCAGCTACTGCCAAAACGTTTTTGTTCTGCAAAGCAGTTTTGGTGTTGGTCAGTTTGGTTGCATTGAATACATCGTTACCGATGCTATAGGTAAGGAATATACTCAAATCGAAATCTTTGTAAGTGAAAGTGTTATTGATACCACCGTAAAGTTTCGGATAAGCGTTACCAATGACTGTTTTGTCAGCTTCTGTAATTTTATTGTCTTTGCTGCCATCTATATTTTTAAACTTCCACATACCCGGTTTTACATTACCTTTTTCGCCTGCATACGGAACACCGTCTTTCAGTGTGTAAGTTTTAGTTGCTGCATCGTAATCAAAGTCAGATACTTGGTACAGACCATCTGTTACGTATCCGTACATCTGTCCCAAAGGTTGGTTCACGCCGATAATGTGCGTATTCTGGCTGTAACCGAAGTTAGCCTCCCACAACTGCACATCTTCTCCCGTCAGTTTCTTTACAGAATTCTTATTGTGTGACAGAGTGATGGATGTGTTCCAGGTAAAATACTTATTCGTAATATTGGTTGAGTTGATGGTTAAGTCAATACCTTTGTTTTCTGTTTCACCGGCATTGATAACCATGCTGTTGTAACCGGATGAAGTAGGCAGTTTGGCGTTTAGCAACAAATTGCTACTGCGGTTTATGTAAAATTCAGGAGAAATGGTTAAACGTTGATTGAAGAAACCGAAATCAAGACCAAAGTTGAAGGTTTTGTTAGCTTCCCACTTCAAGTCAGGGTTAGGAATCTGCTTGGAAACATAACCGGGCTGGGTGGAGTCTCCATTGGGATAAGTGACAGATCCCAATACAGCCAGACTAAGGTAACTGTCGATACGGTTGTTACCCGCCATACCATAGCCCAAACGAACTTTTAAGTCGGAGAAGATATTCAAGTTCTTGATAAACTCTTCTTCTCCCAGGCGCCAAGCTGCTGAGAATGCAGGAAAATAGCCCCATTTGTTATTCTTACCGAATTTGGAAGAACCATCGGCACGAACCGAAGCGGTAAACAAGTATTTATCTTTGAAGCCGTAGTTGAAACGGGCGAAGAAAGAGAGCAATTTATCATCATAGTTTTCGGCAGACTGAACTGCTGTCGGAAGCCCCAGTGAGAGGTCAGCCAAACCTATATCGTCATTCGGGAAGTTAGATGCTGCTGCTTTGAAATTACGGTTCCAACGGTCTACATATTCCTGACCTACCATGGCAGTCACATCATGACCTTTACCCGACCAGTTATAGTTCAATACGTTTGAAGTCTGGAAGCTACCGGTCTCTAGGTTTTGAATACTACCATTGATGCTTGAACGTTTTGCTGTGATTGACTTGTCTCCGTAGAAAACATCGTTGCGTCGTGTTTGGTAACGCATACCTGTGGTATTACGGAAAGAGAGACCTTTGAAAAGTTTCAAAGTGAAGCCACCGTTAGCCTGGAATGTACGATATTCACGATCATTCGTCTCTTCTGCCGCAGAAAGTAAGGGGTTCTGCATTACGTTACCTGAATCATCCAAGAAGATAGGGTCTTCATCTCCCAATAACAGGTCATCGGTTCCGTTGATACCTACTGTGGGGCGGTACTGCAAAATGTGCTGCATCTTATTGAAACGGTCGCCTCCTTCAGAAGTACCCATACCGGTAATTTTCATTTGGTCGTAACTGATACGGGCGGTGATGTCCAAGCGGTCATTCACTTTATGATTCATGTTGAATGAAATGTTGTGCTTGTTGTTGCCGCTATATACCATGGCACCGTCTTCGTCATAATAAGAATATGCCAGGTTATAATTTAATTTATCAGTACCACCGGAAACGCCTACACGATAGTTTTGTGTAATTGCCGTGCGTCCCAATGTTTCATCTTGCCAGTCCAGCCCTTTACGATTGCCATAGTTTTTTTCAAGGTCACTGTAGTTGCCGTAGATTTCGGTGAACTTTTTGATGTCTTTCTCCCAGTCGTCCGGAGTGGTAGCGTCGTAAACGCGACGTTCATAATCCAACATCGTAAATTCATAAGTAGAAAGTACATCCAGCTTCTTGGCTATTTTCTTGAAACCTACATAACTGTCAAATGTGACAGTCGCTTTTCCGTCTTTACCACCGCTCTTGGTAGTAATAACGACTACACCATTAGCACCACGGGCACCGTAGATAGCTGTAGCAGAAGCATCTTTCAGGATGTCGATTGTTTCAATTTCCGCTGGGTCAAGGGTAGACATACCGTCTTCACTGGGGAAACCGTCGATGATATACAAAGGTTCGTTACTTTGAGTAATGGAAATACCACCACGAACCCGAACAGAAATGGAAGCTCCGGGAGCACCTTCACTCTGCATAACCTGCACACCTGCCATGCGGCCGGCAAGAGCTTGTGTAATATCACTGGTAGGAACTTTTGAAAGCTCTTTGCTATTAACCGAAGCAACAGAACCGGTCAGGTCTTTACGTTTTACAGTTGCATAACCGATGGCTACAACTTCGTCCAGCAGTACGGCATCTGCCTGCAACGTTACATTAATAACACTCTGATTGTTGACTTTCACTTCCTGGGGAGTCATTCCCACATACGAAAAGACTAATACATCTTTAGATGCATCATTTACTTTCAGCGAATAGTGGCCATCTATGTCAGTAACAGTTCCAATACCGGCAGCACCCTTAATAATAACGCTACCTCCAATAACTTCATAACCTTCGCTATCGACTACCTTACCAGTAACTGTCAGACTTTGCGCGTATGCAATCGTACTGACGAAAGCGAGGAAAAACAATAAAATTGATTCTTTTAATTTGAACATAATAAATAAATCTAAGGTTTAACTTTAGAGATCATTTTTGTGACGGCAAACTTACTGCAAGCGCAAAAAAAAGTGGGAAAGTATTGTTTTTGATACTCCCAATTTTATGCTTTTTGCATGCTAATATTGTTCACCTTAGAATGTTTTTGTGTAAAATGTGCGCCACAGAGTCCTATAGAAGGGGTATGTGCCTTTATTCAATAAAGAAATAATATACAGGATTGATTGCTGAAAGACCATTGAGGTATCTCCGTATCATGTCCGTACCTCCTCCGTAGTATCTCCGTACCATCTCCGTATCTTCTCCGTAGTATCTCCATACTCATGGATACGGACTCAGTACGGAGGAGGTACGGACTTGATACGGAGGTGGCATTTCGTTGCTGGTGAATTTTCAAATTTATAGATTGTTGTCTGCCGGTAGATTTCGCCAGGTCGCAATACTGTAGAAGGAAATTGGGGTTTATTGGGGGAGTCTGGGAAATGCTGCATTTCGAGGCAGAATCCATAGTATTTACCGTAATTTCTATTGCCATGCCCATTCAGATAATTCATGTTGGAACTTGGAATATAAAATTGCATCCCGGGTTCAGTAGTATATGCTTTCAGTATTCTTCCAGATACAGGTTCTGTGACTGTAGCTACTAATTCCAAAGAATCCGGGTGCTTATTTAGCTTATAATTGATATCATAAGTTTTTCCCATCATCCGTTGGATTTGTTTTTCGGCTGTTCGTGGAGTTCTGAAGTCATACTCCGTTCCTGCAACTGCCTTCAGCTCTCCGGTAGGGACTCCTGTTGAATCTACCGGAGTAATTGAGTCCGCATGCAATGTATAAAGATGGTTCAGTACAGGCTCTTTACAGCCGGTCAGATTGAAGTAGCTGTGATTGGTGAAATTTACAACAGTAGGCTGATCCGTGGTTGCCGTATAATCCAGGATTACTTCATTGCGATCAGTCAGTTTATAAGCGATTGACAGATTCAGATTGCCAGGAAATCCTCCTTCAAGGTGAGCGCTTTTATAAGAAAAGACAACTATTGCCGTGTCTTTCACTATATAAAAGGTATCTGTTTCGAATACTTGAGTATTGAATCCCCGGCTTCCGCCATGAACAGAATTTCCTTTACTGTTCTTTTCAAGTTGAAAGATCTGGGTATCCAGGCAAAACTCGCCATGCTTGATTCTATTGGCAAATCTGCCTACAGTGGCACCAAATTTAGGATGCTTTCCCAGATAACTTTCTAAGCTATCGAAGCCCAGTACTACTTGTCCGAAGTTTCCCTTTTTGTCGGGTACGGAAACGGACGTTAGCGAGGCAGCAAAGTTGGTGACTTTGATTGTCATTCCATTCCTGTTTGTCAAACAGAAAAGCCGGATGGATGTACCATCTGCCTTAATTTGTGCGACTTCACTGACAGAAAGGGTTAATGATTGGGGCTGTTTACATGCTGCTAACAAGGACAGAACAATGAGTAGTGCACATATCTTGTGTTTTCTCATATCTTATTTCTTTCCATATTCGGTAGGCAGACAACCTATATACTTCTTGAAGCGTGCTGCAAAATAAGAAGGAGTATTGTAGCCTACCATAAAACTGATTTCTGAAACATTGTATTTTCCTTCCTGCAAAAGCTGACATGCGCGGCTAAAGCGTATCTTGTGGATAAAGTCAATAGCTGACTTCCCTGTTATTGCTTTTAGTTTCAGATGTAGATTAGAACGGCTCATATTCATTTCACGCGCAAATTGCTCTGTGGAAAATTCTACATTGTCCATGTTCTTTTCAATCACTGCAATCGCTTTTCTGAGCAGTTCTTCATCCATCGTGTTATTGGTAAGTTCCTCCGGTTCTATTTCGGTGGTATTGGAATAGTGTTCGAAGATGCGATGGCGTGTACGTAGCATGTTCATAATCTTTGCTTTCAATACTGCCATAGAGAAAGGTTTGGCTATGTAATCATCTGCTCCTACCTGTAAACCTTCCAATTGATATTTAATATCTGCTTTGGCAGACAGCATATATATTGGAATATGACAGGTGCGTAAGTTTTGTTTTACCAACTTACATAATTTGGTACCATCCATTACGGGCATCATGACATCTGTTATAATCAGGTCAACTTCATTTTCTTTCAGAATGTCTAATGCCTTTTGCCCATTTTCAGCTTCCAGCATATTGAATAAGCCGGACAATCCATTTACCAGATATTGCCTTAATTCTTTATTATCTTCTACCACAAGGAGTGTTCCTCGTTTATTTGTATCCTCATCTTCTTTGTTTTCTATATCGGCTTCTTCTTCATCACCGATATATACGTCGTGCGCATTCGTAGAGTATACCCGTTGATTGTCTGCGTTCTCTTCTCCTCCAAGCAGTTCTTCACGGTTATATGCAGATTTATCTTGTGGCAAGTAAATGGAGAAAGTAGAACCTTTTCCGGGCTCACTCTCTAATGTGATCTTTCCATGATGTAATTCAACTAATCGCTGTACAAGGGAAAGCCCAATGCCACTCCCCTCACGTCCACTCTCCACTTGATAGAATCGTTCGAAAATCTTCTCTTGTTTCTCTTTAGGAATACCGATACCTGTATCTATCACTTGCAGTACAAGATTCTGCTCCTCCAGATACAGTTTTACCGTAATGCTTTCTCCTTCTTCGGTATATTTAAATGCATTCGACAGTAAATTGTTAACAATCAGATCCAGGTAGTTCTCATCGAATAGCAGTTCTTTATCCTGCAATTCCGTATAGAAATTATAGTCTATATCTTTTTTCTTCGACAAACTTTCATAGTTCATGAAACTATTCAAGACCTTCTTGTAAGCATTGGCACTCACCAATCTTAGTTCAAAGATTCCCAATTCTGCCCGCCGGTAATCCATCAATTGGTTGACCAAATGCAACAAACGGTTTGTATTTCTTTGTATATACAGTAGTTGCTTATGTTCCCAATGCCCTGATATGCGACTTAGCAATTCTTGCAAAGGTGCCACAATGAGAGTAAGCGGAGTGCGCAATTCATGTGATATATTAATGTAAAAACGGATTTTCATCTGATTGATTTCTTCCCGTTTCTCCTTGTCCAGTCTCTCCATAAGGATTTCAGCCTGCATGCTTTTACGCAGCCAGAAGTAGCGGACAATACCGAATACCATCAGCATGAAAGATAAGGCAAACAATGAAAGCGCCCACCAGGTACAGTACCAGACTGGTAAGATGCGAATATGAAGTAGGGTCGGTTCCTCATTCCATCTACCGTCATTGTTCGCTGCTTTTATATAAAAAGTATAGTCACCGGCCGGTAAATTAGAGTATGAAACCGGACTGGTATCATTCTGTCTGTACCACTCATCATTGTAGCCTTCCAGTTTATAAGCAAAAGTATTGTGCTTGCCGGCGATATAGTTAGACACTACAAAAGATATGGCGAATGAATTCTGAAAAGAGGATAGGGTGATATGATCTGTATATTCAATTGTTTCACTCAATATTCCCGTTTCATCGTTGGGAAGGACTTCCTTATTATAAACAAACAGCTTGTTGATTACCGGTTTAGGAGCATAAGGATTGTCAATCAATGTTTCCGGGCGGAATAATGTAATACCGTTGACACCTCCGAACAACATGTAACCGTTATCTTTACGACAATAAGATCCGGCATTAAACTGATTTCCCTGCAAGCCGTCCAATATAGTAAAGTTACGGAACTTTCCATTTTCCGGATTCAGGCAACTCAAACCTTGATTGGTACTTATCCACAAACGAGCGTAAGCATCTTCCATGATGCCATAAATAACATTACTCGGCAAACCATCTGCCGTGGTATACTGCAATAGCTCCTTACCGCCTTCTTTCATGGCAAAAAGCCCGCTACGTGTTCCGATCCAAATATATCCCGATGTAGATTCATAAAAGCAATTTGCAAATGCTTGCTGTAGTATCGGGTCTATATGGAAATCTGTATTGGTCAGGAAATCAGTTTTTGTCTGATTATAAACGGAAACCCCCATCTCACCTCCTACCCATATACGTTTTTTGGAGTCACGAAACAGCAAACGATTATATTGTTGTAATTTACGTCCATTTTTATCTTTATCAATAATCGTAAAATTGCGCTTGTCTATATCGAAGTGCAAGAGATGTTCCAGAGAAGCGATCCATAGTCCCCCGTTCTCATCTGAGATGATGGAATAGATATTGTTACTGGGTAAGTTACTGTTCTGGCGATTGAAGTATTCCACCTGTCCCGATTTGCGTTGGAGTACCATCATGCCTCCGGCATGGGCTCCCACATATACTTTATCATGTTCCTCGTCTACATACACTGTTTTAATATCCTTGAAAGGCACATCCAATGATCCTGATTTAAACAGATAGTTCTTGTATAATTTTGAGGTGGAATCATAGAAATTCAATCCGCCATCACTTGTTCCGATCCATAGGTTATGTTCACTGTCTTCTACAATGCAGCTTACTACATTATTACTAAGCGAATTCAGGAAAGGAACATGCTTGATACGTTGAAAACGGTTACAAAGAGGATGATAATAGTTCAATCCGCCCCAATAAGTTCCCAGCCACATACCACCTTGAGAATCTCTGAAAATGCTTCGGACGGAGTTCTGTGATAAACTTCCTTCTTGTATCTCGGAACTTCTTATAGAAGAGAAATTATCGGTTGCCTCTTTATAAATATTCAGTCCGCTATAGGTGCCTACCCATAAACGATTTTCCGTATCCAGCTCCAATGAGCGTACATAATTGGAATTTAAACCGGGCTGTTCACTTTTATACCGATAGTTCTTCAGTTCCTTGGTCTTGGAATCGTACATAAATAGCCCATTCCCCTCGGTTGCCATCCAGATACGGCTGAACATCTGACATAGAATAGCATGTATTCGTACGCCTGCAGGCATACTTATCAATCTTTCCAGTTTTCCTCCTGATAGTGTATAAGTGTATAGCCCATCTTCGGCACCTATATAAATGTATTCTCCCTGACGTTTTAAAGCGGTTGGTTTCAGCAAATGCAGTGAAGGCAGAGTATCATTCAAAAAGCATTCTTTTTCTATATCAAAAAGTAAAATACCTTCCGTCGTGCCCAGCATCAGCCAGTTTTCTTTAATGGGGGCGATGTTGTTTATAGGCACATTGATGCCATTCTTTTTATAGTAGTAATTGGAGAAAATGTTTTTGCGATGATTGTAAAGAGACAGACCTTCACGTGTTCCTACCCATATATGATCTGAATCATCGATGGCTATGCATCGGGTTATATCGCTGGCAATGCTATTGGGATTCGTATATTCGTGGCGATACACGGTGAAGTTGTAGCCATCGTATTTGTTCACGCCGTCGTATGTGGCAAACCATAAATTCCCTTCTTTATCCTGATTAATTGCAAATATCGTGCTGTGTGACAACCCATCTTCCATGCCGATATGAGAGAAATAAATATCTTCCGTTGCTCCGGCATTCAATATATATGGAAATAACACTCCTAAAAGTACTGACAAAATTTGTTTTTTTTTCATAGTTGTATCCTATTATGAGGTATACTTATAATAATATATTAACGAAAAAGAATCTTTAAGTGAATTTTCTTCTTCGGATTATTAGGAATTATTCGCAAAGGTACAAAAGAAAAACCAGGAACCGGATTAAATATCCGTCTATCTTTATCGGTTGGCGCTACTTCTATATGTCCGGCTGTGCAGATGATAGATAAGGTTCCTCCACCTTTGTTTATAGATGCTTCTTGGGGAGTTACTTTAACCTCTTCTGTAGGTGATGAGATGAGCGGTAACATAAGATATGCAGCATCATGGCAGTTTTCTACGTTTATTTCGATGCCTTGTGAGGTATAGGTATAATCAACTGTAATTGGAATCTCCCCCTGAGAAGGCGCTTTTTGATTAATGTCGACTAAATGAGTATTCACGGTAAACCGATACCCATCTTTTTCTGTATCGCAGATGATATCTGTATTCAGGTCATCCAGATTGCTATATGCAGTTCCATTTTGCATTAACTCGATCCGCGGTGTACCTCCCATGATATACTGACGGCTATTACTCTGCATATTAGGCGCTTCAATCAACTGGTACTGATTCATTGTAGCAGCAAAAATAGGTCCTGCCTGTGTATGCCACAACATAGAGAGTGCACCTCCCATCGGATGAGTACCTTTGATTTTATATTCTGCATCATATCCGGTGAATGTAGCACGCCAGGGGCCTTGAGAGATAAGCCAGGTGTGGATATCCTTGAAATATTTTATACCATAGGTTTTATCACGCGGGAGTTTTGGGGAAGAAGTAATATTCAGGGGAGGAAGTTCTAAAAAAGAAGTGATTGCTTTGGCGTGACCGAATGTATGATGAATGCATGGAGGGATACCGGAAACCCGATAATGCATGCCGCCATAAAGCAGACCTTCGGAAGTGGCCTTTTTCAATAATTGTACATTACGGTGGATTGCTTCTAAATATTCCGGATGTTGGGCAGCCATCGCATAATATCCTCCCATAAAACCATCACTGGTGCGTCCGCCCCAATAAGTCCATTTGAAACTACGGGTTCCCCAGCTATTGTCCCAGGCACCATCGGGCAACATAAACTCCAGATGAGTAACCATTGAACGGTCAACGAGAGCCAGTAAATCAGTATCTTTTGCCATAAGGGCATAATATACCATATTCGGCAAGGATTCTTCTACATTATAAAGCAGGTCTACCGGAAGACAGCCGTTTTTGGTCTTTGATCCTATATTGGGTCCTTCGCCATATAGAAAAGTATCGTTTTCAGTGAAAAAGTTTTTAAGATCGGCAGCTATCTGACGGGCTTCTTCTTGAAAATCAGGTCGGTTACACATCTCTCCAACCGCATACAATGCATAGGTGGCTGAGGCTGAATAATTCACGTTCATATTCCGCATGCCTTCCCGTTTGCGGCTGTATATAAAAGGAGTTGCCAGCATGAACTCACCGGCTTCTACCAGCCTCTGTTTCCAATGGTTCCGGGTAGAATCATCTAATAAATGACCATGGTAATGCAATGCTTCATAAAGAGCTATGGAAGCGAAGACTGTTGTACCGTTCCAGTCGGAGACATGTACATCATTCATCCACGAGCCATTGGGAAGATGCACGTTTTCCATCCAGGCCATCAGGCGCTTGGCGGCAAGAAGGTATTTCTCTTTGTGCGTTTTATCAGCCAGATACATTAAGGGGAGTACGGCATCTCCGATGCGCCCATGAATGCGGGCACAGGCAGGGCACAGGACGCCACCATTGAGAGACGGATGTAAATTGTCGCATTGATAAGCCAGGAATGCGTCCATCCATTCCGTTAATAACTTTTCTGATTCAATACGTAAAGAATTATCGAATGATTGATTGTTATGGTTAGCCTCTTGGGCAGATAAGAATAATGTGTTTAACAGTAATAGTACTGAGATTAAGCTTTTCATGTTTTTTTTGATTAGATTATTATTTCAAAAATAAAGTTTAGTCTCCGGTCTTTTCACCTCTTTTATATAATATCTTATCCACATTTGTCTATGGGGAACCGTAATTTTGTTGAATCCCTGCTAATATTGTCGAAATATAGCTTGCCGAAACAATATTAGCACTCTTTTCGACATAAGAAAACGCTTGTTATTCATAAACGCCCTACTTTAGCCACAAGAAATTATTATCCTTAATACATACTATTTTATGAGACACTTACCTTTATTGATGTGTACTGCTTTCTGCGGTTTGTATTCCTCACAAACCAAGGCGGCTGACAAAAAAAACGAAAGGCCCAATATCCTTTGGCTAACCTTCGAAGATACCAGCGCTTATGAATTTGGTTGCTATGGCAATGGCGATGTACATACTCCCAATGCAGACAGCTTGGCTGCTCGTGGCATACAATTTATGAATGCATGGTCTGTGGCTCCACAAAGTTCGGCGGCCCGTTCATCTCTTATCACCGGATGTTATTCTTCAACCTACGGAATGGATATACACCCGGTTCCTTATGATACTCCGGCTGATATATTCTTTCCTCAAAGATTGCGTGAAGCCGGGTATTACTGCACAAACAATAGCAAGACACATTATAACTCTACAACAGATAACAAAAGCTGTTGGGATGAATGTAACAATAAAGCTTCTTATAATAGTACTAAACGTAGGAAGGACCAGCCTTTCTTCGCTGTATATAACACAGTAACTTCACACATGGGACGTATCCGTACTTTCCACACCGATGGACGCAGGGATTATACTCAAGAGGGGATCTTCCCCCAACAACTTACTTTACCTTCCTATGTGCCCGATTTGCCGGAAGTGCGGTCGGATTATGCAGGTCATCTGGAAGCGGTACAGGATGTGGATACCTGGTTGGGGATCTTCCTGAAAGATTTAGAAAATAAGGGATTGGATGACAATACCATCATTTTCTTTTTCAGTGACCATGGCGGTTGCGTAGCGCGTGGCAAAGGTTATCTGTACGAAAGCGGACTGAAAGTGCCTATGATAGCCTACTTTCCTCCTAAATGGCGGCACCTGGCAAATGGAGCTGAAGGTAAGGAAAATGGTTTGGTGAACTTCACCGATCTAGGGCCTACCGTACTTAGTCTGGCAGGTATAAAGCCTCCTAAACATATGCAAGGAAAGGCGCTTTACGGCAAGTTCGCCAGTAAAGATAAGCGTGAAGTACAGTTTGCATTGGCAGCCAACCAGCTACACCACTTCATGCCGGTACGCGCTGTTACGGATGGTCGCTTCAAGTATATTCGTAGCTATATTCCCTACCGCCAGTTTGCTCTGCGCAATTATTATCAATGGGGAATGCCATCCAATAAAGCTTGGGACAAACTGGTGTTGGGAGGTCACAATACCAATCCGGACTGGAAGCAGACTTTTGAATCCCATCCGGCAGAAATGCTGTTTGACCTTGAAAAAGATCCGGATGAACTGCATGACTTATCCGCTATTCCCGAGTATGCGGAAACTTTATCTAAAATGCGTCAAGCGTTATCCGACCATGTCCGTACTACCAATGATTTGGGCTTTTTCCTTCCCAATTCACGCACCGGACATATACTTTATGAGAAAGTACGCAAAGAGAAATATCCCTTGGATGAACTTTATGGGCTTGCCGAAATTGCGGGAACAGCAACTGTAGCTTCTCTCCCCATATTGGAGAAAGCTATTGCCAGCCCTCTGCCGGAGATGAGATTCTGGGGAGTAGTAGGATATGCAAAACTTGCCAGAGAGAATCAAATTAATATTTGTCCGCAAACTTTATTGGCACTCCTGCAAGACGAGAATCCTTATATAGCTTCCGAGGCAGCCTATACCGTTGTTTATCTGGGTAAAGCACAGGAAGGTATTGCCCGCCTTATTACTCCGGTTCAAGAAAAGGACAGGAAAATAGGTTACTCCTCTTTGGAATGTTTATCTTTAGACTCCGAAATGCGCGACTATATCCGTCCATTTTTGCCTGAACTGAAAGAAGCCGCTGAAAATTTACCGCGCCTTGAAAATGAAGATGCCGGACTTATGGCACGCGGTATCCTTGTAAATTTGGGTGAAATGGATATTAAAGATTTGCATGGCCCCGAAGCCTACAAGAAAGGTTTGAAATTAAACTATGGCCGCAGGGCAATGGTACCTCTGCCTAACTCCTTCGAATAAACTCCATCTAACTCCTGATTCGTATACATTATTAAATATCAATAAAGAATGAGAACCACTGTATTAATCCCCCTTTGTCTTTTGTCTTTGGTAACAGCAAGTCCGGTCCGTGCACAGTCAGATAACTTAACACCCCTGAAAGAACGCGTAAATGTGCAGGCTGATTCAGCCCGTACAAATCAGATTATTGACGGGCGTTGGGTGGCCGTCGGTACTAATAAACCCCATACCATTCAGTTGGATTATTCCCGGCCTTTCCAAGGCAAGCCTTCTTATCGCTTCGAGCTGAAACAGGAAGACAATACTTTGGAAGGCTATGCCCGGGGGGAAACCAAAGGTCGTGCCGAATTGTGTTATTGTTATGCTGTTGCCAATGATTTCCGTAACTATCCGACAACAGAATACCTTAATGCACAGAAAATGAAGACTGTATACCACTACGGTAAAGGTAGTTGTCCGCAAGGTTCATCCATGAGTTATACATTCTCTGTTTATATTCCACGGACTCTGGACAAGGATGTGTCTACCATTTTTGCACAATGGCATGGCATGCCGAGTCGTACACTTGTTTCCGATCCTGACGGTAAGGTGATGAGACTTAGCGTTGAAGAATTCCTTGAGTTGGAAAAGAGAATGATTTTCAAGAAGAATATAGCCCATGACAAAATAACTAAAATCAATTCCAAAGGAGATACAATCTATAAAGCCGGAAAACCTAATGGCTGGCTGATTGAGCAAGGTGGCTATCCACCTCTTGCCTTTGGCTTTTCACAAGGCTATTTCTATATTAAAGCTAACTCAGACCGCAAATGGCTGACCGATAAAACCGACCGTTGTAATATAAACCCGGACAAGGCAGAGATTATGAAGCCCGTAACCTCCACTTATAAAGCTTCGACAATAGCCTACAAAATGCCGTTTGATTCCTTTCCGAAAGATTGTTGGATAACCTTCCGGGTGGATATTGACTGGACTCTGTACGGGAAAGAGAAAGAAACCATTCTGAAGCCCGGTCTTCTGGATGTGACTATGTCCTATCAGCAGGCTGGAAAAGACGTTAAGAAGCATATTGTAAATAAGGAAGAGATATTAATAGGGCGCAATGATGAAGAAGGTTATTACTTTAAATTCGGTATCTATCGTGTTGGAAACAGTACTACCCCTGTTCTATACAATCTTGCCGGTTACGAAGAGCATGAAAAAAGCTCCGGGAAATAAGGCTGCGGGCAAGGGCTAAATAAAACCTGCACTACTTTCCCTCAACTCTCGAACTTTTTCGTACTTTTGTCGCTTCAAATTGTTATAGATGAATGGGGGGCACTACAGCCGTCTGTTTGTAAATCATAGATTAAGCGTATGTTGACTAAAGTAATCGAACAAGCTAAGATAGACCGTTTTGCCAGGTGGATGGGGCATGCGGAGAGAATTGTTATTGTTGCCCATGTAGCGCCGGACGGCGATGCCATAGGTTCTTCATTGGGATTGTGGCATTTCCTCAATTCGCAGGATAAGGTGGCAAATGTCATTGTGCCGAATGCCTTTCCCGATTTCCTGAGATGGATGCCGGGCAGCAAAGATGTGCTACTTTACGATCACTACAAAGAATTTGCCGATAAGCTGATATCTGAGGCCGAAATAATCTGTTGTCTGGATTTCAACGCTTTGAGTCGTATTGATGCAATGGCAGATGCCGTAAAGGCAGCAAAAGGGAAAAAGATATTGATAGACCATCATCTGTATCCCGAAGAATTTTGTGATATTACAATTTCACATCCGAATATATCTTCCACTTCCGAACTGGTGTTCCGTCTGATATGCCGTATGGGTTATTTCAATGAAATTACCAAAGCAGGAGCAGAGTGTATTTATACCGGTATGATGACCGATACGGGTGGCTTTACCTATAATTCCAATAACCGGGAAATCTATTTTATCATCAGCGAGTTGCTTTCCAAGGGCATCGATAAAGATGATATTTACAGGAAAGTCTATAATACTTACTCTGAGAGCCGTTTGCGGTTGATGGGATATGTGCTTTCGCAAATGAAGGTGTATTCTGATTATCATGCAGCCTTGATTTCGTTGACCAGAAACGAACAGGGACGCTTTGATTATATCCGGGGTGACAGTGAAGGATTTGTAAATATTCCTCTGAGTATAAAGGATGTGGTGTTTTCCTGTTTCTTACGTGAAGATACGGAGAAGCCAATGATTAAAGTTTCGTTGCGTTCGGTAGGCACATTTCCCTGTAATCAATTGGCTGCCGAATTCTTCAATGGAGGTGGACATTTGAATGCTTCCGGCGGTGAATTCTATGGTACAATGGATGAAGCAAAGAAAGTTTTGGAGCGTGCTTTAGAGAAGTTTAAGCCTTTACTGAATGCGAAAGGATAAAAAAAGAGGGGCACAAAGGTTAAAAGATACGAACTTTCCTCGTAGAGCTTTCAACTTTCAACGAAATCGAATACTTTTGTACGGAATTACTAAATAACAGATAATGAAGAAACTTACATTATTCTTTTTGTCCTTGCTGGCATGTGGATTGGCTTTCCAGGCTTGTGATAATACCAAGACTTATGCAGAAATGCTGGAGGACGAAAAAGATGCTATAAAGGCATTTATACGGGACAGTAGTATCACTGTTATATCTCAGACTGAATTTTACAGAAATGACTCGACTACGGATGTGAACAAGAATGAATATGTACAGCTTGCCAGTGGTGTATATATGCAGATCATAGATAAAGGTTCCACTAATTTGGCCGATACCGTAAAACCGAACGACTGCATATTGGTTCGCTTTTCAGAATATAGCCTTATGGACAAAGTAGTAACGTTGTCTAATCTTGATTATGTAGAAGTAGTTGATGAATTTAATTATAGAGTAACGAGTTCTTCTATTGCTGGTCAGTTTACACAAGGCATGATGCTTTATTATGGAACTTCTGTCCCTGCCGGTTGGTTAGTACCGTTGGCTTATGTGCGTGATGGTGCGTGCGTTAAACTGATTGTTCCCTCCAAAATGGGACATAGCTCGGCTATGCAGTCTGTATATCCTTATTATTACTATATTCAGAAATATCAAATCTACTAATAATTATAGTATAACCAACAATCTTTAAATCATTAACCTAATGACTCTAATCAAATCTATCTCTGGAATCCGCGGAACCATTGGCGGAGGAGCGGGTGTGGGCTTGAATCCGCTTGACATTGTGAAATTCACATCAGCGTATGCCACACTTATTCGCAAAACGTGCACGGTAAAAAGCAACAAAATTGTAGTAGGACGCGACGCCCGTATTTCGGGTGAAATGGTGAAGAATGTAGTAGTAGGTACTCTGATGGGTATGGGCTGGGATGTAATCGATATTGATCTGGCTTCCACTCCGACTACTGAATTAGCTGTAACCATGGAAGGTGCCAGTGGCGGTATTATCCTGACAGCATCGCACAACCCCAAACAATGGAACGCTCTGAAATTGCTGAATGAACGTGGTGAATTTCTGAATGCTGCCGAAGGCAATGAAGTACTTCGTATTGCTGAGGCAGAAGAATTTGACTTTGCTGATGTAGACCATCTGGGCTCGTATCGCAAGGATTTGACTTATAATCAAAAACATATAGATAGTGTGTTGGCGCTCAACCTGGTAGATGTAGAGGCTATCAGAAAAGCGAATTTCCGCGTGGCTATTGATTGCGTAAACTCTGTGGGTGGTATCATTCTGCCGGAATTGTTGAAACAACTGGGTGTGCAGCATATAGAGAAGCTCTACTGTGAGCCGACAGGTGACTTCCAACACAATCCTGAACCGCTTGAAAAGAACCTGGGTGACATAATGAACCTGATGAAGGGTGGTAAAGCGGATGTGGCTTTTGTTGTTGACCCTGACGTGGACCGTCTGGCAATGATTTGCGAAGATGGAAAGATGTATGGTGAAGAATATACGCTGGTTAGTGTGGCTGACTATGTGTTGAAGCATACTCCGGGCAATACGGTTTCTAACTTGAGTTCTACACGTGCGTTGCGCGATGTAACCCGCAAGTATGGTAAGGAATACTTTGCTTCTGCTGTGGGCGAAGTGAACGTAACCACTAAAATGAAGGAAGTAGGCGCTGTAATCGGTGGTGAAGGCAATGGTGGAGTTATTTATCCGGAAAGTCATTACGGTCGCGATGCATTGGTGGGTATTGCTTTGTTCCTGAGCCATCTGGCACATGAGGGTAAGAAAGTAAGTGAACTGCGTGCAACTTACCCGTCTTATTTCATGGCAAAGAACCGCGTAGACCTGACTCCTGAAACGGATGTGGATGCTATTCTGGCTAAAGTGAAAGAGCTTTATAAGGATGAAGAAATCAATGACATCGATGGAGTGAAAATAGATTTTGCTGATAAGTGGGTACACTTGCGCAAGAGCAACACCGAACCGATTATTCGCGTGTATAGCGAAGCTTCCACAGCGGAAGCAGCTGAAGAAATCGGCCAGAAGATAATGAAGGTGATTGAAGATCTGGCGAAGTAAGCTGAATTAAACGATAATGACAAGTCCCGCTTTTCCGGAAGAGAAAGGCGGGACTTTTTTTGATTAACGTAGCTGATGGAATCATAATTTGCGCAAACGGGGGTAAAAATTGGTGTTTGCGCAAGTTATAAATGGAGGAAAGACCGATGAACGTAAAGTTGATAGGACGTAAAAAGGAATTGGAAGCCTTAAGGGAATACGTCAGTTCCAATAGGTCGGAGTTTGTAGCGGTCTATGGTCGTCGTCGTGTAGGGAAAACATTTCTTATCCGTCAGATAGTAGCGGACAACTTTGCTTTTTTGTCAAGAGCAGATTTACATAAGATTAACAGACGGGAGGCTCAAACTTCCCGTTTTTGCTTTCGGACAGACCGTCTGTTTACCTCAAGCGCATCATCCGTTTACCTCGAACGCATCATCTGTTTGCCTCAATTGCATCATCCGTTCCGCAGGGCTGAATAACCGAAATGCCACACCTCAATAATCCGAATGCCACACCTCAACAACCTAAATGCCAGCCATTTCACCTGTTGAGGTGTGGCATTCGGATTATTGAGGTGTGGCATTTCAAATGGGAACAGTAGAGATAAAAAAAGAACGGAGAAGCGATGCCTCTCCGTTTATGCTAATTTAAAATTGAATCTTAAATAGATTTACCGATACAAATATACGACATCAAGGAGGCGATGTCAAGTGTTTAGGGGATTTTTTTATTAGAAGTTGCAGATTAATGGGATTATTTTAAATAGATGCTTTGATAAAGTTCTGCATGATTACAGTTAGTATCAAGGTTAAAGTGGTTCGATCACTTTCTCTATCTCCCCCTCAAAGTTCGGTGTAAACACACCTTTCCCCATATTCTCTTTAATCTCCTCTATGGTCCAGAAACGACCACCGTCCAATTCATCGCTTGGTTGTATCTCGCCGTCGTAAACCGTTTTGTGTACAAAGACAAGCTCTTTCTCGCGTGCAGATTCAAAGACGTAACTCGTAATGGTTTCGGGAGTAAAGTCGGTGATGCCTAACTCTTCCCGTACTTCGCGCTTCAACGCCATCTCTACGCTTTCGCCCAAATCTACATGTCCTCCTACGGATGTATCCCACTTCCCCGGTTGGATATCTTTCCATTCGGGACGTTTCTGCATATACAGTTCACCTTTGGAATTGAAAACATGAAGGTGAATTACCGGATGTAATAGTTTGCTGCCACTGTGACATTCGCCACGGGTAGCGGCTCCTGTAATATTTCCCTGTTCATCGACAAGAGGAAACATTTCCTGGTTATTATCGCTGTTCATTGTCATAAATCATTTTTGGTGAATCCTTTCACGGTAACACGCCCGGGATTAGATTGGTTAAGTTGTAGTTTGAGAGATATCTCTGCAATGGCATTGAAAAGGCTTTCATGATCTTGTTCGTTACTTTCCAAATCTTCGGCTATCTCGGATAGTTGTACTTTTATTTGTTCTAATTCATCCTTTACGGAAAGACTGCTTTCTTTGCATGCAAAAACAAGTTGGCGCATCCGCGTAAATGTTCGCATTATATTGATGTTGATTTGAATGGCAAGCGGGCTACGCAGAACAGATGAAAGCATTGATACACCATTTTCTGTAAAAGCAAATATGTTTGTAGAGCCAACATTATATTCAGGGGATATCACATTTTGTGATACCCCTATGTGTATCAAGTTGTTAGTTTCTTCTTTGGTGAGCATAAACATAAAATCCTCAGGAAATCTTTCAATATTCCGTCTTACTGCCTGTTTTAATGTTCTTGTTTCTATTCCATAGAGTTCTGCTAAGTCAAAGTCCAACATGACTTTTGTGCCACGCACTTCGTATATCTTATTTTCAATTAATATTAGTTCGTCGTTCATAATTAGGTATTTTAATTTGTATATACAGGTTAGGGTATTATTAATGAAGAATCCCCATAGCTTAGAAAACGGAAGTCATGACCTAATGCGAAGTCATATATTTTCCGCCAATTGCCTTTTACAAAGGCGGAGACGAGTAATAGCAATGTGCTTTGTGGTTGATGGAAATTAGTGACCATGGCGTTTACAATCTTGTAGTCGTACCCCGGTGCAATAATAATTTGCGTACTGGTGTGCAATGCTTCCATATCATGGCGGTTCAAGTAATTGAGAATGGCCTGCAACGCTTTTACAGATGCGATACTTGCAGTCTCTTCAGCTGTTTCATAAGGCTGCCATTGATGAACATGAAGTTCTTCTTCTGTTGCATTCGGATTTTTCAGAAGGGTGACACCGATATGGTAGAGACTTTCCAGTGTTCGTACGGAGGTAGTGCCTACGGCAATTGCTTTTCCGTTGTGAGCAATCAGATTTTCAATTGTTCCGCGAGAAACAGATATATATTCGGTATGCATCTCATGTCCTTCGATTTCTGCGCTCTTTACAGGTTTGAAAGTTCCTGCGCCTACGTGCAATGTCAATTCCTCCAAATCTACTCCTTTTTCTTTTAATGCGTCCAGTACACGGGGAGTAAAGTGCAACCCGGCGGTCGGAGCGGCTACTGAACCTTTTATTTTAGAATAAACAGTCTGATAAGTTTCCTTATCACTTTCTTGTGTATCCCGATTCAGATAAGGCGGAATGGGAAGTTCGCCGAATACTTCGAGGATATCAGCAAAAGTTATCTCCGGATTATCCCAACGGAAATCTACCCAATGGCTGGTGCCGTGGCATTCACCACGGGTAGCAGTCAAAGTAATCGGTTGCTCTTTTACAGTCATTTTCCGTTTCAGCGTACCTTCTTTCCACTTCTTCAGATTACCGATCATACAAAGCCAGGCGGCATGTTCGGTTTGCTGGAAATTAAGCACATAATCGTTCGGCTCAATCGGTTCCAGACAAAAGACTTCAATGAGAGCGCCGGTTTCTTTACGGAAGTGCAGGCGTGCCTGTATCACTTTTGTATTGTTGAATATCATCAGACTTCCCGTCGGGAGATAGGATGGAAGTGAAGTAAAGCGGTCTTCGGATACTTCACCATGGCGGTAGACCAGGAGTTTGGACTGATCGCGCACTGGTAGAGGGAATTTTGCGATACGTTCATCCGGTAACGGATAGTTAAATTCACTGATACGGATATGTTTTGGATCTTCTTTCATGATAAACTTCTTTACGGGCTGCAAAGGTACGGATATTTATTCTCTTTTTTCTATCTTTTTTTATTGAGTTGCCGTATCTTTGTAGAGCGATTGGGTTTTCGAACTTCAATCGTAAATTCTAATTCGTCAAATACTTAAATAGAAAGAAGATGAAAATAGGTGATAAAGTACGCTTCCTGAATGAGATCGGGGGCGGTATTGTGACGGGATTTCGGGGAAAGGATATTGTGTTGGTAGAAGATGCCGATGGATTTGATATCCCGATGCCCATACGTGAGTGTGTGGTGATTGATACGGATGATTATAATATGACGAGACCGGTACAATCTTCCATTTCCCATCCTGTACAGGAAGAAAAAGAAATGGGACATTTGTCTAAGCCTCAAGTTTCAGCTTTTCGTCAGCCGGAAATGCGTGGTGGGGATGTGCTGAATGCTTTTCTGGCTTTCGTTCCGGAAGATATCAAAGCAGTCAGCACGACTCCTTTTGAAGCTTATCTGGTGAATGACAGTAACTATTATTTGTATTATACCTATCTGTGTGCCGAAGGAAAAGCATGGGAGGTCCGTTCCAATGGAGTAGTAGAGCCGAATACAAAATTCTTGCTGGAAGAATTTGAGAAAGCAGAATTGAATGATCGTGAACACGTAGCTGTGCAATTTATTGCTTTTAAGGAAGGGCGTTCGTTTGCTATGAAACCGGCAGTAAGCGTGGAATTCCGTATTGATACGGTGAAGTTCTATAAATTGCATACATTCCAGGAGTCAGAGTTCTTTGAAACGCCTGCATTGATTTACGATATAGTAAAGGATGATGTTCCCACTAAACAAGTGTATGTTTCTGCTGAAGAATTGCAATCAGCTTTGCTTCAGAAAACAGTGGTGGACAAACCCAAATCTCAGCCGACTGTGAAACGTGGGGGACAAAGTGGCATTATTGAGATTGATCTTCATATTGGTGAATTACTGGATGATACTCATGGAATGAGCAACAGTGAGATACTGAATTATCAGCTGGATAAATTCCGTGAGGTGCTGGAACAGTATAAGAATAAACGTGAACAGCGTATTGTCTTTATCCACGGAAAAGGTGACGGTGTACTTCGTAAAGCGTTGCTGGATGAACTGAAACGTAAATATCCTACTTTCCGGCATCAGGATGCCTCTTTCCAGGAATATGGTTTCGGGGCAACGATGATAACGATTAAATAGTTACGAGCTACAAAAGCTACAAGCTACAATAGCTACAAGCTACGAGTTGCTGCGCTATTATTCTGCATAGTACTCGTAGCTTGTAGCTCGTAGCTCATAACTATTATATTCTCTTCTTTCCCAAAGGAATAGAAAGTCCGATAAAGGCATTCACATGTTTGGAGTTATTTCCAAAATACATATAGTCAGTACCCAGCATCAAAGGACCTATTTTGAAAGCAATACCGAATGTCTCGCCACCTTGTAACATGGAATAGCTCAACGTAGTATTAATCAAAGTATTGGGACGGTAATTGGCGGAGAATGTCAATTCAGAATACGTTTTTAACTGGCCGAAACGGGTCGTTGATAATAATCCTAATCCCAGTTTGTTGTTCAGTAATCCGTATTCCCCTCCGATAACCATAGTCGGTGATAAGGAGGTGGTGCGTGATTTATTTTCCTTCTTCTTCAAACCGAATAATTCAAAGTCCAGCACATCGGATGATTCGCTATAGTTATTTTTATCAATAGTAGTATTCTTATCTGATTCAGCTATTTGAGTACTTGATTTGCCCCAGGAAATAAATCCTAAGTCAAGAATGGCGGCAGAAACAGTCAGATTCTTCATTACCTGATAGCTTGCTCCTAAATCGATACCTGCTCCATAACCACTGATGCCAAAACTATTGTAATCCAGGTCAGTGATGTATCCGTTTTCTTCTTCCAGATCAAGTCCTTTTGCAGAAGCTTCCAGATATGCATCCGTTTTTAGTTGGAATTCCGAGTCGATACCAGCATCCTTTCCATACATATAGAGCTGGTTGATTTTCAAGTTTATGTTTCCTGCACCTAATAGCAATTTGGCTTTACCGCCTACGGTTAAGCGCTCGTTGATGGCACGTGAATATCCTGCTCCGACTTCTATGTAAGCGTTCAAACGTAGTTTTTCATTGCGGATATCAAACCTCTCACCGCTCCAGCTGAAATTATCAGCGTCTGTTGCGCGCAGGTAGTCGAACATGGTTTTAGGGATAGTGGCATCCACATCAGCCCGTGCTCCTACATTGAATGACCAGAAACCTTTTCCTTTATAGAATCCGAAAGATATAACATCTGTATTCGCACTGATATTCACTTCATTCATTCCTTTCAGGCGATTGTAGAACTTGTCATTGTTATAAAATTCACCATCGGAATCGAAAACGTCGATGACATCTTGTATACCAAGTGAGTTGGTGGCTACTTCGGCATTCACGGAACCGATACCGGGGAAATTGACATAGCCACGTTTGGGTTGCAATGCCGGATTTAACTGAATGCGGGTACTGCTTCCTTCCATAAAATAGGATGAACGCAAGTATTGCGCCTGCATAGCTGTGGGGAGAAGAAAGGAGATACAAATCCCCAAAAGTAAAAGCTTTCTCATTGTGTCTCGTAATTTGTGGGTTACTGTTAATGATTACTTCAATTTGTTTATGCAAAGTTAAAATAAGTATTTGTGATGCCCAAATTATATAATAAGTAAAAACAGGATAAATAAATATCTTGGCGGATAAGTGGCCTTAAAATTGTACTAAATGGGAAAAACTATTATATTTGTAGCAATGCGTGAAGGATATATTTATTCTTTATATAAATGTCAATAGCTATGAACACGATAGATGGCAAAATTCTGTGGAGAACTTTTCTTCCGGTTCTCTTACTACTATTCTTAGTTGTTTCGTGTAAACAGTCTGAGCAGCATTCCTCCTGGAAAAAAGAATATGACTCTTTTTATCGTTCGGTTACAGATTCTCTGACCACTCATCCACAACAGATACGTGCGCTGGCAAAGCAAAAGATGGAGATGTCGACTGATAGTCTGGAATGGTATTATTACTCTGCTATAGTATTAAAAACGTATATGTTCGCTTCGGATGTAGATTCAGCCCGCTATTTAATAAGGCGGATAGAGGACTTTTGTGCCCGTGAACAATCTTCACCCTACCTTGCTGATTTACGCTCGGAATATCTGAATACAAAAGGTAATATTTATGTGCGTGTAGGCGCTATGGATTCGGCTATTGTTTGTTTTACTGATTCTTACAAACAACGTTTGCAGGGAATGAAGACAGAATCAGTCCCGGATATTCTTATCAATCTGGCTGATGCATGCAGCCGGCAGGGAAAATATGACGTAAGTGCATTTTGGTATCGTAAAGCGCTGCAAATCGGAGATTCTTTAGGAATATCGGAGGGGCGTCGTCATCCTGTTTATTATGGGCTGGCTCAGGTGTATATGGCTTTACACGACTTTGATCAGTGCGACTATTACTATAATCTGGCAGGGATGTTTTATGATAAAATGCTTCCTTACGAGAAATATATCTATTTGAATAATCGTGGTAATTCATATTATTATCGTGAGGATTATCCGGAAGCTTTAAAATATTTCAAGAAAGGTTTCTCGCTGGCGGTTTCTCATCCCGATATGGGCTTTGAGAAAAACCTGTGCATGGTGAATCTGGGGGATGTCTATCTGCAAATGAATGAACCTGACTCAGCGGCTAAATATATCAATGAATGCCAACCCTTTTTTCGGAAAATAGGGGCGGCAGGAGCGCTTTATTATATTGATACCCAGCGTATCGGTCTGGCTCTGGAGCGAAATGATATGGCAACCGTAAGAAATCTGCTAAGTAAGGCTACCAATCCGAATCATATAGAGCCGGACATGCTGCATATTCGTAATAAGTATTTGCAGGAGTTTTACGAGAAGACGGCAGATTATAAAAATGCTTTCTTTTATCAGAAAGAAAACAGTCGGCTGGACGATTCTATCCGGAATGAACATGTAAGAATGCGTACAGCCGATATGTCATTGAGATATCAACAGGACTCTACACTGTTGGCAAAGAACATATTGATTGAGCAGCAGAAGGTAGAGATGCTAAAGTTGCACGAGGGACGTTTCTTCTGGATTGGAATTTGCGTTTTGGTATTGGTTATTGCTTGTTTCATCTATCTGTATGAAAAGAAAAGACGGGCCCTTCTGCTTGCGCAAAGTCAGCGTACCATATCTTCTTTACGTTTGGAGAATATACGTAACAGAATGTCACCGCACTTTATTTTCAATGTGCTGAACCAGGAAATGGGCAGTCGGGAAGGGGAGAATAAAAAAGAGCTCTCCTCATTGGTGAAACTAATGCGTCGGAATTTGGAATTAGCTGAGCAAATGTGTGTTACCTTAAAAGAAGAATTAGGTTTTGTGCAAACCTACATTGATCTTCAACGCCGTTCTTTGGGACCGGAATTTAAGGTGACTATTGAAGTTGGTGAAGATGTGGACACCAATCAGTTGCTTCTGCCTTCCATGTTAATACAGATACCGGTGGAGAATGCCATCAAGCACGCTCTTCGGGGCAAAGAAGGTGAACGGCGCCTTTGGATTGATGTTCATCGTTCCGGCACTTATATTTGTGTCCGGATTACGGATAACGGGGGCGGATTCAAACTGAACAGTGCTAACAGAGGGACAGGGACCGGAATGAAGGTAATCATGCAAACTATTCAGATTTTGAATGCTAAGAATAAGGAAATGATTGAAACTTCGGTACACAATATTCCTCTGCCGGATGGCGAGACCGGATGTGAAGTAAGTTTCCATTTACCGTTGAATTATGATTATTCAGTTTAATGATTTTCGAATAATCCTCAATTTTGATTGGATATCCGTTGTTTTGATCGAATATCCTGAAAATGACATATTCTGATTTTTTAAATTGCTTTCAGTTCTTTAATTTCGCAGAAACAAGAGAGGTATGGACAGGTATAAGGTTGCAATAGTAGATGACGATGAGTTGTCCTTGGATAATCTGGTATTCGGGTTGCAGAAATTTGAAAACTTCCATTTAGAAGGCACTGCACGCAATGGAGTATCCGGGAAGAAACTGATAGCAAAAGTGCGCCCCGATTTGCTCTTTTTAGATGTAGAGCTACCTGATATGAGGGGGATGGATTTGCTGGATAGTATTCGCGAATCTCTGACTTGGGGCATGAAAGTTGTTTTTTATACGGCATACGATAAATACATGATGTCAGCCATTCGTCAATCTGCTTTTGATTATTTATTGAAACCTTTTGAGGAAAAAGATCTGGAACTTATTATTTCCCGATTTATGGAAAGAATAGAATTAGAACGGAAAGCTGCATTTTTTCCTGCGGCATTAGCAAACACTAGTCAGACATTTATGGTGTTTACTCCGACAAATGACATGCGGGCATTACGGCCTGCCGAAATTGGATATTTCCGGTATTGCTCTGAACGGAAACAGTGGGAGGCGGTGTTGAGTGGACAAACGCCGTTACCTTTGAAGAAGAGTACCACGGCCGATCAGATCGTGAGATATGCTCCTTGTTTTGTGCAGATTCATCAGTCTTTTATAATCAATATTGATTATCTGATGATTATCAAGGATGGTAAATGTGTGTTGTATCCGCCATTTGAGAATGTAGATGAGTTGCTGGTCTCTAAGAAATATAAAAAGGAGCTACAAGACAGATATTGTTTGTAAATGAAATATATATTGGTTAGGGAGTCGACACTCGTATAGTGTTGATAGAGGAAAGAGGGCACAAAACGTGATGTTCAGTGCCCTCTCTTATTATTTCACTTCGATACCTTTATTCTGCAAAGTGACATTCAGTACTTTCGCATAATCAGCGTATTGCTTGTCAGTAAGCGTTTTCTTCATCAACTTCAAGTTTCCGTACACTGCATTGTGGAGTTTCTTTTCTTGGTCCTTCTTTGCAGTTGTGGCACGTCCCATCTGTGTAGAGAAGTATTCGCAGATGTTTGCTACTTCTTCATGCTGGTCAGCCGACAATTTTAAATATTTACTCAACTTGGTTACGTTGATGTTACCATCCCATTTTGCAGTTGTAGGTTGATTTCCTGCTGCAAATGTCGTAGCAGTCAGGCAGACTGCTGCCATTAATGTTAATCCTAAACGTTTCATAATACCTACTTTTAATTTGTTATACCTAAAAACAATTCTAACTCTAAAAATCTAATACCTATTGAAAACAGCTCTAAGCGCTTAGCTTTTTCTTTTTACCTATGCAAATATAGGAATGTGTTTTATAACATAAAAATAAAGAAGAAGGAAAGTGCTGTTTAAGGGAGCATTTCTTGATATAGATCAATTATCTGGTATTATTTTGCTTGTTTAAGACCTTGTTTGTAATATGAATGTAATATGGTTGTCGAACACGGGTGATCATAATGATAGTATTTATACGGATTTTACCACCATCCCCATTTTTTATCCGGCATATCTATGGTGTATTGAATTTCAGATGAAATACCTACAAAGCCCAATCCGCCTTCTACATTGCTGGGCAGGCTGATAGGTTCCATCAGAGCTTCGTCATAATCTTCGTCATCCATGCAGTTTAAAGCTTTCAGGTAGCGATAATATGTTTCAGGCAAACTGAGCACGCGCACGGTGATATTTTGTTTCAGGTAGCAACGGGTATAATTCAGTGATTGGAGAATATCATAGTTGTCATCGTAAAGTGGGGTGTAAACTTTCAGCGTGGCAGATGAATTGGTGAAACGATTATCTGTGAAGATACTGTATTTGTTTTCAATGTTGGTGGGAAACATTGCATTTTCATCATCATCCGAGCTGGTAACATGTCCGTCGGTCAGGATCACGTCTTCACGGTTGATAAGTTCGGTATATCTATAGTTGACAACTGTGTCTTTCGTTATGGTGTAAATGTAATCTCCATTTTCATCCTTTATATAGTCTCCGTTCTCGTCTTCGTTGGGCGTGTAGATAACGCAGCGGAAGTCTTTGTTATTCACTATTTCCAGACGGTAATAGTTCTTTTCGTTGGGAAGATCCTCTAAGGTGATGCGGTATTGACGATGGGCTCTCATGCTACCCCATTGGCGGATGAGGGCGGTACAGGTGTCCACTTGCAGGCTTTGTAGGGGACGGGGAACAGTTACTTGCGAACTGACATGATACTTTCCGCCTTCCGCTGTGGCTTCCAGGCGAATGTTATCTCCGGGTTGTAAGCGGGCGGTGAGACGGAATATTTTGAAGCGCATACTTTTTAGTAATGCTTCATATTGCCCCTTGTCAAGCTGATTTTGCATATTTTCATAGTATTCTTCGGGAGATATGGCTTGAGGGGATTCAATCTGTTTATCGTTTACATAGAGGGAAAGCGTTGCTTCATTGATGCGGCCGATGCTGTTTCCTTCACTAAGATGCAGATAAACGAGATTCTCTGTTTGTCCGGCATTGAGCAGGGCATTCATGATAAGCTGCGGAGTTTGTTGTCCGGGATTATATGGGATTTCATTTTCACAAGCCATAAAGAGTCCGGCGAAAGCTATATATATAATAAGGTGTAATTTAATTCTTGTTTTCATAATCTGGTATGGCTTTTAAAATTTATAGGTATAAGTCACAGAGGGTATGCAGGGTAATATAGTCAGTTTCTTGATAACAGTCTTCGACTTTTTCTCTGAGTTATATTGATCACCGTTTCCCTGATATATGCTGTTGTAAAAGTCATCGTAAATCAGATTGTAACCTTGTTCCCATTTGCTGTAAACCAGGTTGGGGTTCATTGCATTGTAGGCATTATAAAGGCTGATGTTCCAGGTACGTATGCCATGCTTGGTTTTCTTGTTGAAGTTGATACCCAGGTTTAGGCGATGACTGGCTGGCAGGCGATAGTTGTTGCGCCGGGAAATATAAGGAGCAGATTCTATATTGCCTTCGGGACGGATGATAATGGTTTCCCGTTCAGGCACTGTGATGCATCCCCCGGTATTGAATATCCATGAAGCTCCGACATCGATACGTTCGCTGAATTTATGATTCAAACACAGACTGATGCTGTGGCGGCGGTCATATTTATAAGGAAACCATTTACCCTGGCTGATGGCACCATCTTTGAAACGGTGATCGGTCTTTGCCAGTGTATATGCCAGCCAACCGGTAGTTTTTCCTAAAGTTTTTTGCACCATCATTTCCAGGCCAAAGGAACGGCCTTCACCCATTTCTACCTTTTCCTCCCAATTAGTGGAAGTGCCGAAAAAGGAAACGCCATCCTGATATTCCAGTATGTGACGCATTTGCTTATAATATCCCTCTATAGAGAACTCCCAGCCAGGCAGGTCTGTATAATAGCCTCCTAGAGAGTATTGATTGGCATACATGGGGCGTATGTTTTTGGTAATTGGTACCCAAAGATCCGTAGGCATAGAGAAGGGAGTGGATGAAAGTAAGTGTACATATTGTGCCATGCATGTATAGGATGCCTTGGCGGAGAATCCCTGTCCAAAGTTGTAGCGTGTGGAGAGGCGTGGTTGAATCGAACAGTAGTTCTTTCCTTGTGTAGAGAACAGAGATGCCCTTATACCGGCATTTAGACTGAGATGACTGTTTAGGTTGAGATTATCTTCAGCATAGAGTGATACCTCTTGTCCTCGTAGTACATGATTATTGCTGGCAGCATAAATTGTTTCTTCCTGTTGCTCTCCGTTTTCCACTTCCTGAGTCTTGGAAGTGGAGATGCCCGGGCGGAAAGTATGGTGGATATATTCTGCTCCAAACTTGATGTGATGCTCCGGCGCGGGTGTAAAATCGAAGTCCATGCGCGCACTCCAGTCACTGATACCTGAACGGAATTGGGATAAATAGCTATAACGATCTAATATCTGCCCCTGGTAGGTGCGCGTATCTTCCACATCCTGATTCAATTTCATCAGATAGTTATTGTAGGAAATAGTGGTGTTACAGAACAACTTACTATTGAATACGTAATTCCAACGGCCATAGGCAATAGTGTTTCCCCAGTTCAGATGACTGTCATCCTTATAATAGACTTTAGTTTCGTCGTTGTTCTGATAGTTATTGCTGTCAGTGGTATCAAAGTGGTAATGGTCCTTTCCTTTATAGAAACCGATGAAGAGGCGGCTGCGGTCATTGAATTTATGGTTCACTTTGGCATTGATGTCGTAAAAGTAGTAGTTGTATTTATCGGCGTAATAATCATCTTTATCCACTATGAGGTTTTTGAAGAAGGCGGTGTGCGTGGCACGTGCACTAAGGCTGAAAGAGGTGTGTCCTTTCCAGATAGGTCCTTCAAAATGCAGTTTGTCGGTAAGTGTACCTACACTGAGTGCACCGTGGTAATGATGCATGTCTCCGTCGTTGGTACGTACATCGACAATAGAGGAAAGCCGGCCACCGTAACGGGCGGGAAAGGAACTCTTGTAGAGTGTAGTGTTTTTTACAGCTTCAGGAGTAAATACGGAAAACACCCCCAGAAGATGATCTGCGTTATATACCGGAATACCGTCCAGCAATATCAAGTTCTGGTCCGGTCCTCCGCCACGTACATATAAACCGGAAAAGCCTTCCGTTCCGGCTTGTACACCTGGCATTAACTGAATAGTTTTCAATATATCAGCCTCTCCCAGCACAGCCGGAGTATGTTGTATCTGTGCCATTGGAATTTCATGCGCTCCCATGGCGGTGGCTTGGATGCCGGCTTCTTTCTTGTCCGAAAGAACAATCACTTCCGCCAGTTCATTATTGCTGTCCAGGCGGACGTTGAGCACGGTGTCTTTATTCAGCGGGAACGAACTGTGCCAAGTTTCGTACCCTAAATACGAAAAACTTAAATCCGCATCTCCTTCCGGCAAAGTAAGAGTATAGAAACCGAAAGGATTGGTGGCAGTGCCCACACGCTGACGACTATCGAGGATATTGGCACCAATCAGTGTCTCGGAAGACACCCCGTCCGTCACATATCCGCTGATAGTGAACCGACGGCTTACGGTTTTCTGCGGCACGGGCCGCTTGTTTAGCAAAATATGTTTTCCGGAGACTTCGAAACCTATCGGTTGGTTTTCAAAGGCTTTCCGGAGAATTTCGTTAATAGTAAGGTCACGGACGGCCAGTGTGATGCGTCCATTCAGGCGTACTTCTTCTCCATATATGAAACTGTACCCGGTTTTTTGTTCCACTTGTTTCACGAACTCTTCCAGTGTAGCGTTTTGTAGTTTGATGCTGAAACGCGTTTGTGAAGGATTTGTCTTCTGTAGAACGCAGGTGGCAAATACGATTGTACTTTGTAGTGTACAGGTTGATAGGAGAACCGCTCCCACCAGGAAAAATTTCCTGATGGTGCGGGGTGAACAGATAGAGGATTTCATTCTAGTTTAATTTTTGTGTGATCGTTATTATGTCATTAGTTTTTGTGTATTCAAACTTTTGGTTGCGGCAAAGCAGCGAAAGAATATCTTCCAGTGTTTCGCCATCAGAGAAAGTAGCCGTCATGCGATAGTTCTGTAAGTCGGTGTCTTCAATACGAATATCTGTGTGGAAAGCGTTAGAAAGTTGTCGGATAATCTCTTGTAAAGGAATGCTTTTGAAAAGCAGTGTTCCGTTTCTCCAGATAATCTCTTCGGATGCATTATTTTCGGTATGTAGGGTCAGACTTTTCTTATCCTTATTATATATAGCGCTTTCATTGGGTGAGAGAATCAGGCTCTTTTCTGTTTTACCGATGAGGCTGACAGAAACGGAACCTTCCAATAAAGTTGTTTTCACTTGCGTATCTTTGGGATAGGCTTCGACATTGAAATGTGTACCTAAAACCTGCACTATAATTGCACCGGCTTCCACTTTGAAAGGATGTGCTGCATCCTTGCTGACTTCGAAATAAGCTTCTCCTTGCAACTGTACTTTCCGGTCTTTTCCTCTGAAGCGTTCGGGATAAGTCAGAGAAGAATAGCGGTTCAGTACAATTTCTGTTTGGTCGGGCAGTGTTACGGTACGTGTTTCTGCCAATGTGGATACGGTTTGCAATGGTACTGGGGCGAACATATAGTATGCCCACCAGCCCAGTACACAAAGCACGGCGACAGCGGCTGCACCAGCCATTGTGTGCAATGAAAGGGTGCGGCGTTGCAGATGCGGCAACCGTTTTTCAAGAAGTATCCAGCTATTGGCTTTCGAGAATCTTCCTCTCGGCGAACGGGTGGAGATTGCGAGTTTATCGAGTATTTTTTCAAATTCTTGTTCCATGTTCTTATTCCTCTTTTCTATAAAGACAGGTAAAACGTAAAAACTCCCTATGCCGAAACTTCTTTTTTTGAAGAAGAAGTGCTAGCCGCTTCAGAATCATTCCATCATAGTCCTATACATGTATTAATCATGCGAATCAGAATTCAAATTATGTTCATTATTGACGGGTTATGAATCTTTTCACCACAGAGGACGCAGAGTTCACAGAGTTTTTAGGCTTCTAGTTCAGAGATAATTATAACCTCTGTGTCCTCTGCGTCCTCTGTGGTGAAATAATTCCTTTCTTTTCCGTTATGAGCCAAATGATTATTGTGGACTTAGATGGATAGTGATCTGTGTCTTTTTGCCTTCTTTATCCTTCGGGGTACAGACGATGCGGAATTCAGCTTTGTCTGTCACTCTCTTCGGATAGATCTTCACTCGTAGATTGGCTGATTTCTTCTTGGCAGGGATAATGACCGTCTTGTCTTCAATGCTGAAAATAACTGCTTTACCCGGCATGTTTATGCCATTAATGAGAACTTCCCTATCCTCATTTTTCTTTTCAGCGGCAATAATCTTTACGTCGAACTCTTCTGTGTCTTTGTTTTTGTCGAACGAATAGTTTTTGGTGGCTTTCTCAAAACCTACATACTCTTCGGGATAACTGGAACTGTTGTTACTACATGCGGCAAGGATGAAGAGAAGCCCTGCGGTTCCTGCCATTTGTTTGCAAAATCTTTTCATGTCGTTTTAATTTTAGTTTAGTTTATATAGTTCATGAGTAAAGACAGGAGCAGAAAAGAAACTCCCTATGGCAATAGAAACAAAAAGTGTTAATTAATCATGTGATAATTACTGTGGATGCATATTCCCTTTTGTACCATTCCTCCAGTCCTTTGATAAGTAGATATACTTTTTCCCCCTATCTTCATCGCCCCTTTCGGGTTGAGTTCTTCAGGCATGGGGATGGGCACTTCCGGAAGTGTGAAAATGTTACATGATGATGTCGGGGCGGAATATGGTAAAAACGGTCTGTACCCGCTCAGGAGATAGCTGTGACACTACTTTTACAAGGCTACACCCTTTTCTTCGGATGGTGTAGCCATCGCCTCCAAAGGGTGTAGCCATCCGGGGGAAAAGGTGTAGCCCTGCCGGGAGGATGGTTTACTAACACCGGGGATTGATGAATGTTGTTTGACAAGCTCTATTTATTAGAGCAGTATTTCTTTCAATCGAATGGTTGCTTTCTGCAATTGCGCATCCACTGTTTTTGTACTGATGCCCAACTCTTCTGCTACTTGTGCATAGGTTTGTTTTTCTTCACGGATGCGGATAAAGACTTCACGGCAACGTTCCGGTAGTCGGTCGAGAGCTCTTACATAGCGAGCAAAAAGCTCTTCGCTGATCAGAGTATCTTCAGGAGATACTGCTTGATCGGAGTGTTCTTGTAGAGTTTCTGTTGATAGGGTGGGGCGGCGCTCCTCTTTTTCTATATAGTTGAGAGAGGCATTCTTTACGAGTATGAAACAGTAATCTTCGATATTGGTAATTTCTAATAGTTGCTTACGGTGTTCCCAGAGTTTCATGAAAACATCGAGCACAATTTCTTGCGACCATTCTTCGTGGTGAGTGTAGTAATAAGCGATACGGAACAGACGGTCATACGTCATGTCATAAAAATCCCGGAAAGCAGTTTGGGAATCCTGCTCGCTCATTTTCCGTAGATACCTTCTGACTTCCTGTTCTGTCATATTGTCGTTTCATATAGCTATGGGGCAAAGGTAGTGGTTTTATTTAGAATTTCCTATTTTGGGCAATGGTGTCTTTTAGAATATATATTGAAGCATGTAATAAGTTCTCGCAGAACTTGGAACATTTAAAATGGTAAATTTACCATCCAAATCAGTTACAATACCTGTTTTTGTACCTTTGATTAATACGGTAGCTCCTACAACAGGTTCATTGTCTTCCTCAAAAATGACGACTCCTGTCACTTTTAATGTTTGTGCACTGAGTAGACCTACCCCTGTGAACAGGTAGATCAATAGCAACATCAATTTTCTTTTCATAAGTACTTCTCTCAGAATT
>OHBD01000084.1_pt1 | contig 61156 bp, 55 predicted proteins | sample 1577291 | NCBI WGS metagenome assembly OHBD01 (sample SAMEA3879572, study PRJEB24766) | human gut metagenome | biome: human-associated habitat; feature: feces | place: USA | collected 1985/1987
GATATATAAACGCCACGAATAGCAAGACAGCTTTCGACGCTTCAGACCTTAGCTTATTGGGCAAGGTCAACCTGATGAACCTGTTCGCAGGCTATACAGGTACTCCGCGCATATTCGAAGTCGAAGCCGTGGCCGGTGCGGGATGGCTGCACTACTACATGGACGGCCCTGGAGATGTGAATTCCTGGTCCAGCCGTTTCGGACTGAACTTCAACTTCAACCTTGGCGAAGCTAAAGCTTGGACGGTAGGAGTGAAACCGGCACTGGTATATGATATGCAAGGTGAACACAACCGGAGCCGGTTCAATGCGAACAATGCGGCATTTGAGCTGACGGCAGGCGTAGCTTATCACTTTGGTGGCAGCAACGGAAGTCATCACTTCACTTTGGCGAAGCTCTATGATCCGGCCGAGATAAGCGACCTGAACAATTCTATCAATAATCTTCGCTCGCAAGTGAATGAGAAGAACGGTCAGATCAATGTTGACGCACAGAAGATCAGTGCACTGCAACAGGAAGTCAATAACTTACAGAACCGGGTAATTCCTGTTGAGACGGTAGTGGAAACCAGCCGTATTCCGGAATCCATCATTACTTTCAGACAAGGTAGATCCACAGTCGATGCCTCTCAGTTGCCAAATGTGGAACGTGTAGCTTCTTACATGAAGAAATACGCAAATACAACAGTGGTAATTAAGGGATACGCTTCACCGGAAGGTAGTGCCGAAGTCAATGCAAGAATAGCTAAAGCGCGTGCCGAAGCTGTAAAAACAATCTTGGTGAATAAGTATAAAATCAACCCGTCACGTATTACTGCCGAAGGTCAGGGAGTGGGTGACATGTTCACAGAACCGGATTGGAACCGGGTTAGTATCTGTTCTATTATTGAAGATGCCAAATAAACAAAAGGCTAAAAAACAGAGTAAATTCATGTAATGTAAGGGTTATCTTCTTGAAGAGGATAACCCTTTTTATTATGGCATTGCAGTCAGCCAGCGATTGATATTGCGTTTCTCAGCACTGAATTCCACACCGAGTTTTATCACTTCACGCCCGTCAGCCTGATAAGGTATCAAATAATCTTTCTCACCAATTTGCTTCAACGCCGCTTCCGCAGTATCATCTCACTCAGAAAGACTCTCTTTCCCTATACTCAGTTGGAGTCATCCCCGTATATTCACGAAAAAAACGGGTCATTACGGAGTTTGATTGAAAGTTGGTTCGTGAAACCACTTCCTTAATTTCCAGGCTCGAATCCCTCAAAAGAGCCTTGATTTCAAGAATGGTATACTCAACAATCCACTCTTTGGCCGAACGTCCGCTATTTTCCGTCATCAGCATTGTCAGGTACTTAGGGGAAATATGCATTTTTTCCGCGTAAAACGCGACATCACGACTGACTGTATGATATTCTATTACCAGACAAAAGAAGTCGAACATCTTTTTTTCCTTATGGGTATACTTTATCGGTTTTTCCGACTGTGGACTATTCTTATACGATACATACATATCCCAAAAGAAAACCTTCAAAAGATTCATTATGGATTCCCTCCTGAAATAGCTGCATGGTAAATCTATGCGGAAAGATAGTATATAACAAAAATGAATAAACCGGTCACACTCTTCCTCACACATAGGTAAGCTGAAATTTTTCCTCATATAAAAAAAGTACTCAAGAGTAGGCCTATATGTGCCACAAATGGTGTCTAAAAACATCTTTTTAGGCACCTTAAGAAATGTCATAGAGAAATCTTCACTAAAATCAGTCACACAGACTAACTGGTAAGGGAAAATTGTTATCAAATCGTTCTTGATAACTTTTCGCTTATTGGAAAACACACTGAAAAAGGCAGAACCTTCCGTACATACTCCTACAATGCATTCATCAAGATATTTAGGATTTCCATCAAGAGGTAAATCACTTAGATCCGTGTAAACATTGAACTCTTCAAACTCAGGCGAAGTATCAGCCTGATCATATTCGTTATTTTTTCTCACTACCATAATATGTCTGGTTTCAGATTTGTTTTATTTGCATCATAAATAGCAATCACTTATCCCCATCATAGTAATGTGGATACATATCTACTCTTCCATATCTTTTTAGGCTCACAATCAACGGCTCAGAGAAAATATAGATAAAACATTCTTTATCTTTCATCAAGATTTTCAGTGCCAGAAAATATTCGCCCTCGTCAACTTGCGGAAGGATTGCACAAACTTTATCTTCTGAGCATCTGTGCACATTGTTAAGCTCTATCAGTATCTTGTCGTTTACTGCGGGAATAATACATAATCTTGTGTTTTCCCACGTCAGCATCTCTAAATTGCATCCGGTAATAATAATGGGAGCCTGCGGAGTGATGGTTCCGTTACGCCTTCTGCTCAAAGGGTCGTAAACCTCCTGAATGACAGGAAACGACGAACCTTCCACCAGTAACATTTCAGCTTTTATTGTTTTCATTTTGTTTGATGATTGATTATACACTCTTCGGCTTTTGGCTGAGAAAAATCTTGCTTATAGATTGATAGTTCATTCCGACGGAATATCCCGGATGCAACGGAGATAATAGGATTTATCAGTTTTTGATTTATACATATTAGATAGAGCATAGCTGCTTATTTGGTCATCAGGGAAAATTACCATAGACCACACTTCATTTGAAGTCCCAGACTTCTCCGTTGCCGTCCAGTAATAGGTGCCAGACCCCTCAGTGGGAAGAGAAAATGGCTTAAAACCGTCAGCTGCCAGTCTCTCCTCCATTTTCTTGTAAAAAATAAGGATCAGCGCACATTCACCGCGTGTAGGCACCCGCCATGTTCCCGGTTCATCCTTACCGTCTTTCCCGCAATACATCGCACATCCTTTTGAGACTGCATAGCTATCGGTTTTGTAATCAGTAGTTCTGGCTGTGGCAAGATAGCCGTTTGCTGTAGCCCAATCCATTTTTGCCGCATTCGCTTCGCCGTCAGCATCTACAATGACAGGTGAGATGATAAAGCGACCGGCCACCTTCTTATCACACTCATTATTAACCTCCGTATGTCGGGTAGTCCGGTAAACATAGATATCATGGCCATCGGTATCTTTCTCAGCTTCGGTATCTTGCCCTGTGGAAGTAAATTTAAACAGTTGAATACTTTTACGAAAATTCGGGTTTTCACTCCTGTTTTCCACTTTATATGCCACCATTCCCTTCGAGCTGATTGCCGCGTATCTGTTTCCTCTCTCGTCTGTATATATTTCTAAAGACTGGGAATATCCTTTTAAGGAAGCCAGAAACAATATAAAAAGTTCCGTAGCCATTAATTTAAGTGCATTCATATTCTATTCATTTCGTTAAGTTCTTATAGTCAATATGGGGCGCTGTCCGGAAGAGGTATATCTCTGACACATCTACTATAACCAGAGGTTCTCTCCGCGTTTACTACCCCTTTACCACCAGTAGTTGCTTTGAAAGATAAAGTCCCGGTTGATGCCTTATTTTCAGTTGTCGATGTAGCATGTACCTCCATCAGGCTGCCTGCACAAAGCCCAAGCAACTGGTTTGATGCAGGCAGATACCATTTTAATTCCTCCTCATCAATTACTCCATTTCCATTTTCATCCCTGTTTTTATCATAACAAGCTCTTGCAGAAAAAGTAGAGACAGGATATTGATACTGATACAACAAGACTTGTCCGGATGCGTTCTTCTGCGGGATAGGTACAGGTACCTGGCTGTCAGTCCAGCTCTGTCCAAATGTATTTTCCGCCAAATGCCGGGTAGCTATTTTGCCATTATCCATATTGTCCGTACCATATCCCAATTTTGCCGTTTCGACACGAGCATAACCCGTCCTTATACCACCTACCTTCATACCTGTCAGATATGAAGAAGCTCGCGGGGACATTCTGTCATATACCAACCCCATCTTGTAGTTTCCATCATCGTCTCTTTCTCCTCCAAAACGGCCGCCGTAGATTGCCGCCCTTTGATCTAACCGGAATATATACGAAACCGGATTTGTACCTTCGTCGCCATTAGTTGTGGTGGTTGCCTTTATATATAATGAACGTTTTCCTCCTGCATAGTCTTCACCGGGGTCGGGCAGCTTGCCTTCCTCATCAAAAATGTATTCTTTATTGTAAAGATAGAATTTCACCTGTGTCGGGAGTATGGTGCTTGCCGTAATGTATGTATCCAGAGGCTCTTTAATATTATTGTATGCTTCCGTGTAATTGGACGAGGAAGACAGATGAAGCCAACTTGCCTGGGGTAACAACAGTTGAGTACAATCTTCATCAGCATATATGCCTACTTCTACCTTTTGTCCTTGAGTCTGTACAACTATCGGGCGGACATCATAGGCTGCATCCAAATCGTATTTTTCATTGGATGTGTGGTATTTATCAAATGATATTCCAATAAATTTACTGCCATGAAATTCCACATATTGAGTAGCGGTATACGCCCTGATCCGTTCATCGTTCTTCGCCGAATTTATTTCCGCATTGATGGTAGTGCGCAGGTTATAAAAATGATTGGGGTCTACATCGAAGTTGTTAATGTTATTTTTACCGATGTACATCTGATAAATCGCGTAGGCGCTCGCATCTGCGGTGGAATACGCCCATGCTTCTATTTGCGTGCCCAATGCCGGCGCATTGCCCGATGCCGTACCATTGACAACCTTGTAATAACGTTGATCCTCACTCAGAATACTCGCTACCGTTCCCTGCCGGTTCTGAGCCACATACCACGTTGCCGAATAGAAGCCATTGGGGTCAGGTTCACCCAATTTATCCATTTCGAGTGTGGCATAAGCATCCGCGCCGGTGTTCGTATCGGGATTGGTAAGCCGGATTGTATTGTTGACATTCAGTAACTTCAAGCCTTGCAATTTGTAATTCTCCACATCAAATTTATAGCGTAAAGTGATATGTGCCATCAACCGCCGGATTTCAATGCCTCCCACAAAACCGGCCGGCTTGTTGTATTCCACCAATCCACGCTTGCCTTCATCAATGTTTACGACAGTAACGCCCGACACTTTCCCGGCAAACGGTATTTCAGCGTCGGTGGTGATAAGTGACTCGGTATGCCCTCCTGCATTAGTCAGATATTCAAAACTTCTGTCCTCAAGGCTGCTAAGGCTGGTCACTCCACTCATATCATCATTGAGTTTAGCGCCCAAAGCCAGCAAATATAAAGTCTGATTTTCGGCAACCACCAATGGCACATCAATGGTCACCATGTCATTAACCGCCACCTCCGTATCGCTTAATTTATAAGGGCTTCCGTTTATGGACCCGTCTTCATTGAATTGAAAAAGCCAAAGGTTGTACAGTTTTGTCGTACCATCGGATGCCCGCGTAGTTGCAGCATGCTGTTCCGGTTTCTGTTCCAGAACAACTGTGAATGGCGAGTCGGCATCCTTCCCGTTCCTTGAAAGGGCTCTTGCTCCGGAAGACCCGTTCACGGAATTAGGTTCTACAACAGGCGGAACACTGACCTTCAGGCTGACCATAACCACCTTTCCGGTAGCTTTTCCTGTTCCGTCTCCATCCAGTCCATCTCGCATACAGCTCATGAGAGCCAGTAACAACATGCTGACAAACAGTGCCTGAAAATGCATTTTATGTATCATGCTTATTCTCATATTTGTATATCTATGTTTCTATACCCGCTTTCTATCGGAGCCCTTTCTGTTTGATCGACAGGCCACCCACTTCATACGTTAGTCCACTACTTTCATTCTTCAAGTTTATGTGGACATCCAGGCCGATATCGCTCGGGCTGTTGTTTTCATCAATCGTTATTGTTATCGGATAACTATATGTATTTTTTTCGGTCACCACTTTATTGCTGGTGCCTTTCTGTTGACCTGAGTAAGAAACCACCATATACAGCTGCCCGGCAGGTATTTCGATATCAGTCGGAGTCAGCTGGATGGTCAAGTTGTAAGTGGTTTTTTCTTGAGGTAACTCACCCCGCTGGTTTAGTTCCGTTGTAGCACGCAGGTTATATCCCAATTGCGTAATACTGAATAGTACGCTTCTTTCTTTGCCGTCCAAACCGAAACCTTTCACTCTTATCCCGAATGAACGGGATTGTGTACTTTCTCTGCGTTTGACATATACACGGATGTTTTGGGTATTGCTGCCATGCGTCGTGTGTACGGCAGTACCTCCGGGTTCAAAAGAGAAATCGTCGAAAGCTGTTGCCGAACCTACCCCCGTACCCTCCGTGATAAGGGTAGCCGTCCAATAAGGAATATTAGAAGTGACACTGAAAAAAGCGTTTCCGTTGTTTTCGGTTCCCTGATAGGAAGGACTACTTAAATCCCCTCCTTTCATATAGCTCTCCGGTATCTCATTACGGACACAACGAATCATATACCCGCTTTGCCTGTCCTTGCCGTTTTGCAATTCGGCAGACACCGGATCGCCCGAAATTTGAAATACGGAAGCGTCCTTACCCCAATACCACCCGGATTTATTGTCCCCTTTAGAAACACCGGCCTCATCCCTATACCGATTATGAGGCAACAACAGATAGTGGTACGAGAGATATCCGTATGAGCTCGCCTCGTTATCCGTTGCCGTCATAATGCGCCCATATTCCTCAGGCGTAGCCATGTGCCACTGTCCGTTATCTACGATTCCCATATCCCTAATCTGAACTTCGGAAAGACCGGCAAGTTTACACGGGTCACCCAGCCCTGATGCAACTTGTTCAGGAGTATTATCTGCGGGTATTCCGTCACTTGACAGAAAAGGCACATCTCCCCAATCCTTGATAGTTAAAGGATCGTATGAACCGGGACGCCAAAGCACATCATTCAGTGCACCCGCACCGGCAGGCGGCACAAATTCCTCACCCTCCGTTTTGCTCTGTATCGCTACAAGACTCCCGTATTTGAAAAGAACATCCTTATATCCCGTTTCAACATGATATGCTTTCAGAATACCTGAATAAACGGTATAGTCATTCCAGATATTCACATTCTTCGATGCGCCGGTTGCCGGGTCGTAGTCAGACACCTTGTCGCTAACAATTACCAGTCCGTCAATAGGCTTCCAGTTGATGGTAATATCATGCTCTTCCATAGCTACAATTTCCGCATAGATACCCATTGCTCCCATCCCTATGATGGTGACATATATCTGATAGTGATGATTGCGCGTCAGGTTATGGTTCGCGGGAGGGTCCTGGCCGATGTTCAGCAAGTAGATAGAATTCAGCACTTGCGAACTGCCATTTTTCAGTACGCATTGCGCGTCAATCTTAAGATAGGTTGCGAATAAGGCATTTTTGGGGTCAGCCAACAGGTGCTCGGGGATATAGGTAGCGGGAGTTGTTATGACGTCCACACCCGCCGGAACGCTATACTCATTACCATTTATGGTATAGGTTCCATTGGTATCAAGCGTTCCACTCCCTGAGATAGTAAGTTCATCCGACCAATTACCGCCTTCATATACGCGTCCTTCTCCGATTGGAGTCTCAACCGGCATGCGGCATACTTTAACAGTAAGGTTGGTCACCGTAAAATCCTCGTCCGGAGTGGTTATATTTTTAATGGCAGTGAAACTGATACGGGACACCATGCGGGTTACTTCGACCGGAAGTTCCGTCTTTTTAACCCCGTCAATCGTAACCGTGGCATTTTTCCCGTCGCTACGGGATTCCACATAAGCTCCCGCCACATTTCCATACATGGGTGGAGGGCCGGTAATACCTATGGCGGAGAATGTCACGTTTTCTATATCACTTTCCCGTTCAATGGCTTTGAGTTTACCGGTAAGTTCCTCCGTTTCATTACAGATGATGTAAATGTTATTATATCCTCGTGCCGCCCTGATTTTTGCAAGATATGCGTTACCATCATTTTCTATGACCTTAGTAACATCGTTATACACCAGTTCATCCTTGTCGTTGAAAACGATTGCGCGTACTGAAATAATGGCTTCGTCATTGTCAGTCGTATTACGTGTCCCCATATTGATACTTAACGGAACCCTTTCGCCTTCATAAACACGTGCCCCCGAAGGCTCATTCCCGTTATCGCAAGAATAAGTTAAAAGGGCAAGCATCGTCAGCAGCAAGACAACAGCCGGAGATTTTATGTTTTCAGTTATTTTCATTCCTTTACGCCAAAGCCTTAGAATTTGGGTTTAATTTGGGGGGAGAATGGGTACGCTAAATTATCATTTAATTCAAAACAGTTCATTTTCAAAAAAACGGCTTATATGTCTGTAGGTTGGAACCAATAGGTCCAGCCGTTAATGGTTATGCACAAAGCGATGTAACCGTTATCGGCTTTATCACCGATACGGATGTTGATGTCCCATAGATATCGGCGGTCGAGGTATTCCTGCCCGTCCATTGTCTCCGGTTTGCTCATCAACAGATAGTCTATAGGGTTGATTATCGCTTGTCCTCCGATGTCGATTGACTTCCCGGATGATTTCTCAGTTATGGAAAAAGCCATATCGGCACCTTTTACGAATCTGAGTGTATGTAGCTGTGCCCGGAGATGCGTCTTGTCATCCTCTTCTTCAGAACAAGGATAGTAAATGATGTTCCCGGCTACGTCCGCAAAATTATTCTTATGGTCATAGGAACCGTTCGCACCTACAAGTTGTACGTCATATTCCGATATATCGACAGAAGTGCTCCCTCGTGTGATGCTTATTGCCACATCGTTGGTGTTGCGCAACAAGCTGACTGTTTCGGTGTTGCCGGTATTCTCCGGAGAAAACATCTGGAGGGGGCCGCTATGCCACAGCGCATCGAGATGACCGCCACTTTTACCATTTTCCGGCTCGTACTTCAAAGTCAGCTTATCTATCGGATCACCCGCCGCCATTTCCGGAAGTGAATAGAACTTATCTGTCTTTCCTGCCCATACAACGGCAGTGCAGCCTTTCAGATGATATGGCAGTAACATCCGATAATCCGCATTCTTTAGAATGTCTCCACTTTCGGAAAAAGTCCGGATGTATTTTCCATTTGTATCGAACACAAAGACTTTGACTTCCTCTACCTGTTCGGCAAACCAGTCTTCGTTCGCTAAGTTATAGTCATACCGAAACTCAAGAAAAAGGTCACACTGACTGAGGTCGTCATGAAGAACATCACAACCGGTAATCCCTGCCATCAAGCAGATGGCAAGGATTATCCTGTATTTCTTTATGTGCGTTTCGATTCCCATTTATCAATGCAAATCAACACCCTGTGACCAATAAGTCCATGGATTGATAGTGATTTTTACAGAGAGATAAGCGTCCGCTTCATCATCATCAGTATCCGGAGGAGTGGGATTGGTAGGATCAGGGTCAGACGGATCGGGAATCCACGGGGTTCCGGGACCGCTCACACTATTGAGTTCAATATTATACCAGTTGTTGCGTACCACACCGTATCTGCCTAAAGCCATCTTAGTTGTAATATTCTGGTCGTGACGGATCAAGACGTCGTAATAACAGACAGATTCGTGATAGTAGCGTACGGCACAGAAACGTCCGATGATACCGGTTTTTGCATTTAATTGATTAGCTGCAGCACCTTCTGAAAGACCGGCGACAATTTCATTCCTTTTGTTTTGACCTTCATCGAATTCCGTTTGTGACATAACCCCGGCTTTTATCAAGAATATGGGTAGGTCTACTTTCAATCCCGTGCCGTCACTATGTTTCAGATATTCAGCTTTAAGTTGTTCCAGTGTATAATAGGCTCCTTTCCAAGAGAAATAATTTGCGTCTTTAGTTATACCGCCAGGAGTATACTGGGCTTTTACTACCACCTTAGTCGTAAAGCCCAGTTGTTGCGCTTTAGCCTCCATGGTGTTTTCAAGACAATATAGACTTGCTTTGTCCACTTGCGCTACGGCAGGCATATCCTTACTTACATCATCAATATTTTTCAGATAATTGAAAGCTGCGTCCATATTCGTTTCCTTATTACCACTACTAATATCAGGTTGTTCGCTCTCCAAATAGTTCTTATCCCGACGATAAACAGCTCCAGGGGTAGCATTATCATAAGTAACAAGGTCACTATATAATCTCACACTCTTGTTAGTAACACTTAATTCCCAACCGTTGAAAGTAAAATTTGAATCTGTAGGCTTTGTAAAACCAGGATCCTTAACCGAGACTTGCACTTTTGCACTCAACCGGTCTACATTGATGATAGCCGGATGAGCTTTTGCATCATCTTTGGCTTGCTGCACAGCACTCGCAGTATATGCTGTCGGTTTATGCACAGTTACCGGTGTCAATGCCCCATTATCCTGCGTACCCGCACTCGCCATCACAAACTTACTATTAGTAGCAACATCACCAATCACCGCATCAATAGCAGTATTGATTGTAGACCATGCTTTTCCTACTACGGCATCTTTTGTAAAAGTCCATTTGGCAGAATTGAGAACCACAAATACTTTCGCGGTTTTCTCCGGTACTAATTGAGCCTCACTGGCTGTAGCAGTAGTAGGAGGCGTACCTCCATCACTATTTCCTACAGTTATGTCTCCAGAAGGAACGTTTACTACATCAAGACACACTTCATCCTCGTCAAACAACAGAACCGTAACGTCACTCACCGCGCTTTCTTCAGCAGAACCATTCTCCGTTTTTACATTATCTACCCTTGTAAGCGTACTCGTCCGACTTTGCAACGAAAGTGACAGATATGCCTTCCCAACCAAAACATTACCCGGAATCTCATCTTCACGGGCATCCTCACTACAGCCTGCAAGCATTAATGCCGCCAATGCTGATAACAGAAAACTCCTTGTTTTCATTTTGTTTATGTTTTATAATAGTTAATAAAATGATTATTGTCAATCACGATATATAAAAAATCAATTGTTCTGTTTGCTTATCAACCGGGCATTCTCTTCTTTCCTAACTAACTCCTTAAGATTGAGATGTGCTTGCTCCAATCCTGATTCCACAGCTTCATTCAAGTATACCTTTGCCTGTTCATAATCTCCCTTTAAGAGGAGAAGTACCCCCATAGCATTTTGATATTCAGGAACAGTGGTATCAGCCTTCTGCAGATATTTCTCAGCAAGAATGACGTCACCGCGTGAAAGTGCGGCCGAAGCTGCATTCAGGTTAGCGGTTTTATCATTGGGGAATATCCGTACCGCCGTTTCAAACAACTCTATAAATTCCGGCGACCCGTTATCATAAGTAAGCGCAACCAGATACATTTCATTCAGACTCAGATTTTGCGGACGGCTGCGCAACATCTCTTTTGCCTGTTCCACATCAAAGTTCTGAACATCATAATTCAGCTTACAAACGGCTTTCCGCAGATGCGGATAAAATTCACGGAGCATATACCTGTAAGGGTTACCCAGCTTGTACAGCATCAATGACTTTTTGCGACTGGTATTGGTCTTATAGTTTATCGCTGCGGGTACATGGTCTATAATGTCAAGAATGCCCTCCTTTTCAGGCATATCGGACTCTGCAACCATTTTGCGCAAACCGTCCCAGTTCTCACCTCCATATTCTACATTATACATTTCTTCAGGAAAAGAGAAACGAGGCAGAAGATAGTGGACAAGCACCTTTGCACGCCCCTCGGAAAGCTGTCTGTTAAAGATGAAGGAGCCTTCGGGGGAAGCATAGCCTATCACGGATATTCCACGGACTATTATACTTGAATCTCCCTTTACCTCTTCAATCATATCAGATATCTTTTTCAGCTCAACCGGATTATTCATATAATCCGCTTTTATATCGGTCTTCGACACAACAAAGTCCAGGAATGCTTCACACGATACCTCACGGCGCTTGACAGGTTCAACATCAGGCTGGACATAACTGATATGCGGAATAGCCTGGTACGTCTCCGTAACCGGGAGTTTTTCCATTGCAACCATGCTGAAAAGCGGAGAAGCGGATATCAGCTTGCCGGGTTTACAGCAGCCCATCACTTCCTCGTGGATGTCCAGGCGCGCATCTTCCATCCACGTTTCAAACGGAATGGATACGGAATATTCTACTTGCCGCTTTCCGTCACTTCCAAATCCTTTCAGGATCTGATACGGAGCTTCGGACCGGTAAAGCTCAAGTTCCATCTCATCCATCAAGGCGAGTTTCCTCCTTGATGTATGATAGTTGTTGCGCCCTTTTATTGAGATTTCCGGCAGTTCCATTTGCATATCGGATCCTTTTAAGACCGGAATCAATTGTATGGAATGATTAGAACTGACCTTCACTCCATCAAAACCATAAAGTATGCGTATGTGTAAGGAGTCTCCTTGTTGAGTCAGCTCAAGAGGGGTTGATTGTATATTTCCTATATACCATTTCTTTTCTGGAAAAGTCTCCCCGGACACAGGAATTACCTGTAGTATGGTCAAAATCCAATATATTAAAAATCTGTTCATTGAGTGTTATTTAATAAGGTATACAAGTGATATAGCCGCTTTTGTCGGACCGAAATAGTTGCGGTTTTCTGTATTTATTTTCTCTCCGCAAGTCTCACATTTGAATTTGTCGTAATGTAAACGCACATACCCTATCCCAATACTGGCTTCCAAGCTCCAGTGATTACCAAGAAAGAAGTGATATCCATAAGATATACCACCTCCCGCTCCCCAACCTTCATATCGGAACTGTTTGGAATCGCTGCCAAACAGAAGAGGTAATTTGTGCCCGGCAATGTTATACTGAGTTCCCAAAACATGTATTCCCCAGAAATGTCCGTTGAATCTCTCACATGTCCAGTAACGATACTCCGCCACCGACAACCAGTGTACCAGCTTCTGATGAGAAGTGGTTTGATTGGGAGTGAACCAGTTATATCCACCTCCCAATTCCAGCGTGCCGCGTGGCGAAAGCCCCCACTCTACCCCAAGGTTAGGTGTACGGGTATACAGGCCATAGAATAGATTTGTCTTTATTGCTACTTTTTGTGCAGTGCACTTTGATATACCACTGAACAATAACAGAATAATTATTATATATTGCTTTCTCATTAAATAGATGTATGCGTGATTCAGATTGCCAGCATCTTAATCTTATTATAAGACATGGCGAAATTATGAAATAAATATGTATTAAAACAAAAACTTCTGAAATTGCACACAGATTCTGAAGTTTCGTTGAGGGCTTGTTGATATTCTAAGTATTATCTCTCCTTTTTGAATGGAAATTGAGAAAGAGAAGAAAGGGAGTATAGTAAAAGTTTATTAGGGAGTTCTTCTTCCGGAAAAGGCATTCAGTAAATGTTCTACTTTATAATAAAAGAGATGAGGAGCAGAATCAATACAAAAATTGATTCTGCTCCTCATCTCTTTTATTCATTTCATTATTTAAAGTAGCCCACAGGATGATTCAGCATAGGAATCTGAGCGTCTTTCAGCTTTAAGACTTTCTTTAGCTGAGTGGCATCCATCGAACCTCGCGGCACTGTAGCCAACTTGGCATTGGCACAGAATAAAGAGATATTCTGCGAGACGATGCCTGCATCCATAGCTCCAACCAACTGATTTTGTGTTTTCTGAGCATCACCAAAACGGGAAACATCACTGACCAGTACCAAAGATACCGGAGCCGTTTTTACAAAAGTCTGACCACCGGCAACAGCATCGCGATGATCTCCTTCAGAAACCAGAGTTAACTGGTGATTTTTCGCATCATACAAATAGCTTCCTTCGGGCAGTACCACATACACATCTACATCCTGCTTATTCAAAGCCGACGGAGCTGTCCGCTTTCCGGACTCCGGACGGTTGATTCCGTTAGCAGCCCACAACAAATCCGACAAGTCAGCAAGACTCAATGCTTTCGAAGCATATTCGCGTGTAGACTGACGTTCGGACAATGCTTTCATTACCGTACCGGCACGGTTCAAATTAGGCTTGGGTAACTTAACTACTTTATCAGCGGCAGAAGCAGCCACTGAAAGCACTAAACAAACTAACAATAGTTGTACTTTTCTCATAACTGTGGTATTTTAAAAGTTATGAGGCAAATATACGAAAAAAGAATGAGAGGTTATGCAAGTTTCAAAATCCATACAAGTCGGTTTTATATATTACTCGCAGGTATGTGATACCTGTTACCGCAAAGTTACAGAATCTTTCCCGGCTTTAAGAATCCGGATCAGATGATTTCCGGTAAAACAGAAAACTCTTCTCCTCGAAAAATCTGAAAAACAGAAAAAAAGCATTATACTTGCAATCTAAAAACACACTAATAGCTGACTAAGATTATTATGTTATTAAATCTAACAGAAGAACAAATCATACAATTAGCCCCGGATGCAGCTTCCGTGAAAGCGGGAAAAGGCTTGGCGACAAAAGCCAAATGGGTATTGCTGGAACACAGCGACCGTGCCATCTGGGGACACTGCCAGGGAAGTGGAAAGACTCCATACCAGACCGTAGTCGATACAAAAAATGTTGCATTCAAATGTTCGTGCCCAAGCCGGAAGTTTCCATGTAAACACGGGTTGGGACTTTTATTTTTGTATGCCGCGCAAACTGATTTATTCAAAGAAGCAGACGAACCGGACTGGGTGACCGCCTGGCTTTCCAAACGGGAAGAGAAAGCGGAAAAGAAAGAGCAGAAAGCCAAAAGCGATGCTCCCGTAGACGAAGCGGCGCAAGCCAAACGGCAAGCCATGCGCCATACCAAAGTGCTGAACGGTATAGACGAACTGGAAATCTGGATAAAGGACTTGTTGCGCAACGGGTTAATCAACATACCGGAACGGGCTTATACTCTTTTTGACGGTATTGCCCGCCGCATGGTCGATGCACAGGCTCCCGGACTTGCCAACCGGTTGAGAAGCATTCAGGAAATCAACTTCTACAATGAAATCTGGAAGTACAAACTGACCGACCAACTCGGAAAGCTTTATCTGTTGATGAAAGCTTATAAAAATCTGGAACAGCAACCGGAAGACTGGCAGAATGAAATCCGTACCCAGATAGGCTACCCGCAGGCCAAAGAAGATATGCTGGCAGGAGAAGTCATTGAGGACCAATGGATAGTACTCCACAAAAAGAGCCAAAAGGTGAATGAGCTGAACAATGATATTTACTGGCTGCACGGCCAGCAAAGCAACCGTTTCGCCGTTTACTTCAGCTTCACGGCTCCCGGCTCATTGCCCGAATACAACCTTATGCCCGGAAGCATCTATCACGCCAAACTCTGTTTCTACAAAGGAGTAGGCAATCTGCGTGCACAGTTCAAGGAGTGCGAATTATCCGGTGAGACATACGTTCCGCATTTTTGCAGTAACCTGCAGGAAGCCGCAAGCCGATACAGGGAAACGCTGCAAATCAATCCGTTTGCCGAAAACGTCCCTATATTGGTAGAGAACATCAGGCTGTCCGCACAAGGAAAGCAACTGTACATACAGGACATAAACAACGAACGCATGCCTGTGCAGATGCAGGAAACAACGAAAACAGACATCCTTGCCGTCACAGGCGGAAAGCCTTTTTCCGCTTTCCTGCTGGCGGATGCCAATTGCTGGGAACTGAACACGATGTGGTATCAATCTAACTGTTATATTTGGAGAGATGAACATAACTGAGCCAATCATAAATGCAGCATTACTGGGAACTGCAACCAAAGAATTCACTCCGTCCGGCTTCCCGGAAGCATTGGAAGAGAACTTCCGCCTCCTTCAAGAAAAAGCCGAAGATGCGGAAGCTGCTTTCTATCAGATAGCAGCGTTAACCTTCGCCTATCAGCGTGCCGGAACAGAACCGCAGTCCGCCGAAGAAAACACTGTCATCAGTGAGGCACTGGAAGACAGCCTGCCTTACTTCGACCGCACCGTCGGCGAAATGCTTGTCCAGATGGTGAACGAACGCAACCGATACCTCTTATTATATGCTTACCGGAAAGCGGTGCGATGCAACAAGCTGATTCTGCCTTTCTACCTGCGCCCGTTAATCTCCCGAGCCTACGACCGCAACAATCCCGACAAGCACGAAGAACAGTCATTGCTCTCTTTGCTGGCGGGAAACCGTGGCCGCTGGCTGCTCCCGCACATGGAACTTCCCGACTGGGGAGACACCGGAAACGAGACTTGGGAAACTGCCTCGCACGAAGAACGGAAGCGAATGTTGCAACGTCTGAGAAAAGAAGCCCCGGAACAGGGACTTACCTTGTTGCAAACCGAATTGAAAAATGAGTCCGCCGCCCACCGTGACGAACTGATACAGTGCCTTCGCATCAACCTGAGCAAGAAGGATGAGCCTTTCCTGCAAGAAATTATCGCCACTGACCGGAGTAGTAATGTAAAAGAAACCGCCCGCCGGCTGTTATGCAGCCTGCCCGACTCCGAACTGGTAAAGACATACTCCGAGATGCTGCGTGGGAAACTCCGTTATAAGATGCTGCTGGGTTGGTCGTATGAGAAAATCGCTTTTACTCCGGAACTAAAGAAATTAGGACTGGAAGAAGTCAGCCCCAATAAAATGGAGAAGGACGACGAATTTCTTCTACGTCAGCTTGCGGAACGTGTACCCCTCAGTTTCTGGGCGGAATTATACGATTGTTCTCCGGAAAAGGCAGCCGCCAAACTGGCAAAAAAGCCTCCGTTCAGTCAATACTTCAACCTGCGCCGGCCGATAGTGAATTTCAATGATAACTTATGGGCTTACCAAACGCTGAAAGAAGATGCGAGTGAACATTATTTTGCTTCGTTGATAGGATTGCTGACACCGGAACAACGGGAAGAGATCGACTTCCAGACCACAAACAAGAACCTCAGTGCCCTCGACTCCTGGTATAATGAAGACGGAAAACAGTGGGGACCAAAGTTCTCCGCACGGGTGTTGCAGCGATTGTTCCAAAGCGATTATTATTATCCTCCCAAAGAGACCGCAGAACGTCTGGCGCTCTACTTGCCCCGGGAAGTATATCCCCAACTGGAGAAATATACCCAAGCAAATGAAGCGGACCACTTCGCAGCAAAATTCAGTCGGTCGATAGCTGAATACATGAGAATGAAAGAGAAAATAAATACCATGTTCAATGACAATAAATAATATAAAAACGATATGAGTACCTTACTTAGACAACATGCCGAACAGCAATTCGCAGAAGAGCTGCACGAACTGAAAAAGAATGAAACAAACTCTGTTCCCGAAAATTGGGAAATGTCTCCGCAATCGGTAGTCACCTACCTGATGGGTGGCAAACTGAAGAACGGATTTGAAGTTTCACCTAAATATATAGGCAACCGCCGCCTGATGGAGATTGCAGTAGCTACTCTGGTAACAGACCGCGCATTGCTGCTATACGGACTTCCCGGTACGGCGAAAAGCTGGGTGAGCGAACATATTGCCGCTGCCATTTCCGGCAACTCCACACTGATAGTGCAAGGTACTGCCGGAACTGGAGAAGAAGCCATCCGCTACGGTTGGAACTATGCCCGACTACTGGCAGAAGGACCCAGTGAAGGTGCACTGGTGCAAACCCCAATTATGAAGGCTATGCAGGAAGGTAAGATAGGACGTATCGAAGAGTTGACACGTATCGGCTCTGACGTGCAGGATACTCTGATCACGATTCTTTCGGAGAAAACACTTCCGGTTCCGGAGTTGAATAAAGAAGTACAAGCGATACGCGGTTTCAATATCATTGCAACAGCAAACAACCGCGACAAAGGAGTCAATGATCTGTCGAGCGCCTTGAAACGGCGTTTCAATACCGTTATTCTTCCTTTACCGGATACGATTGACGAAGAGATAGACATTGTACGCCGCCGCGTGGAAAGCTTTGAAAAGGTGATGCAGCTTCCGGCAGAGAAACCGGCACTTGAAGAAATCCGTCGGGTGGTTACCATCTTCCGCGAACTTCGCCAAGGGGCTAGCAATGACGGAAAGACGAAACTGAAAAGTCCAAGCGGAACGCTGAGTACGGCTGAGGCTATCTCCGTGGTGAACAATGGCCTGGCTATGGCGGGGTATTTTGGAGACGGACAGATACATGCCGAAGACCTTGTTTCGGGTATTCTGGGTGCAGTGGTGAAAGACCCCGTACAGGATAAGGTAGTATGGCAGGAGTATATGGAGACGATTGTGAAGAACCGCGATGGATGGAAAGATATTTACCGGGCTTCAAGAGATATGATTTGATAAGAGTGTCTCAAAGGAGTATCTCAATTCCCCTCCTTCTGGGAGGAGAATGAAGTTACTCTTGTCAAATCATCTGCTAATCAAATAAAATCTTAATGAACTAAAAGACTAAGAAAATGTCCATTCATTTATTAGGAATAAGACACCACGGTCCCGGTTCGTGCCGGAATGTACTGGAATACTTGCAGGAGCTACAGCCTGACCTTATCCTTTTGGAAGGTCCGGCAGAAGCTGAGGTATTGCTTCCATGTGCATTGAACGAGCAAATGGAACCGCCTGTTGCCCTGCTTGCCTATCAACCCGACCAGCCGCAGAATGCCGTGTTCTATCCGTTCGCTGAGTTCTCTCCGGAGTGGCAGACGATATGCTATGCAATGCGCAATGAAGTGCCGTTGCGTTTCTTCGATCTGCCCCTAGCACACTCTATGGCGCTGAGTCAAAAGCCTGCCAAAGAAGAAACGCCGCAGGACGAACCGGAAGGACAAGAGACGACACAGGAAGTTATTGCTGAAACGGAAACAAGCATTCAAGAAGCGGAAATAAGTGCAAAGAAACAGGAAACTGCCTCCGAAACCGAAGAAGAAACCGGCGATATATACAGAGACCCTTTCGACTATCTGGCGGAAGCCGCCGGATATACGGATGGCGAATGTTGGTGGGAAACTACCATCGAGCACCGCAAAGACAGTGCCGACGTATTTCTGGCAGTACAAGAAGCGGTCACCGCACTACGTGAAGAACTCCCCCAACATACCTCTCCCCGCGACCTGCTCCGTGAAGCCTGGATGCGCAAAATGATACGTGCGGCACAGAAAGAGAACTTCGAGCGTATCGCCGTGGTTTGTGGTGCCTGGCATGTTCCTGCACTTGAGAATATGCCCAAAGTGAAAGAAGACAATGAACTGCTGAAAGGACTTGCCAAAGTAAAAGTGGAATGTACCTGGATACCCTGGACCTACGACCGCCTCTCCTTCCGCAGCGGGTATGGAGCGGGAATAAAGTCTCCCGGCTGGTATCATTATCTCTGGCATCATCCTGAAGATGACGGTACTCTCTGGGTCAGCCAGGCCGCCTCGCTTTTCCGCAAAAAGAATATGGATATTTCAGTAGCCCACGTCATCGAAACGGTTCGTCTGGCACAGGTGACAGCTGCTTTGCGTAACCTCCCCGCTCCTTCGCTGGCAGAGTTCAACGAAGCCATCACCACCGTCATGGGCTTTGGCGACGACATCCTTCTGCAAATCATCAAAGAGGAACTTATCATCAGCGACCGTTTGGGGCGCGTTCCGGACAATGTCCCCAAAGTTCCCCTGCTGGTAGATGTGGAAAAGACACAAAAGCGGCTGCGCGTTCCGTTTACCGCCGAAATCAAAGAACTGACGCTCGACCTTCGTAAACCGAACGATCTGGAAAGAAGTATCTTCTTCCACCGCCTGCACCTTTTAGAAATAGATTGGGCCATCCCGGGCAGCTCCGACGGTAAAGGTACGTTCAAGGAAAAATGGACGCTTTACCACAAACCGGAACAGATTATCAGCATCATCGAGAAAGCCATCTGGGGAAATACACTGGAAGAAGCCACCCAAAAGTATCTGCTCAAACAGACCGGAGAGATACGGCATATTCCGGAACTCACCCGGCTGCTTGACCGGGTAATCCCTGCCAATCTACCGGACTTAGTGGAAGCCATGACCATGCAACTCGACTGTCTTTCGGCTGCCTCTACAGATATTATCGAAATGATGGAAGCCGTTCCCGATCTGGTCAGCATTGTCCGTTATGGCAATGTGCGCAATCTGGATTTCTCCAAAGTAGGTAATATGCTTCATGCCATGATTGCCCGTATCCTTGCAGGAGGCGTGCTTGTCTGCATCAATATCGATGAAGAGGCGGCAGCGGATATTCTCAACAAACTGGTGTCTACGGACTATGCGGTATCCACCCTTAACGATCCGGAACTGAACACGATGTGGCTTGAATTTATCCGCCAGGTGCGCACTTCCGTCAATGTGCATCCGTTGTTGTCCGGCTATGCCACACGACTGCTGAACGACAAAGGGGACATCTCACCGGAGGAGGCACAGAACACCCTCAGTTACTATTCTTCCGTCGGCAACGCTCCGGCAGACATGGCATATTGGTTCGAAGGATTTCTCCGTTCTTCCGGAGCTATCCTGTTGTTGGATGACAATCTTTGGAATCTTGTAAACAACTGGGTATGCGGGCAGGATAAGGAGACTTTCATGGAACTGCTCCCCATATTGAAACGCACATTCAGCGAGTTCACCCCACCGGAACGCCGCAAACTGGGCGAAAAAGCCAAAGCAAGCAATGCAGGCGGTATACAGACGCAGACGGTCACAGTCTCCGCCCACAATGAAGCGGAAGCAGCCAAAGTAATCCCGCTGATCCGCCAATTATTAGGAATTGAAACGAAGTAAAGAGTAAACTATGGAAGAAGAATATCTGAAAAGATGGCGCCTGATATTGGGTGGAAACGAGGCCGACGGTACAGGCATCACGCTGACGCAGGAAGAGCAACGCATCGACCAGTCTCTGGAAGCCGTATACAACAGTGACCGGCGCGGCGGACTCGGCTCGTCCGCCCCGAAAGTAAGCCGTTGGCTGGGAGACATCCGCGAGTTTTTCCCGCAGACGGTGGTACAAGTTATCCAACGCGATGCCATCAAACGGCTGAACATCACCTCACTGCTGACGGAAAAAGAAATGCTGGAAACCGTAGTGCCGGATGTACATCTGGTAGCTACGCTGATGTCGCTCAGCCGTGTAATCCCGGAAAAGAACAAGGAAATGGCACGGCAGGTAGTCCGCAAAGTAGTGGATGAATTGTTGCGCAAACTCTCCGCCCCTACCCAACAGGCTGTGACGGGAGCACTCAATCGTTCCGCCCGCCGGAGAAATCCGCGTTATAACGAAATAGACTGGAAAACCACCATCACCAAGAACCTGAAAAATTATCAGCCGGAATATAAGACGATTATCCCAGAAGTGCGCATCGGTTACGGCAGGAAGCGGAAAGCGATGAAAGACATCGTCCTCTGCCTGGACCAGAGCGGTTCAATGGGTACATCGGTGATTTATTCCGGAATATTCGGCTCGGTGCTGGCTTCCATTCCGGCAGTAAGCACGCGGATGGTAGTATTTGATACGGCGGTTGTAGACCTGACCGATGATTTGCAAGACCCGGTAGACCTTCTCTTTGGTGTGCAGTTGGGTGGAGGTACGGACATCGCCCGTGCCCTGACCTATTGCCAGGGAGTGATTACCCGTCCGCAGGATACGGTACTGGTGCTGGTTACCGACTTGTATGAAGGTGGCGATGCCCGGGAAATGCGCAAGAAATTCGTATCTTTAGTAAACAGCGGTGTGCAGCTCATCGTGCTGCCTGCACTGAATGACGACGGCGCCCCCTCTTACGACAAGGACCATGCGGAGTTTCTGGCAAATATCGGTGTACCGACTTTCGCTTGTACACCCGATAAATTTCCCGACCTCATGGCGGCAGCGCTTAGCAAACAAGATATAGGGATGTGGATATCGCAGAACATCAAAAGTACTTAGTTCTGTGAAAGCCTGTATTCATTAGGGGCTACCCCTACCAGTTTCCGGAACAGGTTGCTGAAATATTGCACGCTTGAAAAGCCCAATATTTCGGCAACCGAACTAACGGTATTCTCATTGGCAGACAACATTTTCTTGGCTATCTCTATCCTTTTCAACTGGAAATATTCATCCAGATTCTTCCCCGTTTCAAACTTCAACAGGTCCATGAAATAGCGTGGCGACAAGTGAAGTAGATTTGCACAATACTTTACGGTCGGCAATATCTTGGTCTTCAACTGCCCGGAGCGGATATATTCATCCAACAGCGTATCCATTTTGCACAAGATTGTCTTATTCGCCTCATTCCGCGTAATGAACTGGCGTTCGTAGAAGCGGGAACAATAATCCAGCAACAATTCTATATATCTTGAGATTAACACCTTGCTATGGCAGTCTATCGCATGCTTTAGTTCCTGCTCTATATTGCAGAAACACTCCACAGCTTTCGTTTTCTCGCGCAACGACAGATGCAACGCTTCATTGGGACTGTAAGAGAAGAACGGACAATGCCTGACGTGCTGCTCCAGAGAGGTATTACACAGAAAGTCCGGATGGAATGCCAGCAGCCAACCTTTTTGGGGAAGAACCTTCCCGTCATTCATATCGATAGATGCTCCCGGAGCCAGAAACAACAGGGTGGCATTGGAATAGTCGTAGTATTTACGTCCATAGATATAGTCGCAACATTCACTTTCCAGCAATAACAGGGTGTAAAAGTCGAACTTGATGGTACGTTGCATCACGTTGGCTTTGGATAAGTCAATAGCACTCACCAGCGGATGCAGTGTCTTGTTGCCCAGGCAACAATTACACTGATGTACGGTCTCTATGTTCAATATATCCTTTTTCAAAGCTATGAATTTTGCAATCGGTATTCGTTCGGGGTGCAGCCTACGCGTTTCTTAAACAGGCGGTTCAGGTGCTGCGGATATTGGAATCCCAGCCTGTAAGCAATCTCGCTGATGGTTTCTTCCGCTCCGAGGATGTGCTCTTTGGCCAGTTCGATGACCTTTGTCTGTATATGTTCCTGAGGTGTTTTCCCGGTTTCCTTCTTAATCATATCACCAAAGTAATTGGGAGAAAGATAAATCCTGTCTGCGAAATATTTCACTGACGGCAACCCCTCCTGCATCGGAAGACCGCTCTGGAAATATTCATCCAACAGTTGTTCGAACTTCGTCAAGGCATCTTTGTTTGCATTGCTGCGGGTGATGAACTGGCGCTCATAGAAACGCATGCAATAGTTGAGCAAGAGTTCTATGTTCATTGCAATCAATGACTTGCTGTGCTTGTCTATAGGATGCTCCAGTTCGATGCTGATTTTCTTCAGGCAGTCCATCACGGTTTCTTTTTCCTGATCGGACAGGTGTAAAGCCTCATGCACTGCATAGGAGAAGAAGGTATAGTTCTTTATCGTTTTCCCAAGTGCAGTCCCGTGAATCAAATCGGGATGAAAGACGAGACCGTAAACGGGCTGGCTGATTTGGTCACCAACCGTACTCACACTAATCGTCTGTCCGGGTGCAAAACAGACAATAGTACCTTCCTGATAGTCATAAGACTGACGGCCGTACTTAATATCACAAGTCTTTGCCAGCTTCAGAAAAAGTGCGTAAACACCATAATGCATTTGTATTTGATTGACCGCCCGCGTCGCTTTCGTAAGATCGACAACACTTACCAAAGGGTGCAATGTTTCAAGTCCGTACAAATGATTGTACTGGTCCACATTATCCAGATTTATAACCTTTTCCATAATCCTAAGTATTTGAACAGCAGCAAAGATATGAATTATTTTTCAGAATAATAAGGTGTCTGTAATAAGGGTTATACTATCTGTAATTGGGGTATAACTTTCATTCATCACATACTTTTCACCACAGAGGACACAGAGTAGCACAGAGTTTTTAGACTTCTAATTCAGAGATTATAATAAACTCTGTGCTACTCTGTGTCCTCTGTGGTGAATACAAGAATACGCAGAAACAGTAAAAAGGGTTATTCAATCTGTAATCCGGGTATCCTGCAATAACATGAAGACAGCTAATTTTGCAGCATTCGATAGTTCCCTATGGAGAACCATTAAAACGATTACAAAATTAAATAACTGAAAGACGTATGAATACAAGAATGAATTTTTCTTTTTACAACCCTACCCGCATCCTATTCGGCGCAGGCGAACTGAACAATCTGCACAAGCAGACAATGCCCGGCAAGAAAGCCCTACTTTTGATTTCAAATGGTAAGTCGACCAAGGTCAACGGTTCGCTCGACCGCACGATTGAACAATTGGAAAAGGCCGACATCGAGTATGCCATCTTCGACAAGATTATGGAAAACCCATACAAAAGCGTCGTCATGGAAGGAGCCGCTTTTGCCAAAGAAAATACCTGCGATTTTATTCTGGCTCTCGGAGGAGGTGCCGTACTCGATGCATCAGTCGCCATAGCGGCAATGGCAACGAATCCGGGCGACTTATGGGATTATGTTTTTGGCGGCACCGGCAAAGCAATGCCACTGAAAAATCCGGGATTGCCCATAGTTACCATTGCCACAACTTCAGGAACAGGCTCCGAAATCAACTGTTGGGGCGTTATCTCCAATCCCGACACGAATGAGAAAATCGGTTTCGGCGCACCGGAACTGACTCCCGTTCTTGCCATCGTAGACCCGGAACTGATGCGAACCGTTCCCGCCAAATACACGGCATACCAGGGATTTGATGCTTTGTTCCACAACACAGAGGTAATGATAAGCAACGGCGTAAATATTCTGAACGAAGCGATTGCATTATCCGCCATCGAGAATATCACGAAATACCTTCCGCGTGCAGTCAGAGACGGGAATGATATGGAAGCAAGAGAACGCGTCGCTTATGGCAGCACAATGGCAGGCATCACCATGCAACTGACAAGCACCACGGCCGAACATTCCATGGAACACTCCATGAGTGCCTACCATCATAATCTTCCTCACGGCGCAGGGCTGATTATGATTTCCAAAGCTTTCTATGAGTTCTTCATCGAGCGTCATGCCTGCGACGAGCAGTTCATCAAAATGGCAAAAGCAATGGGCATTGAAAATGCCGACAAGCCGGAAGATTTCATCACGGCACTTGTCAAATTGCAGGAAGATTGCGGTGTGGCCGATTTGAAGATGAGCGATTACGGATTCAAGAAAGAAGAATCTATGACGCTTGCCCGAGGCGCCCGCTCCATGCAGGGAGGATTATTCCTTGCCAATCCTTGCGAAATGACGGATGAAGACTGCGCAGGAATTTTCGACAAATCCTATCGTTGATGGATGGATGGGCGAACCTTATAAGTCATGCCAGTGTTTTTAATATAAATATACGCTTCAAAGTCTGACGAATATAATTAATATCAAGAAGAAAAAAAGATGAAAGTATTACTGATAAATGGAAGTCCCCGGAAAAACGGAAATACACATTTGGCTTTATCGGAGGTAGCAAAGGCGCTGAATGAAAACGGAGTAGAAACAGAAATCATTTCTATCGGAACAAAAGCCGTACAAGGTTGCATAGCCTGCAACCGCTGCACTGAATTGGGACGGTGTATCTTTAAAGACGAATTGTACAACAACATCCGCCAGAAACTGGAAGAAGGTATTGACGGACTGGTAGTAGGCTCACCGACCTATTACGCCGGTCCCAATGGTTCGCTGTGCGCCCTGTTAGACCGTCTTTTCTATTCAAGCTCGGAGTTGATGGAGTACAAACCGGCTACGGCAATAGCTGTTTGCCGGAGAGGTGGAGCCAGTGCTACTCTTGACAGATTGAATAAGTATTTCACAATAAACCATATGCCTGTTGTTTCTTCCCAATATTGGAATATTATTCATGGAATGATGCCGGGCGATGTCCTGCAAGATGCGGAAGGATTACAGACTATGCGAATGTTAGGCAGAAATATGGCCTGGTTATTGAAAAATGCGGCTGACGGGCAGAAGCACCCAGAAGCAGAACCTTTGGTACGGACAAACTTTATCCGTTAATTGAAATCATAATAGAATCATTGAGTTCTCACAAAGAAGCGTAAACAGACTGAAACAATGTGTTTCCATAGTCTGTTTACGCTTTTATTTTCAGACTAAAGGGGGTAATAGCCATCAATTTATTCTCCTGCATCCCATAATCTGTAATTCGGGTTATCACTCCCGTAATCTATCTACCAAGATTTGTATGAGTTCTTCCGTACTTTGCAGTATAGAAATCAATGTATCAAAGAACCATATAATTTATGAAACAGACTAATAAATTGAAACCCGGTTCGGGCGCTTTGCTCGTATTCATCCTCACCGCAGGAGTCTTCGGAATCATCAACACCGAAATGGGAGTCATCGGAATCCTCCCCCTGATAGCCGAGCATTTCCACGTAACCGTTCCCGAAGCCGGATGGACGGTTAGTATATTCGCATTGGTAGTGGCTATATCAGCGCCCATTATGCCGCTACTTTTCTCGGGTATAAACCGGAAAAAAGTCATGCTACTGGCACTGGGAGTCTTCACACTGAGCAACATCATTTCGATGCTTACCTCCAACTTTACCATACTACTGATAGCCCGTGCCCTTCCGGCTTTCCTTCATCCTGTATATGTATCGATGGCTTTCACGGTAGCGGCCGCATCTGTCAGCAAAGAGAAAGCTCCGAAGGCCGTAGCCAAAGTCTTCATCGGAGTATCCGCCGGCATGGTATTGGGTGTACCGGTGACCAGCTACATAGCGAGTGAGGTGTCGTTTACGATGGGTATGATGTTTTTCACGGTGGTGAATGCACTGGTATTTATGGCTACCCTCCTGTTCGTGCCCTCCATGCCCGTTAAAGAAAAGCTATCTTACGGAGCGCAACTCAATGTGCTGAAAAAGAAGATTATTTGGTATTCCATTATGGCTGTCACCCTGATAAACGGTGCTTTATTCGGATTCTTCAGTTATATGTCTGATTATCTGAGAACGGTTACGGAAGTTTCTTATAGTGTCATCAGCATCTTGCTGATGATATACGGGCTTGCCAATATTATCGGAAACGTCATTGCAGGAAAACAGTTAGCCACCAACCCGATACGCAGCATGATATTCATTCCGTTCGCACTATTCACCTTTTATATATGTATATTCATTTTAGGGGAATGGCTTGCGGCCACGACTGTTATTATTCTGATTCTGGGTATTCTGGCAGGATACGGGCAAAACACCATGCAATATATGATAACCGAAGCCGCTCCCGAAGCTCCGGATTTCGCAAACGGCTTGTTCCTATTATCAGCCAATCTGGGCACAACGGTAGGTGCGGCAGCTTGCGGAGCATTTATCACTTTCTTCGATACACGCTATTCCGTAATCGGTTCTTTGCTGTTTCTTGCGGTCAGCATAGTATTCGTTGCTCTGAGAATCTTGATATTAAAAACGGCGGATAACATATCCGCCGAGAGAAGACGAACGGAACAAATCATCCGTTCCTCACAATGTCCGTAAAGTCCGACCAGTCTTCTACTTTATAGCCTCTGATATCCCGTACGGATTTTCTGAACCAGTCTATCCGGGACAGAGCATTGATAGCCTTGTAAAGGTCTCCTAAATTTCCGTCTTGAGTGAGATAAGTGCTACCTTGTATCCAGTTGAAACCGTTCTTCCTCAATACCTCCTTTATTTCAAAGTAAGCACGGTTGTAGGGAGTTCCGTAATGCCTTTCGAGTTCGGAAATGGTCATATCAAAGCTTATGGCAAACATACTTCTTCGGTTTGAGGTTTAAACAAGTCTTGCTGTCCAAAGAATACGTCACCGTCCAATGTTTCAGCAGAAATAACCACTCCTACAAAAGGGTTGTTTTCTACTTCTATCACTCTGGCGGGAATCCATTCTGCCAACCTTGTCAGGTCAGGAGAAATAAGAACTTTATCTCCTACTTTCATAATCTAATCTTTTTTAGTTGCGTGGAACAAAAATAATTCTTTTCTATTGATTGCCGATACAAAGGTAGCCATTCTTCCTCTAATTTCCAACACATTTGATTGGGCCATCAAGGTGCCTTTTGCGCCAAAAAGCAAACTTTGGCGTGCTTGAAGGCTCCCCGAACCGTTTGGTCCGGCAATAACAATCAACACCGGCTTATGAAAAATAGTTTCCATCATTTCTTCCTTTCACTACGTTTCTTCGCCCACTCCCGCTTACGCAAGGTTACAGTTTCATCCAATTGCTTGAAGAACTTTTCCGTAGCCTCCATTGCTTTATGCTTAGCGTCTTTTGCCACCTCACTCATTAGCTGGGCAAGCATGGCATCCGTAGGGTCTTCCATTCCGGTCAAACGATAAGCATTCATTTCTTTCTCTGACATAAGTTTTTCTTTTGATTCAATGCCCCAAAGATACAAAAACTCCGGCAATGCTACTGCATGCCGGAGCTTTTTTCATATATCCATCATCCGCCGTTGCCACCAACCGCCGGACGCCTCTCTTTTTTGATTTTATAAGGTCATCGGCCTCTATCCTAACGGATTTTCTTCAAGACCACCTTCACCACCGGAGCCGCCGGAACCGGAGCCGCTTCCGCCGCCCTGCCCTTTCGCTTCTTTATAAGCGCGGGTGCTGGCATAAGTGAAACCATTGTCCACCACACCTACATTCTCGAACGAGAGTCCGTCCTTGATGGCGGACATCAGTTCTTTGGAGGGGGTGAAGATTACCTTGACGTTCTTTATCATGGTGGCGGCATTAAACTGGTCCACATCCTCCACACCCACGCTGCCGAAGCTGAGGCGCAGGGTACCCAGCTTGCCCAGTTGCACGCTGTTACCCAACTGCAATTGCAGGGGAATGCCGTCGCACACCAGGTTGAAGCCCGACTCCAGCTCCGTGGGCGCAGTGGTGGTGTTGCGGGTCACCACGCGGCAGACGGTGCCGGTGTTCAGGCGGTTAGTTACTGTGGGCGAAGCGTACCACTTGCCCGGATCGTCTTTTTTCTTACAAATCTAAATTTTGGCATATCGTTATAGTTTTTATTAAATGATGCGTCGGTCTGGGAAAGGGATTTTCCGGGGTGGCTCCGGAAGGCCCTGTGGCGCGGTTTTTCAGTTCTGGGCACGGAGCAAAAACTGCATGCGCTTCGCGTTTAAACTGCGTGCGCACGCAGTTTAAATTCCGTGCGCTTCCATTTTTAACTCCGTGCGCACGCAGTTTTTGCTCCGTACGCATGCAGTTTTAGGGGGATTGGCGGAGGGTGATATATATTTACATAATCAGCAACCGTCGTTCTGTTTCCGTTGTGTGGCGCTACCGGCGCCTCTCTTCGGACAATGCCGAAGAGAGAGGATGCGGGAAACGCCACACAACGGGGAAATTAGGGTACGGAGGCAACACCTCCCCAAGCGGTGGGGATAGATGCATAGTTGCTAAGGTGGGTGGCATTTGCGAAGCAATCGGTAGTAGTCCATGATGCACCGCCTTGCTCATAGTTCCAGAGGTCGGGAGCTGTGCCGCCAGAGCCGGGAGAAAGGAGTTTTCCTACATTTTCAAAACAATAGGAGAACGACATTTTTTTTCCGGAAAAGCGGTCATGACTATTGATTGCACTGAATATATTTTCGTTCAGTACAAGGATGGAGCAGCCAGAGAAGCAGTAGCCGAAGTCCGTTGCCTGCGTGTTATTATCGAACAATCCTGCCGGAATGCTTGACAATGAAGGGCAGTCAGAGAAGCAGAAGCCAAAGTCCGTTGCCTGCGTGTTATTATCGAACAATCCTTCCGGAATGCTTGACAATGAATGGCAGGCAGAGAAGCAGAAGCCAAAGTTCGTTGCCAGCGTGTTATTATCGAACAATCCCGACGGAATGCTTGACAATGAAGTGCAGCTAGAGAAGCAGTAGTCAAAGTTCGTTGCCTGCGTGTTATTATCGAACAATCCTGCCGGAATGCTTGACAATGAAGTGCAGGAGTCGAAGCAGGTACTAAACGTCACTACCAGCGTGTTCTTATCGAATAATCCCGTCGGAATGCTTGACAATGAAGTGCAGCCAGAGAAGCAGGAGCCGAAGTTCATTGCCAGCGTGTTATTATCAAACAATCCCGACGGAATGCTTGACAATGAAGTGCAGCCAGAGAAGCAGGCGTTAAATTCCGTTGCCCGCGTGTTATTATCGAATAATCCCGACGGAATGCTTGACAGTGAAGTGCAGCCGCCGAAGCAGTGGCCAAAGTTCGTTACCCGCGTGTTCTTATCGAACAATCCTGCCGGAATGCTTGACAATGAATGGCAGGCAGAGAAGCAGAAGCGAAAGTCCGTTGCCTGCGTGTTATTATCGAATAATCCCGTCGGAATGCTTGACAGTGAAGTGCAGCCAGAGAAGCAGCGATTAAACCTCATTGCCTGCGTGTTCTTATCGAACAATCCTGCCGGAATGCTTGACAGTGAAGTGCAGTAATAGAAGCACGTGCTGAAAGACATTACCTGCGTGTTATTATCGAATAATCCCGACGGAATGCTTGACAGTGAAGCACAGCTATTGAAGCAGTCGCCGAAGCTCATTGCCTGCGTGTTCAGCAATGGAGTGTCGATACTTATCAACTTCAATGCATTGCTATCATTCGCTCTCTGGTCAAAAGTTATACTCGGTATTTGCTGTTGCGTTTTGTCCGTCTGTCCGGACATGATGGTAAGGGTATATGTGCCTGCCGCTGCATACGTGTGGTTGAAATCATCATTCGAAGAAAGGGCAGTGCCCGATGCCACCGTCGTAGGAGGAGTGTCGTCTCCCCAGTCTACAGTAAGTTCGGCAGGGGTGTTGCCGGACTCGGGAAATGGGATATTAAATGACAGGTTGCCGTTGCTCACCTTTACGGTGAGTGCCATAACCGCTTTCTCCTCCCAACTCATCGAGGAGTTTCCGTCTATCGCCGCCGTATATCTCATTCCCGCAGCATAAGTCTTCCCTCCGGCTATTGCTGTTTCCGCCCGGTAGGTCTTGTCGCCTGTCAGCGTCACGGTGAATTTTCCTCCCGCTTTCACCGCCATCTCTCCGGGCATGAAGGCAAGGTAGGCGGTCAGCGTGCGCTTGCCGTCAGCAAAGGTCACGGCTCCCGGCGCAAACCTCAGCGTGAGGCAGCGGGTGCCGCCGGTCGTCTCCACCGTCCACACCAGCTTTGTCAGCTTGCCCACTTCGGCAGGCACGTTGCTGAGGTCGAACTTCATGATGCTGCCCTTCATCGCCAGAGTGAAATCGGCGCTGAGGTCCGCGATACCTTCGGAGGACAGCAACAGGTAGTTTCGGAGGTGGCTGGTGCTGCCGTCCGCCGTCTGCGTCTGTCCTGTCATGGGGAGGGTGGCGGTGCCGTCAGAGGTGTTCACTGTTACGGTATGGGGGGAGTAAATCGTCCAACTGTCACCGGCATTGGAAATCGCTGTTCCCGTGAAAGGGCCGGAGGTAGCGCCGTCCGTGCCGTTGTATTGGTAGTCGTCGGCATAGTTCACGCAGCTGCCGCCTTTCATCCGCACCACGGTCAGGCGGTCGCCCGTCTGCCAGGTCAGTTTGCCGTCCATGCCCGCCGCGCCGTCTTCGTACGCCACGCGGGTGTCGGATTGCTGTCCGGTAGCGGCGTGTATGGTCATCTTTCCATCTTGTTTGTCGGGGAGGGTGCGGACTGTGTCCGGCAAGTCGTTAGTGTTGCAGCCTGAGGCGACAACAACCAGTGCAAGCGTCAGGGAGGCTGCACAAATCTGTTTCATCGTTTTCATTATTGTTCGAAGGTAAGGATGTCGTTTATCATGTCTTCAAGATCGCTAACGGCGCTGCCGTTATAGCCGCGAGTAGAACCGCTACGGTAAGTTCCTGCAGAGCGGTAGCCACCGCCTCCATCGCCCACACCGGGCAATTTGCCGCTGCCGGCTATCACACCTTCTGTCTCCATAGGTATCACTTCAATCTGCGGTGATACGTAGTTTTCCTTGTTTTTCATAATTCTGAGAATTTTATATGTTTATAATTGGGGATGCATGCCGCATGATGGGAAGTTACTTACCAAGTAACGGCGCACTACTATCCGATGCAGTCCGGAAAAGCGTTTTCCGGGCGCACCGTTTAGACTAAAAGAAACTTTTCAGGATAAAGAAAGTACAAGAAGTAGTCGTTCCGCTTTCAGTACAAAAAGTGGGAGCTGCATTTCATATGCCTGCCGCAGTAGGAATAGAAGGATTGATATGTGTTTTTCTTATTTCAGATATCCGTTATTCTATACCGTATCTATTATTTTAAAATTTCCTTAACTTTTGCTTGCCTGTTTGTGAAAATAAACGCATATTTGCATACTTTTATCGCCGTTACTTGGTAAGTAACTTCTTGCTAAAATCGTGCCTTACAGTATGTTGTTATTAGCAAAACTCTTCCATTTGCCTTTCTTCACAGCTGCAATCAGTTGTTTATTCGCTTTATCAAGCCGTTCGTTTTCAAAAGGCTTCAGATAGGTTTCCGTCACCCGTATGGAAGAGTGCCCCAACGACTGGCTGATGACACCCAAAGGCAATCCCATGTGATAAGCCAGCGTGGCCCAAGTGTGGCGTGCCGTATACGAACTGACCCGGATGCCGGGCAGCAGAAGCTCCACCGCCGGTGCCAACTCACGGTTAAAGTGGCGCAAGGCATCCTGATAGTCCTTATACAGTCCCCAGCCACCGGGCGTGTCCGCATCCAGAATGGGGAGCAGGTAGGGGGAATCCGGACTTTTCTTTCCGTATTCGCGTAGCAGGCGCAACGCTTCGGGACACAACTCCACCCGCATCGGGCGTTTCGTCTTGTGGCGCAGGTAGACGAGATATCGACCTTGCAAATCGCGCTTTCGCAGGTGGGCAAGGTCGATGAAAGGCATGCCCCGGCAGAGGAACATCAAGCGGAAATAATCGAGGGCAGTCTGTCCGGCAATGAAGGGACTGCCCGCCAGCACCTTTTCCATCTGCCATCCTTGCAACGCCCGTTTGGTCTGCGAAACCACGCGGGTATGCACGTCGGCAAACATCTTTGCATCATGTCCCGGAGTGCCGGCAGGCATCCAGCGATTGTACACCGCACGCAGAGAACTCATGTAGCAGGTCACACTGTTCGGCTTCAGCGGACGCGCCTTCTTCTGCATCAACCACTCCTCATAGGCTTTCAGGCGCTCGGGACGGAAGACTTCATTCATCGGCAAAGGCACTCCCCTGCCACCGGCAAAGTCCTGAAACGAATGAAGTGCACACAGATAACCATGTGCAGCCGCATACTTCTGTTCATGTTTCAACTTTTCAATCACTGCAAGCATGTAGGACGACAGCTCCATCCTTCCCACATCAATTCCCACATCGGCTCCTGCATCGATTCCCACGTCAGGTTCCATATCTTCTGTTTTCATACCTCTATACTATTTAGTTACACGCAACATCGCGCTTAAACCCACAACGGGTTTCGTATCCGCAAAGTTTGTAAACAGAAGATAAAGAAAGGACAAGCAGGCGATAAAGCTCCCCGCTCATTTCTTCATAATCTGTAATTCGGGTTATCATGTCCGTAATCTGTCTACAAACAGTATGCTAACTCCGCCGTACATTTGCATTGTAGAAAACAGAGAATCAATTTAATCACCAAAAACAAAGCGTATATGAAACGAATACTATCAGTAGCAGCGTCATTTTTAGTGACACTCGGCACAAGCCTCTCCTTCGCACAGACAGATGCGGACAACTTTTATAAAAGTACTCTTGTCAACATGAAGAAAGTATCCTTCTCCAACCAGTACAAAATGAAAGTAGCCGGAAACCTTTTCCTGCCCAAAGATATGAAAGCAGGAGAAAAGTATCCTGCCATCATCGTCGGGCACCCGATGGGGGCAGTCAAAGAACAAAGTGCAAACCTTTACGCCACCAAGATGGCCGAACGCGGTTTCGTCACCCTCTCCATCGACCTGTCCTTCTGGGGAGGAAGTGAAGGAGAACCACGCAACAGCGTCTCCCCGGAAATCTATGCGGAAGACTTCAGCGCAGCAGTCGATTTCCTCGGTACACGCCCGTTCGTCGACCGCAACCGTATCGGCGTAATCGGTATCTGCGGCAGTGGAAGTTTCGCCATCAGTGCGGCAAAAATCGATCCGCGCCTGAAAGCCATTGCAACCATCAGCATGTATAATATGGGTACAGCAAGCCGCAACGGACTGAAACACGCACTGACCCTGGAACAAAGGAAACAAATCATTGCCGAAGCCGCCGAACAACGTTATGCGGAATTTCTGGGCGGAGAAACGAAATACACCGGCGGCACCGTACACGAACTGACGCCTGACTCCTCTCCTATTGAACGCGAGTTTTATGAATTCTACCGTACAGAACGCGGAGAATTCACCCCCGAAGGTGCAACGCCCCTGACCACCACGCACCCCACCCTGGCAAGCAACACAAAGTTCATGAACTTCTATCCGTTTGCCGATATCGAGACCATCTCACCGCGCCCCATGCTTTTCATCACCGGAGAGAATGCACACTCACGCGAATTCAGCGAAGACGCCTACAGCAAGGCTGCCGAACCCAAGGAATTATACATCGTACCCGGCGCAGGCCATGTGGACCTTTACGACCGGGTCAGCCTCATCCCGTTCAACAAGCTGGATTCTTTCTTTAAGGAATACCTGAAATAATACCGTGAAGATTATGAAATATTACTTAGTACTCATTTTTATGACGTTGACATTGTCCGTTTGGGGCACATCATGCAGCGACGATGCTCCTATACCCGAAACAGGGCAACAGATACCTCCGGGAAGTACAGACGATGACGAGCCTCCGGTTAATCCCGGCAATGACGACGATGATGACGATAACCCTATGAGCAACAATCTAAAAATAACAGTCGGCTCCGCCTCATTCACCGCCACACTGGAAAACAATGCGGCGGCAACAGCTTTCAAGGCATTACTGCCTATGACCATAAACATGTCCGAACTGAACGGCAACGAAAAGTACTTCTACCTATCGGGAAACCTGCCTACCGTATCTTCCAACCCGGGAACCATCCGCACGGGCGACCTGATGCTTTACGGCGGCTCCTGTCTGGTACTTTTTTATGAGACCTTTTCAACATCCTACAGCTATACTCGCCTGGGACGTGTAAACAACCCTTCGGGACTGGCATCCGCCCTCGGTTCGGGCAGTGTAACCGTAACATTCGAACTACAATAAAAACAAAGAAATTATGGAAATTATCAAAGACAAAGAATTCGGAGGCGAACGCCCCCTGTTTGCAACTCACAACCTCCAATTGGAAAATGTAACCATCCATACAGGCGAGTCCGCACTGAAAGAATGCAGCAACATCATAGCAGTGAACTGCCGCTTCGAAGGGAAATACCCATACTGGCATAACAATGGCTTCACCATAAAGAACTGTTTCTTTACAGAAGGTGCCCGTGCCGCACTTTGGTACTCGCAGAATGTGCAAATGACGGATACCGTAGTGGAAGCACCGAAGATGTTCCGAGAAATGGACGGGATAAAGCTGGAAAACGTGCAACTTCCCAATGCGTTGGAAACCCTTTGGTTCTGCCGCAATGTAGAACTCAGAAACGTACAGATTGACAAAGCCGATTACCTGTTCATACACGGTGAGAACATACGCATTGAAAATTACAGCCAGAACGGCAATTACTCATTCCAGTATTGCAAGAACGTAGAAATCCGCAATGCCATCATCAACTCCAAAGACGCTTTCTGGAATACGGAAAACGTAACGGTATACGATTCCGAACTGAATGGTGAATACCTGGGCTGGCATTCCAGAAACCTGCGTCTGGTGAACTGCAAAATTTCAGGTACGCAACCACTCTGTTATGCCCACGACCTGATTATGGAAAACTGCACAATGGCCGATGATGCCGACCTTGCATTTGAATATAGCAGTCTTCAAGCCACCATCAAAGGTCCGGTTCACAGCATAAAGAACCCACGTACGGGAAGCATCACAGCCGAAAGTTACGGAGCCGTCATCATAGACGAAAACATAAAGGCCCCCGGCAACTGCAAACTGAAACTTTGGGACGACCAGACCTGTTTTGATGAAACAACAAAAGAGATGCAATATGCCGTACAACTTCGATGAAATCATTCCACGCCGGGGCACGAATTCCTATAAATGGGATTCTGCCACTACCCCGGGTGTATTGCCGATGTGGGTAGCCGATATGGATTTCCGCACAGCACCTGCCGTGACGGAAGCGTTGAAAAGGCGGGTGGAGCATGGCATCTTCGGATACGTCCGTGTGCCCGATGCTTACTACAATGCAACGATCAACTGGTTCAAAAGACGCCACGACTGGAGAATAGAAAAAGAGTGGATTATCTATACCTCCGGAGTAGTACCGGCGCTGTCGGCAATCATAAAAGCCCTGACCGGCCCCGGCGACAAAGTCCTGGTGCAGACTCCGGTGTATAATTGCTTCTTTTCGTCCATACGAAACAACGGGTGTGAAATCGTTTCCAACCCACTGATATATGAAAACGAAACTTACCGGATTGATTTCGATGACTTGGAGAAGAAGGCTGCCGATAGTAAAGTCAAACTCTTACTATTGTGCAACCCTCACAACCCCGCCGGAAGAGTATGGAACCGGGAAGAACTGATACGTATCGGTGAGATTTGCCTCCGGAATCATGTAACGGTAGTAGCGGATGAAATTCATTGTGAACTGGTTTTTCCGGGATATACCTATACGCCTTTCGCCTCCATATCGCAGGAGTTCCTGATGAATTCTGTCACTTGCATTTCACCCAGCAAGGCATTCAACCTGGCAGGAGTCCAGATTGCCAACATCGTATCTGCCGATGCCGATGTACGCAAGAAGATAGACAAAGCCATCAATATAAACGAAGTCTGCGACGTAAATCCATTCGGAGTAGAAGCTTTGATAGCCGCCTATAATGAAGGGGAAGAATGGCTGGAAGAACTGAAAAGGTATTTGTTTGATAACTATAACTACTTGAGAAGTTTCTTCGCCAAACATCTGCCGGAGCTCCCTGTAACGAAGCTGGAAGGTACTTATCTGGTATGGGTGGATTGTTCCGCATTAAAGCGTACCTCGGAAGATATAGTGACCTCGCTATTGGAACAGGAAAAGCTCTGGCTGAATGAAGGCAGCATGTACGGAGACACCGGAGAAGGCTTTGTCCGCATCAACATAGCCTGCCCCCGGCAAGTATTAACAGAAGGTTTAGAAAGGTTCAAGCAATGGAAAAACCGAATAAAGCAAACAGGAACATAACCGGTATCATTACCGGCTATTTCCTTATCTATGTAGTCTGGGGATCTACCTATTTCTTCATAGGTGTAGCATTAAAGGACTTGCCTCCTTTTCTGCTCGGAGCTTTACGGTTTACAGCAGCCGCACTGATACTTCTCGGCATATGCCACTTACGGGGAGAGAAAATATTCAGGAGAAGCCTGATAAAGCGCTCTGCCGTCAGCGGAATTGTATTGCTGTTCATAGATATGGCCGTAGTGATGCTGGCACAACGCTACTTAACCAGTAGCCTGGTAGCTATCATCGCTTCTTCCACCGCACTCTGGATTCTGCTGTTGGATGCCCCGATGTGGAAAACTAATCTCCGCAATCCTCTTACAATCGCAGGTGGAGTCATCGGTTTCGGAGGCGTCATTTTGCTTTATTTGGAACAACTCAATGCAGCAAACCTGCATCCGCACAGCGAGCGCGGAATCTTACTTCTTGTTTTCGGATGCATATCTTGGGCACTGGGTACCTTGTATGCCAAATACCGTTCTTCCCGCGAGGAAGAAGTAAATGCGTTTGCCGGTTCAGGCTGGCAGATGCTTTTCGCCAGTGGTATGTTCTGGATTTGCAGTGCTGTGAACAGAGATATACAAAGGACCGACCTGTTGAATGTTTCATCTGCAAGCTGGCTGTCACTGGCCTATCTGATATTCTTCGGTTCCCTGCTTGCCTATTCTGCCTACGTCTGGCTGCTGAAAGTGCGGCCTGCGGCAGAAGTCGGTACCCACGCCTATGTCAATCCGTTCATTGCCGTACTTTTAGGAGTAATCGTGGGAAACGAACAAGTGACCTTCATCCAATTGGGCGGACTGTTCATCATACTACTGGGAGTCATGCTGATAAGCAGGAAACAGAAGAAGAAACAACCACCCGAACCCATATAAACGTCTCCGTTTTCTCTGGATAGAAAGGAAGAGAAAGAGTGATAAGGTGGTAAGGTGATAGGGTGATAAAGTAGCTGCGCTATATATCGCAGAGATTTGTCAGAATTTATCAATAGCAATACAGGTTTTTATAACTTTCTGATTATCAACATCATTAAACCACGCCCTATTCAGTATACGACTGAACCCTATTAAGTATACGACTGAATGGCATTCAGTATACGACTGAATTAGGTTCAGTATACGACTGTTTTAGGAACATACATCATTTGTAGACAATATACACCACTACCCTGTTTTTTTAGTTCATAACCTAATAATAATAAACTAAATTAAACTACCGATTCGCATAAATTAGTAACTTCGCAAAAGCGTATTTTAGAAACAGAAAAACATCATGGAATATAGAACATTAGGAAATACCGGTTTGTCAGTCAGCACCATCGCATTAGGGTGCGAAGGTTTCGTTGGCAAAACAGAAGAACAGACATCTGTAGCAATGGACTTCGCCATCAGTAAAGGAATCAACTTTATTGATATGTATGCCTCCAACCCCGATTTACGCAGCAACATCGGCAAAGCGTTGACAGGCCGCCGCGAGCAATTTATCATCCAAGGGCATCTGTGTACCACCTGGGAAAACGACCAGTACCTGCGTACACGCGACATCGACAAGGCAATCGCCTCCTTCGAAGACCAGTTGGCACGCCTCGATACCGACTATCTGGATATCGGCATGATACACTATGTGGACAGTGAAGAAGACTTTCATGAAGTATTCAACGGTCCCGTCATCCGGCTGGCCCTGCGCCTGAAGGAAGAAGGCAGAATCCGCCACATCGGACTGAGCAGCCACAACCCCACCGTTGCACGTATGGCTGTGGAAAGCGGACTGATTGAAGTGCTGATGTTCTCCATCAATCCTTGCTATGATCTGCAACCGCCCACTGAAAACGTAGATGACTTATGGGCCGATGAAAACTATGCCCACTCCCTGCAGAACATAGATCCGGAACGGGAAAGGCTCTACGAACTGTGCGAAGAGAAAGGTGTAGGGCTCGATGTGATGAAGGTATATGGCGGCGGAGATTTGCTAAGTGAAACCAACTCACCCTTTGGCAAAGCTATGACTCCGGTGCAATGCATCGAATATGCACTGACCCGTCCGGCTGTTGCCTCCATCATGGTGGGTTGCAGAAGTTGTGATGAGATGCAGGCAGCCATCGACTGGTGCACCGCCAGCAAAGAAGAAAGAGACTACACCGCCGTCATGGCAGGCATGGAAAAGTTCACCTGGAAAGGCCATTGCATGTATTGCGGACATTGCGCTCCCTGTTCCGTAGGCATCGACATAGCAAGCGTGAACAAGTACTACAACCTGACCATTGCCCAGAACGAGATACCCGAGACTGTGCGTGAACACTATAAAGCCCTCACACACCACGCCTCAGAGTGCATCCAGTGCGGACAATGCGAAACGAACTGTCCCTTCGGAGTCGCCATCATCGAACAGATGGGAAAGGCTGTGGAGAAATTCGGATATTAGCAGAGCGAACGTTGCTTTACTTTCCAGGCATAAAGCAACACCACGATAAACGAAAGCAACGGAATGATGAAAGAGAAAGACATATTGGTCTGATCAGCCACATACCCCATCATGAGCGGTCCTACCGCTCCTCCGATGGGGGACATCATCAGATAAGAAGACGCACGCTTCGTATAGTTACCCAATCCCCTCAATGAAAGAGCGAAAATCGTGGGGAACATAATAGCTTCGAACGCATATCCCAGAAACAGGGCTATCAACGACAAAATGCCCAGATCAAGAACCACCAAAGACGTACTGACCACCGTTCCTATCGCACAAACAAACAGCACTTTTTCTGCCCGGATATACCGCATAATCCAGCTACCGGCAAAACGTCCGCACATAAACAGTCCCAGACCACCGAACGAAAGTACTACAGATGCATCGCGGGCATTCATCCAGCCGTCATCCACCACATAATTAATAAAGAAGCTGTTGATTGATATTTCTGCAATCTCGTAGCAAAACAGGCTGATAATACCGAAGATAAACAGCTTGTGCGACCAAAGCCCGCGTGCACCGTTTTCTCCGACTTCTTCTTCATCAGCTTCATGAACAATCTCCGGCAGGCGTATCTTATAGAATGCCAGAGCAACTCCCAATACAATGATCCCCATCAGTGTGTAAGGCAATGATATATTGCTTTCGCCCCCTTCCGAGAACAATAACAATCCCCCGATAAGCGGACCGCAAATACAACCCAATCCATTGAATGACTGCGCCAGATTCAGGCGACTGGCAGCCGTTTCCCGATCGCCTAATTCCGTCATGTAAGGATTAGCCGCTGTTTCCAGAAAAACCAGGCCACAGGCTATGACAAACAAGGAGAACAGAAAAAAATTGAAAGACATCCAATATTCCCCAGGAATAAAAAGCAGGGAACCTATGCCATAAAGCAACAGACCGAAAACCACTCCTTTCCGGTAACCGTACTTATTGATAAACAGTCCGGCAGGAATAGCCATCACGAAATAACCCAGGTAAAACATAACCTGTACCCATGCCGAATGGGCACGTGTAATAATCAGCACATCTTGAAAGTGTTTGTTCAGCACATCTAATATCGCATATGCAAATCCCCATAAGAAGAATAGGGAAGTTACCAGAATAAAAGGAATCTTATACTCCTTCTTTACTAAATTTTGCATACAGAACTTCTTTTATAAAGAAAGCCACTCAAGGTTTTCAGCGTGCAAAGATAGCCAAGAAGTTTCATAATACGACAGTTTCACTTAACTTTGTGCCCAAAATTCAAAATTATATAATGGAACACAGAAAACTGACAAGATATCTGATATCGCTGATGATGATCCTGATAATGGTAGGTTTAGCCGAATGGACCAACGAAAAGGAGATTCTGTTTCCGGAAATGACAGCATTGATCATCGGCCTATTGATTATCGATAAGCGGGTATGGAATGTAAAACGTTGGCAAATTATCCTGCTTATGACTCTTGGGGCAGTAGCCGGTATCTGCATTGTCCGTTATTCACCCCTGCCCTATGTAGTTAATCTATGCGCCGCATTTGTTTTTGCAGGCGCCTCCCTTCTGATCAGTCGCGCTACACTGATTCCCTTAATATCAGCTTGCGTATTGCCCGTTTTGCTTCATACGGAAAGCATTATTTATCCAATAGCCGTATTTTCAATGTCAGTATCAGTAGTGCTTGTACAAATCATTCTGGAAAAATGCGGAATACGTAACCGTATGCCTAAATCTGTCGGCAGGAAACCCGGTAAGGAAGATATCATCAGGTGGCTGATATTATTCTGTTTTGTAGGTGCTTTGGCCGGATTGGCCGTCAGTATGGATTACCCTTATCTCATATTGCCCCCACTCATGGTGACTTTTGTAGAAATTGTAAATTCCAAAGCAGGATTCAAAAATCGCCCAACACAAGTATTTCTCTTTCTGGCTACCGCAGCCACTCTGGGCACTGTACTTCAAATTGTCGGTCACCACCATCTTCATCTACCGGAAAGTATCATTGCTTTAACCATTGCAGCTATCCTGTTCCTCATCTTCGAGTGGACAGGGAAATACTTTGCCCCTGCCGGAGCATTGGCATTCATTCCTATGCTATTACCCCAAGAGGGGCTGGGCTGGTTACCTTTGGAGGCTTCTATCGGAGCCGCCTTATTTATAACCATTGCCATGGTTGTCTTTCAAAAATGCTATAAATGGAATCGGGCACAACTCATCTTCTGTGCCACCCCAACCCTACTACGTGAATATATGAACCGTAAAAAGCGGAAAAACAAATCGAATAAATTAAGAACAAGATGAATACATACATGGAAACCCCGCGCCTGATCCTACGTGATTGGAGAGAAGAAGACATCCCCGTCTTTGCCGGATTAAACAGCAACGATCAGGCAATGGAATTCTTTCTCAAAAAGCTATCTTATCAGGAAACTCTTGATTTCTACCACCGTATCCAACAAGAATTTGCAGCCAAAGGATACGGGCTATACGCAGTAGAAAAGAAAGAAGATCATTCTTTTATCGGCTACGTAGGACTGCATGCAGTTACATTCGATGTAGATTTTGCTCCTGCCATAGAAATAGGCTGGCGACTGATTCCCGAAGTCTGGAACAAGGGATACGCAACTGAAGCCGCTTCAGCCTGTCTGGAGTATGCAAAGACCGTATTGAAACTCAAAGAATTATACTCTTTCACCTCGCTTCCCAACAAACGTTCAGAGCGTGTGATGCAGAAGATAGGTATGGTAAAAACTAAAGAATTCGATCACCCGCTCGTGGAATCCGGACACCCTCTGCTCCACCATGTCCTATATAAGATAGAGTTTTAAATCCTCTAATGCTAACAAACAACAATTATCGCTTTTTTATTAATAAATTATGAATAAGAAGTTGCCATTCCCAACTATTGTATTACCTTTGTCACGGTTTGAGTTACGAATCGTTATCGTATAGTTCTCCTTTTTATATCTTATTAAGCAGACCTCTCCTTTAATTATCCCCTCACTCTTACTTAATATTTATTTAATCAAAATTTCAAATGAACATTTACATTTCAGGTTTAAGCTTTGGCATAAATGATGCTGACTTGAACGAATTATTCTCAGCGTATGGAGAGACCTCTTCAGCTAAAGTTATCATGGACAGAGAATCAGGAAGATCCAGAGGATTTGGCTTCGTTGAAATGCCAAACGATACAGATGGACAAAAGGCAATTGACGAACTTAACGGAGCAGAATACGATCAGAAAACTATCTCAGTAAGCGTTGCACGTCCCCGTGAAGAAAGACCCCGCAACAACGGCTATAATTCCAGACGTTATTAATGTCTACCCTACAACAAGAACAGGAGATCTGATCTTCTGCTCTTGCTTTTTTCAACCAAAATAGCAATACAAAGAAAAGAACATCGCTAAACGAATAGAATACCCGGAAGTATATTTATCCGCTTACAGTCTTATTACAATATCAGTTTTATGAAGCCATTTTTTATTGGAAATATAGAAATAAAAACACCTATCATACAAGGTGGAATGGGAGTCGGAATTTCATTGTCCGGCTTAGCATCAGCAGTAGCTAACGAAGGCGGCATTGGTGTTATTTCATGTGCAGGTTTAGGCCTGCTGTACCCTAAAGGCAAAGGCGACTATACCGAAAAGTGCATTTGCGGACTCAAAGAAGAAATCAGAAAAGCCCGCCAAAAGACCAAAGGAATCATCGGAGTGAATATCATGGTGGCCCTCTCCAATTATGCAGAGATGGTACGCACTGCCATAAGCGAAAAAATCGACGTAGTCTTTGCCGGTGCAGGACTTCCGCTCGACTTACCCCTATACCTGACACCGGAAAGCAAAACGAAGTTGGTGCCCATTGTATCTTCTTCAAGAGCGGCCAAGATTATATGCGACAAATGGCAGAAGAACTTTGATTATTTACCCGATGCCATAGTAGTAGAAGGTCCTAAAGCCGGAGGACATTTGGGCTTTAAGAAAGAACAGATACAAGATGAGAAATATGCTTTGGAATCCTTGATACCCGAAGTTGTAGCAATTGCAATGAGCTATAAGGAAAGAAAAGATATTCCTGTAATTGCCGCAGGTGGAATCTCTACAGGCGAAGATATTGCACGATTCATGCGATTGGGAGCTTCGGCCGTACAAATGGGAAGCATTTTTGTAACAACCCAAGAGTGCGATGCTTCACAAACCTTCAAAGAGGTTTATATCCACTCTAAGCCCGAAGACGTTCTCATTATCGAAAGTCCCGTAGGAATGCCCGGACGAGCCATTGATGGGGAGTTTATCCGTAATGTAGAGAAAGGACAGGAAAAGCCCAAATGTTGCTCATTCCATTGTATCAAGACGTGTGACTATCAGAAGAGTCCTTACTGCATCATCAAAGCACTGTATAATGCGGCCAAAGGGAATATGAAAAGAGGATATGCATTTGCAGGCAGTAATGCTTTTCTCTCCGAAAAAATACGCAGCGTAAAAGAAGTGATAACTACATTGAACAATGAGTTTCTTTTAGCAACCTGCCAATTAGCCCCAGCGAAAATGAAAACTTAAAAACAATTCAATATGATGAAAAAGAGTATTGTCCGACCAGAGACCAATCAGTTAGCAGAAAACGCTCTTAAAGAGCATAAGAAAAAAGTTGGAGAAGTTATTCTTGTAGCAATTACTCCACGAACAACAATTGAGCTTCCGGCCAATCTATCTCAAGCTGAAATAGCCGAACGTGTAGAACTCTATAAAAAACTGCACAGTTCCAAAATATAATTCAGTTGATTTTTCATCGATTGACAATAATACAAAAGCCCTGAAGTTTCGCACTTCAGGGCTTTTTAAATCATTCGCCTATCAACAGTCTACTTACTGCAGCATTATTCATAGCCCATTCATTGGTGTAAGCCTCATAGGCTTCAAGAGTATCCATCATCCGGCATCACTGGTACGTTTCATGAAAAGTAATTTTCGTTCGGGCAGTCAGTTGTACACTGAGGATATCTAAGGGGGAGTCTGGTATCCGGATATCTCTATCCCCCTACTCCTGTCACTGTCTTCAGCAAATAACCTATCAGAAAACTGATTCCGGCCACGGAGAAGCTCAACACCGCCATCTCCGTGAAACGGTGCTTAAAGCTTTCATTACGGGCAATGGCATAATAATAGTTGAAAAAGGCTATAATCAGCAACGCCATCACCAGCATGATGCATAAAGCCAGAACAGGACTTGACAATAAGATAAACGGACCTACCAAAGCCACTACGGTTATGATATAAGCTATCCCCGTATAAATAGCTGCCTTAACCGGACGCTTATTATGAGTCTTTTCTGATTTAGTGGAAAGGTATTCGGAAGAAGCCATAGAAAGTGCCGCCGCAATCCCTGTAATGCTGCCGGTCAGCGCAATCAGTTTCGTATCATTCAGTGCCAGTGTGAAACCTGCCAATGCTCCGGTAAACTCCACCAAGGCATCATTCAGCCCTAGAACCACCGAACCCATATATTGCAAGCGCTCCTCATCTATCATTTCAATAAGCTTTTCTTCATGGTGCTGCTCATCCCGCGCCATCTCGGCAAAGTGTTCCATACTCGGGTATTGGGAATATACCCCACTCGTTTCTTTCTCTCCCAGTTCCAGACGACGAACGGCAAACGTAACACCCAGCAGACGCACTAACCATACATAAAAGCAGATTTCAAAACGATTAGGACTGACATCCTGATGAGTATAGCCTCGCAGTGTGGTGTAGTGCCTACTTTCATCCTCTGCAATACGTTGCAATATCTCCCGGTTATGAAGATCCTTTTCCTTTGCCGCTAACTTCCGGTATATAATACTCGACGTTATTTCCTCTTTCTGAAAACCAATCATCCTTTTTATCAATTCTTGTTCAGTCTCTTTCTCCATGCTCTTTATTTTAAGGATACACTAAATTATAAGTTATTTATCAGGTACAACAATTCAAGCAATAATTGTTTCCGGTCAGAATGTTTTTTTAATAAAACATAGAAAGCTGATCGGTACGCAGACTCTTCATTTCCCGTTCTTTAATCACTGCGTCCTTATCCACTTCTCCTATTAACATCGGAGAATCCTTATCGTGTTTACTCCGGTTAAATTTCGCCGTATTATAATTACCTTTAATAGCATAGCAATAAATGCAGCCATTAAGGCAGCTTTCATAAGTGCCAATGTCAATACTTTCCACACAACGGCAAATGTCCCGCTGATTCTTGTCTTTACGGGCAGTAATAGGATATCCGACAATTCGTTCAATCAACCTATTGTCAACGCACACTCCACCCGAAATACCCAAATGAGATAAGTCGACCTTTGTTGTACAAGTATCCAACTTCATCGAACATTCATTCGCAACCTTCTTAAATGAAATGGCCATTGAATCAATATCTTCCTTTATCAACGGCTCGATATGAAATTCACGGAGAGAGGAACGCACATGCGGATAATGATCAATAAAACCTAGCATACACTTTTCAGTATAGTCATGCAAAGCGAATGCCATTTTTGCAAATTTGTCCTGATGAAAAGCAACTGTGTATTGTTCATTCGTAAGAATAGGATCATATCGCCACACCACTTTCTCCCTTCCTATCTTATCAGAAAGGCGTTTGAATGTATCTATACGTTTTTGAAGTGGTGGCAGTTTACTTTCAAGTTCCGTTCCGTACGAATTCAGTGTAAACTGGAAATAGTATTTATAGTCCTGCAATCTGTCCAGTTTATCAATCATCGGTGCAGGATTCTTCGTCCAAAAGACAACGCAATCAATGACAGCAGGGTCCAGGTTGACCCTGCTGATCATATTAGGATTATACGGATTAGGTACCAGAACATACCTTTCTTTTATCCGGTTGAGAAACCACTCCGAATAAAAAGCAGGTATATCCGTCCTGCGACTGGCACTGATGATCATCTTCCTACCTCGCTATTCGTCGGAAGATGGGACCACGTAATCTTCTTTAATGAATTCGTCATATACCCTCTTGGGATGGTCAAAATGAGCCACACCTGTACGATCTTCATTAAAGTTCTCGCGCCGGAATTTTTTCAGTTTCAAATTGTCTTCAGCATACTCTCTGAGTTTCCTCTTTTCACTCCCGTACAAAGAGCTATCCAACACCTCAGACTCCAACAAACCTTCCCTGGGAGTGATGGTAGGCAATAGATTTTGTTCCAACAGTCCGCGATAAGCACCATTGTACTCACACCAAACATTATCGCCCAAAACAAACAAGCGATACGTGTAGTTTGACCATGCCGTCTTGATGGTAATCTCGCGGGCATAGATTTCTACTGTTGCCTCCGAATTGTAATTCGGATCACGGATGACAACCAACTTTCTGCCTGAAATATCCTCTTTTACTAAAGTTGTCCATCTCTCACAATTCAGGATCTCTTCGATAATTTCAGGTAGTTTTTCTCTAATTTCAAAATGTATTCTCATATTCTTTGCCTGTGGGTCAGGACTTTTTTACTACCCCCCAATTTGATATATGCCCCTAAAGATAACGAGAATTTGCCAGAAAAACAATAAAAAATCCGTTATCTATTTGCCATGCGATAGATATTTTCCATATCATCGCGATGTAAAACCTTCAAATTTCCGGTTGTTGCACTACCACCGGAACTGCATTTATCTGCCATGAGTTTGATTTCTTCGTCAGTGGTCTGCCGCCCTATCAGCTCGCAAATACTAACTGGCATCCCAATTGCGCGATAGAAATCTTCCATGGCTTCAATGCCTGCCAAAGCGGTATGTTCGGGTGATTTGAAATCATTCGTTACACCCATCACATTCACGGCAAACTGAGCGAAACGGGTTACATTCTCTTTGTAGACATACCGTGCCCAGCTTCCCCAAAGAGCTGCCAGACCTGCACCATGTGCTACATCAAATAGTGCACTCAGTTCATGTTCAAGCTGGTGTGTTGCCCAGTCACCGGTTGTTCCACATCCTGTCAAATCATTGTGTGCCAAGCTACCTGCCCACATAATTTGGGCACGATGTACATAATTCTTCGGTTCTTTCAGTACTTCAAAAACGCTATCTTTTACCGTACGGAGAATACTTTCAGCAATGGCATCAGTCACCGTCATATCGTCATCATGAGAGAAATAACGTTCCATGGTATGCATCATAATATCCGTTACACCACAAGCTGTCTGATAGTTGGGCAATGTATAAGTCCATTCCGGATTCATCACAGCAAACTTGCAACGGCAAAGGTTATTGGAATAACCTTTTTTCAAATCACCGTCCTCATTGGTTATCACGGTACTGTTACTCATTTCACTCCCCGCAGCCGGAATTGTCAGCACGGTAGCAATCGGAAGGCAAGCTTGCGCATGGGCTCGTCCCATATAAAAGTCCCATACTTCCCCCTCATAAGGTACACCGAAAGCAATCGCCTTCGCAGAGTCAATCACACTACCGCCACCTACAGCAAGAATGAAATCAACCTTTTCTTTCCGGCACAGTTCAATACCCTCGTGCACTTTCGACAAACGTGGATTAGGAACCACCCCGCCCAGTTTTACGTAAGCAATGCCTTCCGCCTCCAATGCCCGGCATATTTTATCCAGCAAACCGGAACGCTCCGCACTCTGTCCGCCATAATGTACCAAAACTTTAGTGCCGCTATATTGCTTCACCAATTTCCCTGTTTTATCTTCCGATAATGCTCCAAACACAACCTGTGTGGGTGCATAGTAAATAAAGTCTTTCATCGTCAATTTCGTTTTTTTTATTCTGATACAAAGATAAGCATATTGAGGGTAGAAAGGTTCATAGAAACTATAACTTTTCATTATCTTTGCACCGTAATTACCGACTAACTAATCCGAGAATAAATATTATGGCATTTACCAACAACATTATGATTGTCCGCCACAGATTGCTGACAGAGCTGGTAAAACTGTGGAGGGATAACGAACTTGTAGAAAAAATAGACCGTCTTCCCATTGAATTGAGTCCGAGAAGATCAAAACATGCAGGACGCTGCTGCGTACATAAAGAACGCGCCGTGTGGAAATACAAATCACTGCCGTTGCTGGGACTGGATATGGAAGATGAAAAAGATGAATTAACCCCATTATCAGAGTATGCAGCACATGCACTGGACCGTGCAGAAAACGGAACGCCGAAAGATAACATCATGTGTGTGATTGATGAAGCATGTTCCGCCTGCGTACAAATCAATTACGAAATCACCAACCTTTGCCGCGGATGTACCGCCCGTAGCTGTCAGACCAACTGTCCGAAGAAAGCTGTCCATGTAAAGGAAAGCGGACAGGCATGGATAGACCATGATGAATGCATCAGTTGTGGCATTTGCCACAAGAGCTGCCCCTATCATGCTATTGTCTATATCCCAGTACCTTGCGAAGAGGCTTGTCCGGTGAAAGCTATCAGCAAGGATAAGAAAGGTATCGAACACATCGACGAAAGCAAATGTATCTATTGCGGAAAGTGTCTCAACGCCTGTCCATTCGGAGCAATTTTCGAAGTGTCACAGGTATTCGATATCCTGCACAAGATACGCAAAGGAGAAAAAATAGTGGCCATTGTAGCACCGTCTATCCTGGGACAATTCAAGACTACTATTGAACAGGTATATGGCGCACTCAAAGCTGTAGGATTCACTGATGTCATCGAAGTGGCTCAGGGAGCTATGGATACGGTCAGCAACGAAGCACATGAATTGATAGAGAAGTTGGAAGAAGGACAGAAGTTTATGACTACTTCCTGTTGCCCTTCCTACATAGAACTCGTAAATAAACATATTCCGGGCATGAAACCTTATGTTTCAGGCACAGGTTCACCGATGTATTATGCAGCACGCATTGTTAAAGAGAAACATCCGGACGCTAAAGTAGTTTTCATCGGTCCGTGTGTAGCCAAACGTAAAGAGGCCCAGCGTGATGAAGCTGTAGATTTTGTTATGACTTTCGAAGAAGTGGCATCTGTATTGGACGGACTGGATATTCAGTTGGAGCAATCGCAACCTTATACCATGTCGTTCGCATCCGTGCGCGAGGCACATGGATTTGCCCAGGCTGGTGGCGTAATGGGAGCAGTAAAAGCCTATCTGAAAGAAGAAGCTGACAAAATCAATGCCATCCAAGTAGCTAATCTGGATAAGAAAACCATCGGTTCATTGCGGGCGTATGCCAAATCGGGCAAGGCACCGGGACAATTTATAGAAGTGATGGCATGTGAAGGTGGCTGTATCACCGGACCTTGTACGCACAATGAGATTGCCGCAGGTAAACGTCAGTTTGTACAAGAGTTGGCAAAACAAGAAAAGACGTATTGAAACCAGCGTAGCGCTGGAGCACGGAGAGAAAAAATCCGTGTGATCCGTGTCATCTGCGGATGAAAAATAAATAGCATGAAGAACTTGATTGATCAATTACATAACAAGCGGACGCTAAGTGCTGAAGAATATAAAGCACTACTCCTTTGCCAAGACGCAGATACTTTAAAGTATCTGCAGGAGCAGGCACGGAAGGTGTCACTTGAGCAGTTTGGCAATCGGGTATTTATTCGTGGACTGATTGAGATAACCAACCATTGCCGTAACAATTGCTATTATTGCGGTATACGGAAAGGAAATCAATCTGTTCTCCGTTATGAGTTGACACGGGAGGATATTCTGGAATGCTGTCGCGAAGGATATACTCTCGGTTTCCGGACTTTCGTCTTGCAAGGTGGTGAAACATCCTCCGTAAAAGATGGTTTTATCCTTGAAACTGTTACTGCTATACGTCGTGAGTTTCCGGATTGCGCCATCACACTATCATTAGGCGAAAAGTCCCGTGAGACTTACGAGCATTTCTTCCGGGCGGGTGCCAATCGATATTTGCTCCGCCACGAAACGCATAATGAAAAACATTACCATCATCTGCACCCCGATAAGATGTCTATCAGGCAACGCCTGCAATGTTTGGCATGGCTGAAAGAAATAGGATATCAGACAGGAACAGGTATTATGGTAGGTAGTCCGGGACAAAACACCGACCATCTGGTGGAAGACCTCCTTTTTATAGAGCAATTTCATCCTGAAATGATAGGAATCGGTCCTTTTATTCCGCACCACGATACCCCGTTTGCAGCATGCCCGCCGGGAAGCATGGAGATGACTCTGAAACTTCTTTCCATCTTCCGGTTAATGCATCCGAAGGTATTATTACCCTCTACCACAGCATTAGCAACGCTTGCACCGGATGGACGAGAACGCGGAATACTGGCAGGAGCCAATGTAGTAATGCCAAACCTTTCTCCCCCGGAACAACGGAACAAATACTCACTTTATGATAACAAAGCCTCTTTGGGAGCCGAAGCTGCAGAAGGCTTACAACAATTAGAAGAAAAACTGACGGTTATCGGATACCGGATATCGAAAGAAAGAGGAGACTACTTATCACTAATCACTCACCCCTAATCACTAAAAAACGTGTATAATGTAAGTTCAAAACAGGCAGAAGAGTTCATCGATCACCAGGAGATACTGGATACGCTGGACTATGCCCGTACCAATAAAGACAACCGTGCCCTCATTGAGAGTCTGCTCGAAAAGGCAGCCTCATGCAAAGGTTTGTCCCATCGTGAAGCCGCTCTACTGTTAGAATGCGACCAGCCCGACCTGACGGAACGTATCTTCCATCTGGCACGAGAAATTAAACAAAAACTATATGGCAACCGCATCGTAATGTTCGCCCCGTTATACCTTTCCAATTATTGTGTGAACGGGTGCGTTTACTGCCCCTATCATGCAAAGAACCGCACTATCGCCCGCAAGAAACTGTCACAGGAAGAAATACGCCGGGAAGTGATTGCCTTGCAGGATATGGGACACAAACGTCTGGCACTGGAAGCCGGCGAAGACCCGCTACGCAACCCCATCGATTATATTCTGGAATCTATTCAAACCATCTACGGTATTCATCATAAGAATGGTGCTATCCGGCGGGTAAACGTGAATATTGCCGCTACAACGGTAGAGAACTATCGCCGGCTGAGAGATGCAGGTATCGGTACTTACATTCTTTTCCAGGAAACCTATCACAAGGGGAATTATGAGGTCTTGCATCCCACAGGCCCTAAAAGCAAGTATTCCTATCACACCGAAGCTATGGACCGTGCCATGGAAGGTGGTATCGACGATGTAGGTATAGGTGTATTATTCGGGTTGAATACCTATCGATACGATTTCGTAGGATTATTGATGCATGCCGAACATCTGGAAGCGGCATTCGGTGTCGGACCGCATACGATCAGTGTACCCCGTATCTGCCCAGCGGATGATATTGAAACAAAAGATTTCCCCAATGCCATTTCTGATGAAATGTTCTGCCGCCTCGTTGCGGTAATCCGCATTGCAGTGCCTTACACCGGAATGATCATTTCCACCCGTGAATCGGAAGCTGTACGACGTAAGGTATTGGAATTAGGTATTTCACAAATCAGTGGCGGCTCACGTACCAGCGTAGGCGGATATGCCGTACCGGAAACGAAAGAAGAGAACTCGGCCCAATTCGATATCAGCGACCGCCGCACACTGGATGAAGTTGTAAACTGGTTGCTCGATCTGGGACATATCCCCAGTTTCTGTACGGCTTGTTATCGTGAAGGTCGGACGGGTGACCGTTTCATGTCTCTTGTCAAGCGGGGACAGATAGCAAATTGCTGTCAGCCCAATGCCTTGATGACTCTGAAAGAATATCTGGAAGATTACGCTTCACCCGAAACCCGGGAGAAAGGTATCCGCCTCATTCATGAAGAGATGGAACGCATCCCGAATCCGAAAATCCGGGAAATAGCTCTGCGAAACCTGCATGAGATAGAGGAAGGGAAAAGAGATTTCAGATTATGAATCAGACTCCTAATGCCAACCGCCTACACATCGCCCTCTTCGGACGGCGAAACAGTGGAAAATCCAGTCTTGTCAACGCCTTGACAGGGCAAGATACCGTTATAGTCTCCCCCACTCCCGGCACTACTACTGATCCTGTGACAAAAGCAATGGAAATTCATCCACTCGGTCCATGCCTTCTTATTGACACTCCGGGCTTCGATGACGAAGGCGAGCTGGGAGAAATGCGCGTAGAACGCACCTTGAAAATAATTGGAAAAACCGACATCGCCCTGTTGCTTTGTGAAACCGGAGACGCACAGGAACAGGAATGGCTTCAACGATTGAAGGAACGAGGCATCCCTGTCATATTGATTCTGAACAAAGCTGATGTACGCCCCAATGCTACAGAGTTGGCAGAACAGATAAAAGCGGGTTGCGGGCAACCTCCCATCACCGTCAGTGCCAAAGATGGCACAGGTATCGAAGCTATTCACCACGCCATTCTGGAAAAGTTACCTGCCGATTTCGGAGAACAGACCATCACCGGGAACCTGGTAGCAGAAGGCGATGTAGTGGTGTTAGTCATGCCCCAGGACCTTCAGGCACCCAAAGGACGGCTTATCCTTCCGCAAGTACAGACAATCCGCGAACTTCTGGACAAGAAATGTCTGGTTATGAGTTGTACCACAGATAAGTTGAAAGATACACTACGCGCACTTGCCAATCCCCCCCAATTAATTATCACAGATTCTCAAGTATTCCACACCGTATACGAACAAAAACCGGCTGAAAGCCGGCTCACTTCTTTCTCCGTGCTCTTTGCCGGATACAAGGGAGAGATACACTATTATGTAGAAAGTGCATCCGCCATCGACCGGTTAACGGAACAATCCCGCGTATTGATAGCCGAGGCCTGTACGCATGCTCCACTGACAGAAGATATAGGCAGAGTAAAAATCCCCCGCCTGCTGCGTAAGCGAACAGGTGAAGGATTGCAGATAGATATTGTCTCCGGAAATGATTTTCCTGAAGATTTATCCCCATACAATTTGATTATCCACTGTGGCGCCTGTATGTTCAATAGAAAGTATGTACTGAGTCGTATTGAACAGGCACGTGCGCAACAAGTACCCATGACAAACTACGGAGTAGCCATTGCCCACCTCAACGGCATACTAAACAAGATCGTATACTAAGGGAAGACCTCCCACCCTACTAAGGAAACGATTCATATACCACTCGATATAGTAAATTATACCGGGCGGTATATCTTTTTATACCGAGCGATATATTTATTTATACCGTCCGGTATATTAAAATATATCGCCCGGTATAAATAAAAATACCGGGTGATATAATAGTTTATACCACCCGATATTCTAACTGCCTCCTTAGGCTACCGACAACTGTCTCCTTAGGCTACCGGCAACTGCTTCCTTATAACGGAAGCTACTCCAGTTCCTCCAGCACCTTCTTCACATCCACCGCCTGAAGCCTCCCGTACACCTTCTCTCCAATCATCACTACGGGTGCCAGTCCGCACGCTCCTACGCAACGCAGACAATCGAGTGAAAACTTCCCGTCCGGTGTCGTTTCTCCGACTTCGATGCCCAGCACACGCTTGAATTCCTCAAGCAATTTCTCCGAACCACGTACGTAGCACGCCGTTCCCATACACACCGAAATAGGATGTTTACCTTTAGGAGTCATCGTAAAGAAAGTATAGAATGTTACCACACCATACACACGCGACACCGGAACATTCAGCTTTGCAGCAATCAGGCGCTGCATCTCTTCCGGCAGATAGCCGTGCAGATGCTGCGCTTCATGAAGTATATTGATAAGTTCGCCTGGCTGGTTGCCATGCTTGTCACAAATAGCACGCACTTGTTCGGCAACGTCACAGGCTAATTTGATATCTGACATAGTTTCTCCGTTTTAATAAGTTAGTCAATCGCCTTATTGAAATAATGCGTATGCAGCAACCGTTCCGCAGTCTCACTCAGCGGCCGTCCCAGATATTCCTCGTACAGAGTCTTGATGTACGGATTCTCGTGCGACTTGCGCAAAGGCTTCTGTGCATCTTCCCGATACAGTGCATTGGCACGTGCATACAGCACTTCCGAGTTGCCATGATGCAGCGGTTGTCCGCCACCACCGATACAGCCACCCGGGCATGCCATAATCTCAATCACATGATACTCATTCCGCCCGTGGCGAATATCTTCCAGCAGATGGCGTGCATTACCCAGACCATGGGCAATACCCACCTTCAGTTCAAAACCATCCAGATCAATCGTTGCACGGCGCACACCGGCCAGGCCACGTACTTGCTCAAAGTTTACATTCTCCAACGTCCGCCCGGTATAAATCTCATAAACCGAACGCAATGCCGCTTCCATCACACCACCGGTTGTTCCGAAGATGACACCGGCACCCGTTGAAGCTCCCATCGGATGATCAAATTCCTTATCCGTCAGTAGCGTAAAACCTACGTTAGCACGTCTGATAAGTCGTGCCAGCTCACGGGTGGAGATGGAATAATCCACGTCCGGACTGCCATCTGTCTTAAACTCATTGCGGTCGCACTCATACTTCTTCGCCAGACAAGGCATGATAGATACCACTACCAGCTTTTCACGCGGGATGCCCATCTTCTCCGCCCAGAATGTCTTGGCAATGCTACCGAACATCTGTTGTGGCGAGCGTGCCGTAGAAGGAATATCAAGCATATCGGGGAAATGATGTTCAAAGAAATTCACCCATGCCGGACAACAGGAAGTCAGGATAGGCAGGCGAACAGATTTATCACCATTCATATAGCGTGTCAGGCGGTTCAATATCTCGGCACCTTCTTCCATGATGGTAAGGTCGGCGGCAAAGTCTGTATCAAATACATAATCAAACCCCAATTCACGAAGGGCGTACACCATCTTTCCCGTTACTAACGTCCCGGCAGGCAACCCGAATTCTTCTCCTAGAGCGGCACGGACGGCCGGAGCTGTCTGTACAATAACTACCTTATCCGGATTTTCCAGATCCAGCAACAGGCGGTTGGTATGATCGCGTTCCGTCAACGCCCCTACCGGACAAACAGCTACACATTGTCCGCAATAAGTACATTCACTGTCGCTCATCATCTTATCGAAAGCCGGAGCAATCGTAGTATTGAAACCACGGCGAATGGCTCCCAAGGCGCCTACCGTCTGCACTTCATTGCATACACTCTCGCAACGACGGCAGAAGATGCACTTGTCCATATTCCGCACAATGGACGAGGTGACTTCACGCTTACGGGGCGAAAGCTCCCCACCATTATAAGGCATCCGCCGGATATTGAAACGCAGCGCCAAAGTCTGCAACTCACAGTCGCCGCACTTCGGACAGGTAAGGCAATCATTCGGATGGTCCGATAGTATCAGCTCAGCCACCACCTTGCGGGCATTCATCACACGCAGGGTACTGGTACGCACCACCATTCCTTCTGTACAACGGGTAGCACAGGCGGGAGCCAGATTACGGCGTCCTTCCACCTCCACGACACAGATACGGCACGAGGCCGGATTATTCTTAACGCAAGTGCCCTTCAAATCAATATGACAAAGGGTAGGTATATCTATACCGATTTTCCGTGCGGCTTCCAGGATAGTCGAGCCTTCGGGCACGGTAATATAATGGCGGTCTATTTGCAGGGTTATTTGTTTCTCTTCCATTTTCTTTCAGTTTAGTTCCCTTAAACTACATTGATTGCTTTGAATTTACAGCGTGCCATGCACATGCCGCACTTGATGCACTTGTCCGGATTGATGACATGCGGTTTGCGCACATCACCCAGAATGGCATCCGCCGGACAATGTTTAAAGCAAAGATGGCAACCGATACATAGTTCCGGATTAATGGTATAAGTCAGCAATGATTTGCACTGCTTCGCACGGCAGGTTTTATCCCTCACATGCTCTACGTATTCATCATAAAAGTTATTGAGCGTAGACAGTACCGGATTGGGTGAAGTCTGTCCCAGCCCGCACAAGGCGGTATCCTTTATCACCTTTCCCAATGTAGAGAGTGCATCCAGATCTTTCATCGTGCCTCGTCCTTCGGTTATCTTGTTCAGCAGTTCCAGCAGACGCTTGTTACCAATACGGCAGGGCGTACATTTTCCGCATGATTCTTCCACCGTAAAATCAAGATAGAAGCGTGACACAGAAACCATACAATCATCTTCATCCATTACAATCATACCACCGGATCCCATCATCGAGCCTTCCGCTAGCAAGTTGTCAAAGTCAATCGGTGTATCCAGGTGCTTTTCTGTCAGGCATCCCCCCGAAGGTCCGCCCGTCTGCACCGCCTTGAATTTCTTTCCTCCCTTAATACCGCCGCCAATTTCATAAATCACCTCACGTAGCGTTGTGCCCATCGGAACTTCTATCAAGCCGACATTGTTAATCTTACCGGCCAGGGCAAATACTTTTGTCCCTTTCGAACGTTCCGTGCCGATAGATGCGAACCATTCCGCACCTTTCGTCAGAATGATAGGAATATTGGCAAGCGTCTCCACATTATTCACATTGGTCGGCTTACCCAGATAACCGGCTTCGGCAGGGAAAGGAGGTTTCAAAGTAGGTTCACCGCGCTTCCCTTCCATAGAGTGGATCAGGGCAGTTTCCTCACCGCATACGAATGCTCCCGCGCCATAGCGTATCTCAATATCAAAACTGAAATCCGTACCGAATATATTCTTTCCCAGCAGCCCGTATTCACGCGCCTGGGCAATAGCTATTTTCAATCTTTGTATGGCAAGCGGATATTCTGCCCGGATATATACCAATCCTTTCGGAGAACCAATGGAATAACCGCAAACTGCCATTGCCTCAACAATAGAGTGCGGATCACCTTCCATGATGGAGCGGTCCATAAAGGCACCGGGGTCCCCTTCATCGGCATTACACACCACATATTTCATATCAGCCTGTTGCTTATGGGCAAACTCCCACTTCTTCCCTGTGGGGAAACCACCGCCGCCACGTCCGCGAAGTCCGGAACGTTTTATCACGTCAATCACTTCCTCCGGTTTCTTATGGAGCAGACTATCTGCCAATGCCATATACCCATCCAGAGCAATGTATTCTTCAATGTTTTCCGGATCGATGAAACCGCAGTTACGCAGTGCTATACGCATCTGCTTCCGATAGAAATCCATGTGCTTGGAGTCACTGACAGTTTTCTCCGTCTTCGGATCGATATAGAGCAGCCGTTCTATCTTCCGCCCCCCGATAATATGCTCTCTGACTATCTCGTCGGCATCATCAGGCACCACCTGGGTATAGAAAGTGTTATCAGGGATAATCTTTACGATAGGTCCCTTTTCACAAAAGCCGAAACAACCGGTAGTGATAATGTCCACCTTGTCGGCAATATTATTTCTCTCGAGTACTTGCTGAAGACGTTCAGCAATGATGTGGCTGTCGGATGCCTTGCAACCCGTACCGCCACAGATCAGAATTTGCAGATGCTCGGTTCCCAATGCCAACCCACAGCATTGCGCCGCAACCGTCTCATTGCTTTCTTCGCGTAGCAAGAGCGTGCCTTCTGCCCTTTTCTTGATAATTTTCAGATCATGGATAGTTAGTACTTTCATTTTGTAATAGATTTGGGGTCGGGAACAAAGATACGAAAAGACTTGAAATTACAAAAGGAAAGCAATAAAGATTGCAGGAGGGAGAATACGAGGTTATAGATTACAATATGATATAATTCACAAATAACAATATATAAGTATTCACGAAAAGGATATTCACTATTTGTAGGTATTGCCCCATCTCCTCATTTGTGCGACCTTTGCAGCAAACAAAAATCAGCTTATGGAAGAAATACTGAAGCGGACATTATTGCGCCCTCTATCCGGATGAACTGAAAGAGTTGAGACGCTTGATCGACTTCTCCCTGACAGACGACGCCATTGAAAGCGCATTATCCCTGGAAAACTATTGTTTAAATTAAGAAGATAATTATGAAAATTGAAAAGATTGTAGCCCGCGAGATACTCGATTCACGCGGTAACCCCACGGTAGAAGTGGACGTAGTTTTGGAATGTGGTGTTATGGGACGTGCAGCCGTACCATCGGGCGCCTCAACCGGTGAACACGAAGCACTGGAATTACGCGATAAAGATCCGAAACGCTACGGTGGTAAAGGAACCTTGAAAGCCGTAGAAAACGTAAATACTGTCATCGCTCCGGCCCTCATCGGCTGGTCGGCATTGGAACAACGTGCCATTGACAAGAAGATGCTGGAACTGGACGGTACTCCTACTAAATCAAAATTGGGTGCCAATGCCATTCTGGGCGTTTCTTTGGCTGTAGCCAAGGCTGCTGCGAATTACCTCGACATACCTTTATACAGATATATCGGCGGAGTAAATACTTACGTTATGCCTGTCCCCATGATGAATATCATCAATGGTGGTTCACATAGCGACGCTCCCATTGCTTTCCAGGAATTCATGATCCGCCCTGTAGGTACACCTTCTTTCCGTGAAGGCCTGCGCATGGGTACTGAAGTATTCCACGCCTTGAAGAAAGTATTGCACGACCGCGGTCTGAGCACTGCCGTAGGAGATGAAGGAGGTTTTGCCCCTGCATTGGACGGTACTGAAGATGCACTGGATTCCATCATGGCAGCTATCAAAGCAGCAGGCTACGAACCGGGTAAAGATGTAAAAATCGGTATGGACTGTGCATCCTCTGAATTCTATAAGAATGGAGTGTACGACTACACTATCTTCGAAGGTGAGAAAGGTAAGAAGCGTACTGCAGATGAGCAGATTGATTACATGGAATATTTGATTAATAAATACCCGATTGACTCTATTGAGGACGGAATGAGCGAAAACGACTGGGACGGCTGGAAGAAGCTGACCGAACGTATCGGCGATCGTTGCCAGCTGGTAGGAGACGACTTGTTTGTAACAAACGTAGAGTTCCTTGCCAAAGGCATTGCTATGGGCTGTGCCAATTCTATCCTCATTAAAGTCAACCAGATCGGCTCGCTCAGCGAAACGTTGGATGCCATTGAAATGGCTCACCGCCACGGCTATACCACGGTTACTTCCCACCGCTCCGGCGAAACGGAAGACGCCACTATTGCCGACATCGCCGTAGCAACCAACAGCGGGCAGATCAAGACCGGTTCGTTAAGCCGCTCCGATCGCATGGCTAAGTACAACCAACTGTTGCGCATCGAAGAAGAACTAAACGGACTTCCAGTATATGGCTACAAAAGAATAAAATAATGCTTTGTAGTGAATAAGTCATAAAAGCAAATGCGGGTGCCTGTGAAGGTACCCGCATTCGCTTTTAGATAATTATAATTATGCATCATCAAATTATTGCCTGCCCAATAAGAATTAGTCAAAGTAATCAAAAGTAGCCTTAAAGCCTTGTTCAATATCTTCTATCAAAGTAGGATGCTCCGCCAATTCTTTATGACGAATTAATATATAAGTACTTTTTTCAGTATCCCCGAAATGCCGGAACTCTATTGCCACACAAGTATTCACAACGGCACGTGGTTCATTCAATCCGGTCATAATAGAATACTTGTTACGACTATCCCGATGAGACTTTAAATGAAATTTTACAGCATACATATTATGCATATAAACTTCTACCCATACCCAATACCATTGATGAGACTTTGGAGATTTAAAGCTATAAAGTAACTTATATTTCAGAAAAGAATTTTGAGAAATTGAAGGATCGTCAACCCGCTGCACAAAATGATATGGATAGCACTTTAACTCCACTATCACATTAAATAAGGATACACATCTATACGGAGACGATTTAGTTCATCATCAGACACTTCCACAAGCCGTAATGAACGACGAGGTTTGCTCACCTTCCCGCTCACTGTTCGAGTTGCAAACTTCGAACTACGTTTACGTTTCTGCTTAGTACCTTCTTTCTGAGTCTCCATATTTTCTGTCTTTATTTATTGCAAAGTTACAGATTCTTTATCTATAAACAATTATTTTCCCGTTTTTTTCTTCAGATTATTAATAATTATCAAATCAAAGTAAAGATTTAATTTTTTACGAATGAAAGAGAGTTTCAACAAAACATCTTCTATTTTACCTAAATGAAATTACATTAGTTTCAATGAGAAAGGTGCCCGTACAGAGCACCTTTCTCATTGTGTGTATGACTTATTTCTGAACTTCCCCTTTTTCATTGAAAAGAACAGGATTCTCTGTACCGGCTGCATCCACCAACGTAACCTTGTAAGTCTTAGTCCCATCTTCAGCAACTTCAACGGCCGCCTCTTTGATGGTTGCTTCCGAGTAGTTTTCTTTAATGGCATCCTGAACAGCCTGCGGGAGTTCTTTTACATCAATCGGTTTAAACTCGTTGATCATCGTTGCGATTTCAACATCTGATACCATGTTGTTAGCAAATGCTACTGAAGTACCCAATCCCATTACCAATGCTACTGCTAAAAATAACTTTTTCATAATTCTAATTGTTTAAGTTAAACATTTCTTGTTAGCTCTCACATAATATAATGCAAGACGTATGCCAAAGCTATTGTCAAAGTCATATTTAGCTATATATCAACTATTTGAGTAAACAATGGTATAAAAGTATTTTCCTGTTTTGAGTATTTTTTCCACAATTATGTGGAAATCTGTCTACAATAAACTACAAGTTACTTCATGCAACAGCCTTTTATTTGCTCTACAATATAAGCCACATCTTCATCCG
>OHBD01000088.1_pt1 | contig 59828 bp, 52 predicted proteins | sample 1577291 | NCBI WGS metagenome assembly OHBD01 (sample SAMEA3879572, study PRJEB24766) | human gut metagenome | biome: human-associated habitat; feature: feces | place: USA | collected 1985/1987
GAGCGCCGCCTTGCCAAGGCGGAGGTGGCGGGTTCGAGCCCCGTTTCCCGCTCCAAACTCTCGAAGGTTTCGAGAGTTTTTTGTGTTTTTGCACTCATGTTCAGCTTGAATATGCTGATTTACACTGAAATCCGAAAGGATCGTTTGAACCGTGATTTACACCCTCCTCACCAATAAGGCAATGCGTACTGCATACGCTGCCCATGCCGGGCAGGTTGACAAATGCGGCGTGCCTTATGTTTTTCACCCCATTCATCTTGCGGAACAAATGCCCGATGAAATTTCGGTCTGCGCAGCTCTTCTTCACGACGTTGCAGAGGACACGGACATAACACTCTCTGAACTTGAATCCGAATTTCCGTCGGCTGTTATCGATGTGTTAAAACTGCTGACGCATAAAGACGGCATTGACTATTTCGATTACATCCGGGCAATACGCAGCAATCCGACAGCAGTCCGCGTCAAACTTGCGGACATTGCGCATAATTCGGACGAAACACGTTATGCGGGCTGTTCCGAAATCGATGCGGAGCAGCTTGCCGCGCGGCGCAAAAAGTATGAAAAAGCAAAAGCCATTCTTCAAGCGAAAAATTCAAGCGTTACCTAATGTGTGTTTTGCCTTCGACAACAGATCAATTGCCGATTCGGGAACGTTGACCTTTTCTCCGCCGTCCCGCTTTTCCCGTCAGCAGCAATGCCGCCGCGATACCGCAAAATCCTCCCAAAAATTTTGTCAGCAAAAGCGGAAGCCGATGTTCCTTTTGTCCGAAAAATTGCGATTTCGGAAACTGCGGTTACCCCGCAGGGATATTCTAAATCCGCAATATACGGTTGTCAAGAGGCTACGTCGAAACGGGGTTCGTTTAAAAGCCCCTTTCATTTGCACAAATGCCCCGCCCCCTTGAAAATCCCCTGTGTGTGCTGTATAATATTATTGAATTTAAATCACATTGCATGTGACTCGAATTCAATTCAAACACGGAGGAACAAAAAATGTTTTGCCCAAATTGCGGAAACCGCATCCTCGATGCAAACGCATCGTTCTGCCCCAACTGCGGTGCTCAGTTGAACAGCTTCACCCAAGGCAATGATCAAAGTTCCGCTCAGCAGGATTCACAGCAGGGTTCGCAGCAGGATTTTCAGCAGGATTCACAGCAGGACTCACAGCAGAATTCGCAGCAGGACTCGCAGCAGTCGTGGTACAATCAATTCAACTACACCCCGCCGCAGCAGGACTGCACGCCGTGCGCGCCTTCCGCAAATTATAACGGACTCAGCATTGCAGGCTTCTCGCTTTCCTGCGCTGCAATTATCTCTAACATCCTTCTTTTCGGCCTGCCCGGCATCGTGGGACTTATTCTATCCATTGTCGGACTTTGTCAATGCAATAAACGTTCGGAAAAAGGACGCGGCCTTGCAATTGCGGGAATTGCAATCGGTGCAGTTCTGACCCTTCTTATGATTTTCGTGTACGCCGGTCTTATTCTTGCGTTTGACAACGGATGGAATTCCGGACCCCGTTATTATTGATTTCACGGTTTTCAACCGTCAAACATAAAAATCGGGAGTTCCTGTCAGATTGACAGCCTTCCTAAGAAAACGCCGGTTTAAGCTTATTTTCGCGAAAAAGGATGAAGCTTCAACCTTTTTTCGCAGTAAATCGAATCGTTTCGAAAAACACAAATATAATTTCAATGCAGCCTGTGTTGATTAAGCCGTTTTTTCCGATTCGGCAATTCGACAGGTTTCGCGGGTCTGCAAACAAAGTTGAAGGGAGAGCCTCCGCTGTTCGGGGGCGAACAAAAAATGAACGCTTTTATTGCAATTATCCTGGGCCTTGTTCAGGGACTTTGCGAATTTCTTCCGATTTCAAGCAGCGGTCATCTCCTGCTGCTTCAAAAAATCTTCGGTATATCGGACGGCGGACTTTTCTTCACCGTCATGCTGCATCTCGGCACTTTGGCAGCGGTGCTTGTTGTTTACCGCAAACGCATCATTGAAATGCTGCTCCACCCGGTAAAGCAGGCAAAGTATTGGATCTGGATGATCGTTGCGACACTCGTAACCGCGGTTATGGCACTCGTATTTAAAGACATCATTGATGCGGCGAACGAAGGCAGTCTGCTCGGCTTCTGTTTTCTTTTCACGGCGGCGCTGCTTGTGCTCTGCGATTTTATACGTCAGAAAGTCGAATGCAAACTTACCGTTCCTTCAATGAAGTGGTATCATGCGGTGTTTATCGGTTTTGTTCAAGGCGTTGCCATCCTGCCCGGCATTTCAAGATCGGGTTCAACCATCACGGGCGCAACGCTTTGCAGCATGAAAAAAGAAGACGCTGCGGAATTCAGTTTTCTGCTTTCAATTCCTGCAATTCTCGGCGGTGCGGTGCTTGAAATTCCCGGTGCGGTCAGCGCAGGCGCAGCAAACATAAACTGGCTTTCGGTCGTGCTCGGCGTTGCCGCTGCCGCCGTTTCGGGCTATTTTGCGGTGCGTTTCATGATAAAACTCATCACAAAGCATTCACTCTGGGGTTTTGCGATTTACACGGCGATTCTCGGAGCTTTCATCGTGCTTGATCAAAATATTCTGCACCTTATCGCTTGGTAAGTCTGCGGCGCAAACGCTTCATTTTTTACAGAAAGGCAGCAAAAAATGGATTGCACACAAACTGAGGAAAACATTCGCACGCTGTCCGCTGCAATTGCCCGGCTTGCAATTTTCCGAAACGAACTGCTCACTCGTCCCCTCGGAAAACTTTCCGAGCTTCTTCGCTTTGCCGATATCGGCAACGTGCAAAACGCTGCGGACGCACTTTCCGCTTTGACTTCGGAGCTTGTTTGCTGCGGCGCACGCAGAGTAAGCGGCAATATCTGGCACGATTACATTCTTGATACGGTGTTGCTGACCGACAACGTGTTTTCATGTGCCGCTGCTTCCGGAAAAGCGGACGATGCCGTCATTCACGCAATGCAGCTTGAGCTTTCCGCGCTGAAAACTCTTTCGGAGGCAGATGAAAACGTTTTGCACTCCATAATTTGCAATTGCACGGAACAAAAGCAAAAAAAGAATTCAAAGGATGCCGCCTCCGTGATTGCCTCCGCTGCGTGGGGCGGCGCCCCCGTTGCACCCATGCCCCGTGAATTCAAACCCAAACAGCCGCCTGCAAAAACCGAATTCCCGCCGCCCGTGTGGCAATACGGTGAGTTCGGCATTCGCGACAGTTATTATGCGGACGTTGCTCTTGAAGGCATGTATCGGCGTTTTCTCGAGTCTGATGATTGGTCCGAGCTTGTGAACGACCTTTGGAATTTTCACTCTTCGTACGGAAGCGGAATCTTCCTCAAATACCGAAACTTCATCTTTGACGGTGCGCTGAAACCGCTTCACGAGCTGCGGGCGGGCGATTTTGTTCCGCTGATGGACGCGGAATACCGTATACTGTTGAACAATGCGATTGCATTTATGCGGGACGAAAGCGCACATCCGATGCTTATTTGCGGACAGCAGGGAATGGGCAAAACGACCATGATGCTTGAGCTGACGGACGAATTGCCCCAGCTCCGCCTTGTTTACACACTCAACGGCAACCTGAATTGCATTGATTTGCTTGCAAAATTGCGTTGTCAGCCGCTCAAATTCATGCTCCTCTGCGATGAGCTGCGGGAGGATACATGCGAAACGGTGACAGAACCTTTGCTGCCGATGAATGTTTTGCTTGCGGCCTGTTCAAAATCACCCGTGCTCCCGAGTCTTTTTGAAGTAGTCGTTGATCTGCCCGTTTTGCAGCTTAACGAATTCGTTCGCATTGTAACGGCTTTGCTTGCTGCCGAAAACGTTGACGCAGCGCCCGAAATAATCCGAAGCGCATGTGTTGATTACCAGGTGGATACAAGATGTGAATTCAACGTGGCAGCCGCAGTTCGCGTGAAGGAGCTGCTCCTGTCATAAAAGTCGAAGTCTTTGCGCATAACACATTTTGTGCTGCATAAAATTATTGACGAAAAAGGTAAAACGCATTGCCCCTGTTTGCGGCAATGCGTTTTGTTTTAAAAGCCGTTATCAAATTCAGTCAACGCGCTTCTTTCCCCAGAAAAACAGTGCAACGGTTCCGGGACCCGTATGGCTTCCGATGGTTGTTCCGATCGACGTTATCAGCACCTTGCCGTTAAGCTTCGGGAAAGTCGCTTCAACAAGATCCGCAACCGCACGTGCATCGTCATAGCAAGCTGAATTGCAAATGAAACATTTTTCGGAATAATCAAGTCCGTTCTCCGCATTCTCGACCATTTTTTGAACGATTTCGTTAATTGCGCGCTTTTTCGTGCGTATCTTGGCGCGCGGAGTGAGCCTGCCCAAATCATCGCAGTTCAGCAGCGGGCAAATATGCAGAATCGAGCCGATGAACCCGGCAGATTTCGAAATTCTTCCCCCGCGCACATAATATGTCAAGTCGGTTGAGAAGAACCAATGATGCATGTTAAGCTTGTGTTCCTCCACCCAGTCATGGAGCGCGTCTATATTCATGCCGGAATCGCGAAGCTCCGCCATCTTATCGATTATAAGTCCGTACCCCGATGATGCACCGAGAGAATCGACGATATAAAGCTTTCTTTCGGGATATTTTTCGCGCAAAACCTGTGCTGCCGCGCATGCGGAATTAAACGAACCCGAAATTCCGGAGGACAGAGTAACATGCAGAACATCCTTTCCTTCTGCAAGGAAGGGTTCAAAAAATTGCAAATACTGATCCATGTTCACCTGCGAAGTGGACGTCATTGCGCCTTCCGCCATGCGGCGGTAAAACTCATCGAACGGGATGCTCTGCCCGAGATCATCCGGATACGTAACTCCGTCAATCGTGTAGTTGAAGCAAACATAGGAAACTTTGAGCTGTTCGAATCGTTCCTTGGGAAGGTCTGCAGTTGAACAGCAAGTGAGGACAAATTCGTTCATGACGTTAAGAACCGTTGACTTACGGAGTCCCGCAAGTCCCTTTCATATTTCATAATTCGATACACAAAAAACACCTGATTTGCAGTCGGCACATACCGACCGCAAAAAGATGCAGTCTGTTTTATGAAATTCCCCCACACATTCATCAGCGCGTATCGAACCCGCGCGCTGCATGTGCAGGTCAATAATATAAAAATTTTATTAAAAAGTCAACCGCTGTTCAACAAATCAAATAAATATATAATACGCAGGCGCATTTCCTGTCAACACCTCTTTCCTGCCGGACGATTACATAAAAATACCCCCTGCGCATTCGGCAAGGGGGCATCGGCTGATATGAACTTTGAATCGGTATGCTGTTTGAAGTGTTTATTAAACTTGCTGTGGATTATGTGTCGGTTAAGTGTTATAATGCATATGAAGCTGTTTAGCTCGGGTTCTGCTTTCAGCAAAGCTGAATCCGTTAATTGCCGCTCGCAGACGATGAATGAAGTTGAACATGCGGGTTGGGAACACAAGGAGAGAAGCAAACATGAATAAACGCAATTTCTTTTCATTCATCGGCTGCTTTGCGGCCGTCATTTCCGCGCTGTGCTGTGCAACGGCATTTGCGGAAGGAGCAAGCTCCGCCAAAACGACAAGTTTCGGGACGCTTGTGCTTATCTGCGCCGGCATTGCGCTGCTCGGTATCGTTGCAGGCATTATTTTAAGGCGACGCTGATAAAGGTTCTGTTCGAAACGGATTATTCATCCTCTGTATCGCTTGTATCGCTTGAAAAATGCGCCGAAAGCCTTGACAGGATGTCTGCCGTACTGTCGTTCGTGCTGTCCGATTCTTCGGTGTCGTCGTCCGCGCTGTCGCTCAGGTCATTTTCACATATGCTGCAAGCTTTTTCGGGGTCAATGTCCGAATACAGCACCTTCAGCAAGCCGTCGCCGTACCTGTCAAGCATCATTGCCGGCACATATATGCTGCGGCGAATAACATCGGCACAAGGGGCTTCTCCGCCGCACGGAACGAAGGTTTTGTAGCGAATTTCGCCGTCGTGCATGTCCATTTCGAAGTTGCCGAAAACAAGTCCGTAGTTCGCTCGTGTCAGGAACTCCGCCGTGCGCTTCATCGTTGCGGCATCGCCTTTATCCGGGCCCAGAGGTGAAAAAACGTAGATAAGATAGTCTTTCTCGCGCACATCAACAATGTACCGAACCGATTTGAGCTTGCAGCTCAGGCCGAGGTTGAAAATGAACCTGCCGCATTCGCTGTCAAAGTCGAAACGCCATTCGTCCTCCTTAAGGAAGGCGTTGATGCTGTCCGCAATTGCCGTTGAATAAGCTTGTCCTGTTCTTGCCATTTTAGTTTTCTCCTTTCGGTTTCTGTGTTTTTAGTGAGTTTTCAGTTCTGCTCACCCTTCATTTACTCTATCGGGCTTTTTTGTTTTTTCCCCACGGTTTTCAATGATATATTTTCACCGCCCGCGGGAAGAAATCATGTCCCTCGGTTCGGGAGTGTTTCAAACGCTCATGCGCTGTACGCTTCGGCGTCAGCCGCCGCGCATCAAACGCATGTGCATTCGTTTTTCCCTTACACCTTATTTATCGGGAAAAATTGCTTTTTCCCGGCAGCAACGGTTAATATATTTTCATATCCGCTGCACCGCTTTTACGACCAGTCCCATGCATCGGTATCTCCGCTCAGTTCGGGCGGCTTCAATTCATCCCCGATTCGCCTGCGCTTTTTTTCTTTCTTCGGTTTTTGCGGCGCAGAGCGCAGCTCCGTCCCCAATTTTATCGGATAATCAAAAATCAGCGGAACATCTTCCGCAAGATACGGGCAGCATCTGCCGTGGAAGATAATGGTTTCGTTTTTTTGCAGCCTTTGCAGACGTGATGTTGAAATCAACGGTCTTCCGTACTCGTTGTTCCCCGCAAGTCTGCTGATATACGTCAAAAAATCCATTTCCCGCGTATGCAGATAGATCATGTTTCCGCAGTTGTCGAGAATGGCGCGGCTCACGTTTTCGCCGTACTTTTCAACAAGCTGTCCGTACGACTGAATGACCATGTGCAGCCGGATATTGCGGCTCCTTGCCGCCGTGATCATCGGAACGATATCGCCGAGCGCGGGCAGGTTGCAAAACTCCTCAAGGATGATATTCGTCCTTCGCGGCAGCGACCCGCCGTGCCTTTCCGCTGTTTCAAGCAAGGTTGTGTAACACTGGCTGATAAAGAGCGTCGCCAGAAAATGAAAGGTTGTTTTTTCATCCGGGATGACGACAAAAACCGCCGCTTTTGCCTCCCCGATCCGTTCAATATCAAATGACGTATCATTCAGCATCTCAGTCAGTGCAGGTGCGGACTTGAACACGCGCACAAGCTGATCAAAGGTTGACCTTATGCAGGACTTTGTGTTCTCGGCCGTCATACCCAAATAACCCGCAAGGTTTTGGTAGATCTCGCCGTCCGTCGGCAGATTTTGGAAGCATTTATCAAGCGTTCCGTCGGCAAGCTTTTCATATCGCCATTTCAGCAGATTCTTCATGTTCAACTTTTCGCCCAATGCAAGAAGCAGCAGGCATATGCCCAGAGCAAGCTGCCCTGCGGACTCGTTCCAATAGGGATCCTTTGTATCGACTCTTCGAAAGAAAATGTCGTTCAGCATATCATTAAGCTGCAAAACGGCCTTTTGCTGCCCCTCTTCCCCGCTTTTGTACGCCCTCTCTATAACCCCCATCGGGTTCCATGTGTCGGGCGAACGCTGCGGATCCCTCATGTTGATGATAACTGTTTTATAGCCCTTCGCGGAAAGAAAACTTTCGGATTTCCGCGCAAGCTCGCCCTTCGGGTCAACAATAACCATTGATTCATCCGCCGCCGCACAGGAATAAATGAGAGGAAGCACGAATCGCAGCGTCTTCATTGAACCCGTATCCCCGACTATCAGCGAATGCGAATCACTCGGATCCGTATAAACCGTGTCGCCGTCGCGCAGCAGCACCGGCCCGCCCTTGGACTTTGCAGCCGCATCATGCAATGCGAACGGCGCAAGATCCTGCTTCATCTCTTCGCAAGTCGCCATCCTTGAATCCTGATATTTCAATCCATCACTCAGCATATTGTGTTCCTCCTTATTCCTTTGCAGAAAATCCGATGCGGCCTCGCCTTTCACACGTCCTTTTTTGAGGCATTATATCCAAATCGCCCGCTTCAATAACAGGGTTGGCGTTCTTGACTTGTTTGTTCAGCTTTATTTGCTGCACCGTTCGAAGAACAACCTGATCAAGCGGCAAAACGGAAACATCGGCATTTTCAAGTGTTTTTTTAAGCTCTTTTGAAGCGGCATCCGAAACGGTCATTCCGACTTCCTTCGCCGTTTTGAAGAAAAGATTTATGCACTGCCCTATTTCCGCCGTTTTCATGCGTATATCGATCCAAATCGTGCTTCCGTTCAAAGCTCTCCTCATATCGTCAATCGATGCCGACTCCTTTTCCGCTTCAATAATGACAATGTACGAAATGCATTTATGCATTCCGATATAGCCCGGCAGGCATGAGAATGCATCGTTGATGCCTTTCTTTGCCCATTCCTCCGAAAGTTCAATTATCACAGCCCCCTTGAACTCGCTGTAAAAGTCCGCCGCTGTGTTCATGCTTTCGTCAAGCCGCGCAAGGAATTTTTCCGAACCTGCCATATCCGAAAAATAGGGCATTTTGATTGAAAAATACTTAACGATTCCGCGAAAATACATGTTTTCGCATCTTTTCAGCGTCTCTGCGGTTTTAACTGCCTCGGTTTCCAGTGCAAACACGGATGAACCGTGAATGAAAAAAGAGGGCGGCTGCTGTGTTGTTTCCACTGCGCATTTAACGGCTGCATTGATTTCTTTCGTGTCCATGGTTGTATCTCCTTATTTTTTCTTTCACTTGTGTTATCGTGAAATGACCCGATTATCCCGCGCTTTTGCCGTTTTCCGTTAAATATATTATTATGTTCAATTTGAACAGGTTTCGCTTTCTGTTTCATTCTTCGTTTTCCGTTCCCTCTTGCCGATATTGGTATCGTATGGTACAATTGACATATATTCTTCATCCGCCCGTCTGCGCATTTGGCTGCTGCAATTTACGGACGAAAGAGGAATCCGTCCGCATATTGAACCGACCGCAAAACGGATTAAATCGAACAGAAAGGAGCGCACCGTATGCAGTCAGCACCCACTCCCCACGCTGTTTCCCCCTGCGATTTGCGGACTGTTTTCCGAACGACAGCCGCCGATTACGGATTCTTACAGGTGTTTTTTACAACGCCGCGCAAATTTGACCTCGGCCGCAATCGGTTCAATCTTACCGCCGATGCTCCGACAGCATATCCATGGGCAAACAGCATTGCGGTGCTTGTGTACCCCTATGCGCCGTTTACGGCTGACGAACGTATACCTGCATACTACATTGCATCCAACCGCGCTTATCACAGTGCAAAAAAACTGGCGGAAGCCCTGACCGCTGCGGGAATTCACGTCGAAAAAACCGATATTCCCGTCAAAATGCAGCTTGAAGCGGAAGGCATCGGCATTAAATGCCGCAACTCATTGATTGCACTGCCCGAATTCGGAACGCGGATCGTTCTTCTTACGTTTGCGGTTCGGGAAATTCCGCCCGAAACACTTTCCGAATTGCTGACTGTCCTTCCCTCGTTGAACACTCGGCAAAGCGAATGCGGCAATTGCTCCCTCTGCATGAAAGCGTGTCCCACCGGTGCAATATCCGAAAACGGATTGACGACCGAACGCTGTATGCGGCTGCAAATGGAAACCGCGCAGCATCCGGACAGCGTTCGCGCCATGCAGAAAACTTTTATCGGATGTGAAATTTGCCAATATGCCTGCCCGCGCAACGCGAAAATTCCGCCCGCCGATACGGAGAGTTTTCGTGCGGCAAACGGTGACGAAATCAATTTGAACGATGTTTTTAATCTCAAACGGCTCATCACCGGCGATGCTGCGCAGGCACGAAGCCTTGTCGGGCGGAATTTTACCGGCAACGGAAAACTGACCGCAGAAGCAATTGCCTTTGCCGCAAATGATTCTGAACTCTTTTTGTCTTTACACGATGAGATATTTGCGGCAGCCGACTCGCCTTTCGATGCCGTGCGCGATGCCGTGCGGTATGCCGCAGCAGTCGAAAAAAAGCGCAGTTCGCATTTTTGATGCCGTCCCGCACGATTTGGGATTGGTTTTGAACAATTTGAGTTTGGGTACAATCCAATAAAAACTGAGGAACTTACATGAAAAAAATAAAAAAAGATACGAATCACCGAAACATTGTCCCCGCAGGTGGGTTTGTGAAAAAAATCGGACGACGCGGCATATTGATTGCGGCAGGCGCAATTCTTCTTGCCGCCGGGCTTATCGTCTGCCTGTCTTTAAAAAAAGAGTCGAACCCCGTCCCGCCCGAGCCCCCTGCTGTACCCGCCTCCGAAACACCTTCGGCGACACCCGAAACACCCGCACCTTTTCCCGTGCCGAGCGAGCTTCCGTCCGTACCGTGCGGTGCAGTCGCGGCAGGAAACGGACTTTCGTTCGGGCTGTCCTCCGTCGGGCTCATGTCATATATCGGTTACAATAACGGACAGGCTTATTGCTATGATTGGCGCGATGTCAAGGCAATTGCCGCCGCGCCTTCCTTTACCGTCGGACTGACAAAAGAAGGCCGATTGCTCTGTTCCGGAAGTGATGCGCTTCGACAAGGATCGGCAAAGCTTAACGACATAACCGCCGTTTGCTGCAGCAGCGAAATTGTGTATGCACTTTCCGGTGACGGAAGAGTCATTGCCATCGGTGCGCGAACCGAATCCGCAGCGGCATCCGATGCCGAAGCTCAGCTCTACAGCGAAATGCTCAACACCGGTGATTTGAATAATATCCGCCTTATCGCAGCGGGCAGCGATTTTTTCATTGCGGTTGAAGCAAGCGGAAAGATACATTCCCGCGGCAATACGCCCGAGCTTTCTGTCTTTTCGGGGCACAGCCTGACAGCAATTGCCGCATGCGGCAGCAATCTTGCCGCGCGGACGGAAGGCGGGCTGTTTCTTTGCGCAAGCAATGCGGCAGATGCCTCGACTTCGGTGCTTTTGGGTGCGGCAGACTGCAAATATGCCTTTGCGGGCAATAATTGTTTTGCCTACGTTGACTATGCGGGACGACTGCATACGGATTGTGAACTTGCCGACACGGACGGAGAGCGCATATCCGAGGCATTCACGGAAGATGATGCAAACGTTGTGGATTTTTCCTGTGCTTTCGGACACGCACTCGTGCTGTCGGATGACGGCACGGTACACGCATTCGGAAGCAACGACTTTTGCGAAGGTGAAACCGCTTCATGGCGGCTGCGCCCGTATCTTGCGGACGGCGGTTTTGTACTCGGGCTTGCACCGGATGCGGATCCGTTAATTCGTACGGGTGATGAATATACGCTTGAAAACGGAAACCGCGGCACAGCGGTCATCCTCGGCGATATAAACATGGACGGGAGCATAACCGCCGCCGATGCAGATCTTCTCGCCGCTTACCTCAGCGGCAATGTTCAGCTCGATCCCGTTCAGCTTCAGGCGGCAAATATACTGCGCGATGCCGCAAAGCCGAATTCCGTTGATGCGGCAGATGTCGAGCAGCTTCGCTGTCATCTTTCAAATTACACCGTAATCGATCAATATGCAAAAAGTTTCCGCTATTCCGAACAGACCGCAAATGCGGAGCGAACAAATGCCGATACCGTCGGCTATATCAAACTTGACGGTACGAATATTGACGCACCCGTGATGTTCGGTCCGAATTTTTATTATCATTACCATGATGCACGCGGCAACTCATCTTCGCGCGGATCAATTTATCTTTATTACGGCTATCCCTCGCAAAACATGGTGATTTCCGGCCATAATCTGCGCCGCGCGGGCATCATGCTGCATCAATTGCACAAGATTCAGGATGAGTACGCACCGACTTACGGTGAATTCAAAAACAGATTATGGACGCTCAACCTTTTCGGCGAAACGCATACTTGGGAAGTTTTTGCAATGTACGAAGAAAAGCCCGCTTCTGCCGAGCAATCTTCCCAGTACTATAACTGCAATTATCCGCAAACCATGGAAAGCATGACATCCGAACAGATTTCCGAATGGATAACCTATCAGCAGGCGCGGACCGAGCTTGATTATTCGATTCATGTCACTCCGAACGACCGTTTTCTGACCGTTCTCACCTGCGCCGATCAGCATTGGGAATCCAACCTCGGCGGACGCATCTACTTTTTCCTGAGAATGGTTGACGGGCATTGAATTAAAACCCTTTTGCCGTTTTGCCCCTTCGGCACTTTTTTGCTCGCGTCATCAATGCCGAAACGGAGCAGCATAGGTATAATAATCTGAATTTAAAAGAATCCGAACTTAAAAACCGTGCGGCTTGAATCATTTCACTGCCGCACGGTTTTCTTTTTATTGTTTTTCTTTCCTCCCGCATCGAAAAAGTTCAACACGGGACTTTTGCTTTGTTATTTCGCAATCTTGTAGACCGTCAGCTGTGCATTGCGGTACACGACCCGAAGATTTGCATTGAACCATTCAGTATCAACCGCATAGCTTCCGCGCTCCCGTGTTCCCACAAGCACATAGTCAATATCGTATTCCGCCGCATACCGAAGCAGGCAAGTTGCGGGCTGTTCATACATGGGTTTTATAAGCTCTTTGCGCGGGCGATAGTTAACGCCGTGGTATTCAAGGAACGAGCCCGAGCCGCAGAAAATGTTTCGTCCCGTGAGCATTGCAACTGCATTATTATGGTTGCTTTCGGTCAGGAAGGTTGCATCCGCCGCAATGGGTTCGTCGGTATTTGTGTTTATCCATTCCGCAAGCTCAACCTGCGCCGCCGGCACAACCTCGTAGCCGCTTTCAATGTATTGCAGGCTCCTTTTCCCGTCCGCACCCGCAGCGAATGCAATATGATCGCCCGAGACATATTCGCGCACCAAAGTCAAGCTGCCGGAAAGCAGCATTGCAATAAGCATCATTGCAAGCAGCAGATAGCGACCGGCGGTCTTGCCGCGCAGCACGCGGCGTTTCCCGCGCTCCAGTCTTGTAACGGGCCGTGCAAATGTTGTTATGAGATAATTCGCAACTATGCCGCAGGTAAATGCGAACCAAACGAAGAGCAGCTTGTTGTTGTCGTACGGGTTGGGCTGGAAAATCAGCACTTCGCACAGCAGCCATATAACGAGTGTTCCGTAATAGAACAGTCTGTTCTGCTTTTTTTCGGAAAGCAGCGCAACAGGCATCAGAATGAAAATGAGTCCGAGATTCTTGATATAGAACCAAAGCCAGCTGTCACTGACATTGCACCAATTAAATCCCCAACGCAGGAACGAGTCGTTGTTCACGGACTGTTTAAACGTGAATCCGAAAAGCTGCGGTGCGGCAAGCACGACCGCAATCACGCCGAACAGAGCAAACCAACGCACATGCTTCACCTCATCGGAAGCGGGCTTCCTTCCTGCCTTTCTGCCGTTGTAAACGATGAGCAGAATCGTTGCTGCAATCATAAACACCGGCAGCACGAAACCGAGCGCGGATGCTTTTTCCTGCAGCATTGATGAAATCGCAAGACCAACCGCCGATGCAATTCCGACTGCTGATATGCATTTGCGTTCGGTGACTTTGGACATTGGCATAAGCTCCGTCGCAAGCTCGGTTTCAAGGCCGTCATCGGATCCCTTCCGTTCACCTTTGGCGTTCTTTTTGGGCAGAGCAAGGGCCAGCATAACAACGGAAACAGCAACAGTCAGCGTGCCCGCAATGATCGTGAACCTGTCATTCAACCCTTCGGTAACAACACGAATATTCATCATTCGCAATGCACCGACAATTGCCGAGCAAACGAACAGTCCGAGATTGCGGACAGCAAGCTTTTCGTGTTTTTCGGAAACACCGCTCATCAGCATTTTTCCGAGAGCGGCAACGAAAAGGAACGCGGAAATAATTCCGATCGCAAGAAAACTGTGCGTATGAACAAGCGGCATGCATCCCGCAATGATACCGAGCGGAACTATGCATTTGTATTCGCGCTGCATGACCGCCCTGTGCAAAAGCTGAAGTGCGGGGAAAAGCAGCGCCCAGCCAAACAAAGTTGCACGCTGCGGAATAAGCATGTCAGCAATTGAATTGACCCAGCGAAGTCCCTCGGCAGGCAGATTGGTGGGTGTTTTGTAAAAACCTTCAAGCATTTCCTGCCAACGGTTTATGCCCTCGCCCGCAAGCAGCTGTTTGTTGTTGAAAAGGTAAGCGAACCCTAAGCCTCCGCCGATAAAGAAAAGATATGTCGCAAGCACAGAGACGCGTGTGTTTTTGAACCATTCATCAAAGAAACAATACACACCCAGCACAACAACAAGAAAAGCGTACAGTGCGGGAAGCATTGCCGCAATTCGAAGCGACGCTCCGAGTGTATAAAAAGTCGAACTGACACTGTCGCACAGGAAAGGATAGCCCAACGGGGTTCCCGGCAGAAGCGAATAATTCGGCGGGAACGTTTTTTGCACACTGATGCTTGTGATAAAGCTTAAATGCATACACAAATCGCCGAAAGTGCATTGCCCGACGTGCAGCGAACCGTCCGATGCATTTGTTATCGTGTGATTCGCATGAAGTATCCAGCCGACTGCAACCAACGGCACTATCGTGACCAGCAGCGGAACAAGGTCGCGCTTTGAAGCGGCTTTATACTTGATTTTGCCGTTTTTTTGCTTTTTAACGGCAAAGAATGTTGATACGCCCGCAATGAACACCGCTGCGGCAAGCGCAAGAATCTGCGCAGCAAGTGTGAAATCGAGAATAAACGCAAACAACACCGGAAGCCAAAGAAGCATTACAAGTCCGAAAGTTAATCCGAACAGAATCCTCTTCAGCGGGCGATCCGATGCAAAAATCGGACGTGCAGTGAGTATGCCGCAGCCTGCAAACGCAAGGATGTACAGCACGGAAATAATGTTGCCCATTAACATACCTTCCTTTGTAGAATGATTTTTCCGTCTGCGGTAATTTCCCGCAGTTAAAGCGCAGCCGAATCAAATTCTTTCGCTTTCGGAAACATGCCGGACAAGAACTGCAGCAGTGAGCGGCGGCTGAATCCGCATGTTTTATCTCAGCAGCAGGTTTTACCGGTACTTAACCTGATTATACCATAAATTGCCGCATTTGAACAGTGAAAAAGCATATTGAGCATTAAGTCGGAACTTACATATTTATCTTGAGCGCGACAGATAAAAGTCGGCTTTCTCCCGCTGCAACTAATTTCCCGGGAAATATTCCTAACACTGATTCGGACGTTATTTCCCGTGAAATACTTTCCGACGGCTGCTTCATGCCTGAAATTTTCAACCTGTGCTTTATTTGCCTCGTCAAATATATCTTCATTTCAAGCTTCTTCGGGGTTGCATTTTCTTGATTACTTTGGTATAATAAGCAACGCAATCAAGTTTGGCCGGTTCGTCTAGTGGCCTAGGACACCGCCCTCTCACGGCGGCAGCAGGGGTTCGACTCCCCTACCGGTCACCAGCGCAGTGAATTCAGTTCGCTGCGCTTTTTTTCATTTCCCGTTCATCTCCTCCGTTTCCTTTCAGGCAATAATCAAAAGGCCTGCCTTGCGGCAAGCCTTGATAATCCGTATATTTCGTATTGCAGTTGAAATCCGATTAGAATTCCGTCAGGAAACATGTTTCGCTGAATAGCTGAGTCCGTCATTTTGGTACAAATGCGAAAGAGTTGCCTCAGCCTCCGTAAAGCAAACCTCGGTTCCCTCGCAGTAAAGGGCATTCACCCCGCGCTTTGCAGTCGAAAGCACCGCTTCGGTGTCAAAAGAATCCGACGAATACAATCCGTAGGCCGCAAGTGCAATTTCCGCACAACCGAGTTCGTCCGAATACATCAGCAGATCGCTTTTTGACGCCTTACAAAGTCCGTCCTTAGGATCAACAAACGGATTGCGGACTTCACCGTTCGAATATGTGTAAAAATGCATCGTGTCCATATCGGAATTTTCATAATTCCTGAAATAAACAGCATTGCGCGCCGTCCTAAAATCCAGCTGCGCCGCAGGGATTCCGCGTCCGTCGGCCTCGTCATAAAAATTCATTGACAGGGCCATGCCCGCTCCGCCGAGATGCCGCGTATAACCGTCATACGTCGTTATTGTTCCGTGAATATAGCTGTTTTCGGCCAAATGTTCTGCAATGTAATCAACGATAAATGCATTTTTCAGCCAGAAGAAATCCAGATATTCTCCGATATCGTTTTGGGATGCAAAGTCGGCGTATTCGTCCGAAACATTAAGTCGAAGTTTATTCTCACCCAGGAGCTCAATGTCGATTGCATCGGGATTATTTACATACGTCAGCGCTTCATCAACAAACCCGCGTACTTCCGAATTTAGCATCGGGTCAAATTCCTCGGCCTCACTGTCGTTTTCGCAGGAGAAGAGCCCTTTGTATTCCGTATAAACGGGCGCAAGATACGGATATCTGCTGCCGTTATCTCGAATCAGCTCAAATGCCGAATACAACGCGGAATCAACCGTCACAACCTCGTTCGGGTGTTTATTCAAATAAGCGAGGTTTGCTGCCGGTGCATCATCCGCGCCGAAATATTCCTCGTCTGATTGAAATATGCGGTAGGCCTCGCTGCACAAATTTGAATACATTTCCGCCAATTGTTTATATTCAGTCGTTGTGGAAATATCGTCACGCAGGCCAATATCATACTGAAGCAGCAGTTCATCGGTGCAGTTATCCTCACCGGTAACAGCCGCTTTGATCGTTGTCCATCCGCTCGGCCTTGTAACAAGCCGGTACACCGCATATGACATCGCAACAACCGCAAACAGGATGCAAATCACGAAACACACAATTCGCAACGCGGTATGTTTGTCCGACACTTCAATGCGTTGTACCGGCTTTGGCCTCGGAAGACTTTTTTCTTTTGCTGTTCGCCTCATACTGAATTCAGTCCGCCGTCCTTTTTTAAAGTCCGATTACAGGATAGAAATTATCAGCATAAGTCCGAACAGGACAATAATTGCTGCCGTTGTGATAAGGCCGGCAATCGCGCCCTTCTTGCACTTCTTGTAATTGCGGATATAGTTGTGCTTTTTGAAAATCGCACCCGCAATCAAGCCGGGGATGGCAAGGAAGAAGGAAAGGAACGCAAGCCAGAAGCTGCCGGTATCGTGCAGCGGTGTATCAAGGATTGAACCCTCGATTTTTTTCTCTTCAAGCTGCTTTTCGGCAGTTTTTGCATCCGCAGGAGCATTAACGCCGGCAATGGTAACGCTCTTGATGGGAGTTCCCTCCTCACGGAGACGCTTATACTCTTCGATTTCTTTCTTGTTGCCGAAAACGAAGTGGCCATGGCCGATATCGGTAAGCTCGGGCTTATCCTCGCTGTAATCATGCTGTGAAGGATCATAGCTGAACAGCACTTTGTGCTTCTCAAGATTCGGATCCGGAATCGGGATCGCGGAAATCAGAGAGCGGGTGTAGGGATGCATCGGGAAGTCAAACAGTTCTTCTGCGGTTGCAACTTCAACGATGTCGCCCTTGTAGATAACGCCGATACGATCGGAGATAAAGCGAACGATCGAAAGGTCATGAGCGATGAACAGATAGGTCGTTCCGCGCTCACGCTGGAACTTTTTGAGCAGGTTCAGAACCTGTGCACGGATGGAAACGTCCAGTGCGGAAATAGGTTCGTCTGCAACAACAAGCTCGGGATCCATGACCATTGCCCTTGCAAGACCGATTCTCTGACGCTGTCCGCCGGAGAACTCATGCGGATAGCGGGTCAAATGCTCGGGGAGCAGACCGACTTCCTGAATGATATCCTCGACTTTCCTCACGCGATCCGCCTCATTTTCAAAGAGGTGGAAGTTATAGAGGCCTTCGGAGATAATGTAGTCAACGGTTGCGCGCTCGTTCTGAGATGCGGCGGGATCCTGGAAAACCATCTGGATGTTGCGGATAACTTCGCGGTCCAGTGAATGGGGAATCTTGCCGGAGATGCGAACGCCCTTGTAATAAATTTCACCGGCGGCGCAGGGGTTGACACGAATTACGGCACGGCCGATCGTGGTTTTACCGGAACCGGACTCGCCGACGAGAGAGAACGTTTCACCCTTGTAAATGTCGAAAGAAGCGTTTTTGACTGCACGCACGGCATTGTCGCCTTTGCCGAAGGTGATGTCAACATTTTTCAACGAAAGGAGAACTTCCCTGCCGCTTGCATCAACAGGAGCTTTTTCGGGCAGATGGGCAACCCTACCCTCTTTTGCGGTAATTTTTTCTTTATGTTCCACAGTTCTACCCTCCCATTAAATATTGAACGCTTTAATCATCTTGTCGTGGATGTTGTCGATCGCGGCAGGCTTGTCGATCTTGGGCGCTCTGGGATCAAGCAGCCAAGTCTTTGCATAGTGAGTTTCCGTGATCTTGAACATCGGCGGAGCTTTGACGACATCGATTTTCAAACAATAAGGATTTCTCGGTGCGAAGGGATCGCCCGCAATCTTATTGTAGAGAGAAGGCGGCGTACCGGTGATTGAGAACAGCTCGGTGTCGCGCTGTGCAAGCTGCGGCAATGAGGAGAGCAGTGCCCATGTGTACGGATGACGCGGGTCATAGAAGACCTCTTCGGTCGTGCCGACTTCAACAATCTGTCCTGCATAAAGAACTGCAACGCGGTCGGCAACATTTGCAACAACACCGAGGTCATGCGTGATGAAAACGATCGTGTAATTGAATTCTTTCTGCAAATCTTTGATGAGCTTGAGAATCTGTGCCTGAATGGTAACGTCAAGCGCAGTAGTGGGCTCGTCGCAGATGAGGATCTTCGGCTGGCAGGAAAGCGCAATTGCGATAACAATACGCTGACGCATACCGCCGGAGTACTGGAAGGGATAATCGTCGTAACGGTTTTCAGCATTGGGGATGCCGACCTTACGCATCATCTCGATTGCACGCGCACGTGCTTCAACCTCGGAGCAGTCCTGATGCTTCATAATGATGGAGGAAATCTGCTTGCCGATGGTGATGATCGGGTTGAGCGATGTCATAGGATCCTGGAAAACGGTTGCGATTCTTCTGCCGCGGATACGGGTCCAGTCCTTTGCATATTTAAGCTTTGCAAGGTTGATAACGCAGGTACCGTGGATGCGTTCTTCGTTCTCGTCAAGGAACCTGACGCGGAAAGCGACATCATCGAATACATCGGTTCTTGTTGCGTCATCGTTAAGGTCGAGACCGTTTTTCATTGCGCTGCGAACAACCTTTACAAGGTCGTTAATCGCCTTGATGCGTTTTGCAACATTGTATCTGCCGACGGACAGATAAATTTCTTTTGCGATGATCTCGTTGCGCGCAATTTTGTCTGCGGAAACGGGCTGAGCACATGCCTCTTTGTACTGAGCGGTAAGCTGAGCCATTTCGGTCTTGAACCGGGTGTTATACGCAACGTCGTTGTTCATTGCCTGCTTATGTGCGGCAATGGTCTTTTTGCGCTCATCTTCAAGCTGCTTCAGTTCCTCGTCCATTTTTTTGATGCTGTGAGAAAGCTCCTTAAGGCGATCTTTCTCCTTGGACGGGTCAATTGTGAGCTTGAGGTTATAAGTCTCGGCTCTGCGGAATCTCAGATCCTCAATGCGGGTATCGAGCTGTTCAGCCTCTGCCTCGCTGAGGCTGGACCTGCGGATCCTGTCCTGCTTAAGCTCATTGATGCGGCGGTAGATTGCGGCACCGTTTTCATAGCGGGATGCTGCATTCAGCTTTGCATGAATGGACTTAATGCGCGCCTTAACCTCGGGGGTGTTGGGAACTGTTGTTTCGGCAAGTTCGGGATCATTGAAAACGATGGAACCGTTGCTGACATAGCCGTTATCATCGAGCATACCTGCGAAGGTTTTCGTGAATACGGATTTACCCGCAGCGGATTCGCCGACGATTGCGATCGATTCGTTTTCGTAAATATCCAGAGAGATGCCGCGGATAGCTGTCAGAATTCTGCCGCGAACGCGGAATTCGACTTCAAGATCCTTAACGGATAACAATACTTTCTTTTCTTCCATAGCGGTGTCCTCTTATCTGTGCGTTCTCGGGTCGGATGCATCGCCCAGGTTCTGACCGACAACATACAGGATAATCGTGATAATGGATGCCAACAGAACGGGGCTCCAGAATTCGATTTCCCAACCGGGGGTAACCATTGCGCTCTGTGCAGCTTCGATCAGCTTACCAAGGGACATCTCGGAAAGACCCATGCCGAGGTAGGACAGGAAGACTTCATAAGAGATGTAAGAAGGAATCTCGGTTGCCGCAACGGTAACGATAACGGAGGTCATGAACGGGAGGATGTTTTTCATTGCAATGCGAACGGTGGAAGTACCGAGGCACTTCGATGCAAGGTTATATTCGCGGTCGCGGATGATGACAACCTGCGTTCTGATGAAGTACGCGATACCTATCCAGCCTGTGATCGTCATTGCGAAAACCATGGACCAGAAGCTCGCGGTGAACAACATAACAAGAACGGAAATCAGCAAAATGTACGGAACATTGCCGACAATGTTGTAGATAACCATCATGACGGCATCGACTTTTTTGGAGAAGCCCCAAAGTGCGCCGACGGTGACGCCGACAGTCATGTTGATAAGTGCGCAGACAAATGCAAGGGAGAGGGAAATCTCCGCACCGTGCCAAATCGCATCGAAAGTGGACTGGCCGGCACCGCCGGTACCGAGAATGGTATGCAGGCTGAAGCCCCATTTGTCGATCGCCTTTGCGGGACTCAAATGCTTTGCGGTTGAGTCGAGCAGGTTTGCGTATGCATCATATCCGGAGAAAATCGGATAAATGTAGGAAAAGATAATGATGAACGCCAGAATGGCAAGAACAACGATGTTTATCTTTTTCTTGAAGAACACACGGAAAACCGAATGCCAATAGGAGTAACGCGGCGCGGTAATCTTTTCGGAGTCGATGTTGCTGTCGCAGCGGGAAAACAACTCTTCCTCTTTCATACCGAGATCGCTGACATTTACCAATTCAGAAGCCATTTCTATTACCTCGCTTTCTGTACGAAGGAGATTCTCGGGTCAACGAGCGTCATGAGGAGGTCGCCCAGAATGATGGCAACAACCGACAGCAGCGCGTAGAACAGAGTCAAACCGACAATAACATTGTTATCGTACATGTTGATAGCCGTGGTGAGCAGGTTACCTGCACCGGGAACAACGTAAACGCGTTCGGTGATGATCGCGCCGACAAGTGCGAACAGAACCGTGCCCGGGATACCGTGAATGATGGGGATTGCAGCATTCTTGAAGATATGCTTGCTGAAAATCTCACTCTCGGAAAGACCGCCTGAACGAGCGAACTTGACGTAGTCGGAGTTCATCTGGTCGATCATGTAGCGGCGCAGCCACTTCATCAGGTTACCGATGGAGGGAAGTGCGAGGGAGATAATGGGCAAAACATACATCAGCCATGTACCTTTATCAAGGTCGAAGGTTGTGGGCATACCGATGAGTCGGCCGAGAGCCTTAACCATGAAGATGTACGCAAGGGAGGGAACGGCGAGACTGAAAACGATATAAATCGTGCCGATCTTGTCGCCCAGCTTGTCTTTTTTGCGTGCCATGGAGATGCCTGCGGGAATACCGATGAGGTATGCAAGAAGACTGGACAGAATACCGAGGATGAACGAGAAGCCAACCTTGGAATAAGTCTTGTTGACAGTCTGAACGCTTGTGTAGTCATCGGTGAAACGCGCTGCGGTAACAGGGGAAGAATCCTTCGAACCTGCAACATAAGTCGCTGTGTGAAGATCGTCCGCACTTTCCTCAACGAAACCGGTGGGGAAAGTCATCGGTCTCTTAACGAATGAACCCTGGGATTTGGTCATCGTTGTGAACACGTCGACGCCCTGGTTAACAGCAAAGGAAGTACCGAGGGAAATGGTCAGAAGGTTCTGATGAACATAAGGGAATTTGTTGTTGAAATAGAGCAGGTACTTGTGGGTTGTACCGTTGCCCATGATAGCCGGGGAGAAAACTTTCTTTTCGGAACCGACGGGGTTATAGACGGGATCATAGAAAGTGAATGTCAATCCGCGATCGGCATCGGCAACGCCGCTTGCCTTGTGGATATTATCAACTGTGAAAATGCTCCCGAAGTATTTAAGCACGCGAGAAATGAGGGGGATGTCACGATGCGCAAAAAGCTGAGGTGAACCGCCCTCGGCAAGGCCGCGTCCGCTGGGTTTAAGAACGGCATCAAGTCGCACGACTTTATAGCCTTTGCCCTCATAGTATTCGGTGAATTTTTTGATGTAAGCTTGAGTTTCTTCAGAATCTTTTTCGGCAGTCCTGCCGAGTTTAACGGCGGTCTTTGCGGTTTCTTCATCGACCTCGCCGTTTCTTACCAAGCTGTTTACATAGTCAGCATAGGTAACATAATCAAGATAGCCGTATTCTCTCCATTTGCGGTACTTATAGGCTTCTCGAGCATTATTCGTCTGATGACTGTACACGGAGTCCTTTGCAAAAATAAGGTTACGATCAAGCAAAGAGAAAATCATGATCATAACGATTATCGTTGCAGCACATGCCGAAAGCACACCGGTCAGCAATCGCTTTAATAGATATTTCGTCATATTCAGCCCCTACTCCTTATAAAGATTACAACGGGGGAAGATACGAGGTCTTCCCCCATTGTCCGTTAGTGTTCTATAAAGCTAAGTTATTGTGCGAATGCGGTATTAGAAGAGACCGAGGCACTTAGCCATGTAACCTGCGCCGTCACCGAGCATGGTGTCGAGGTAGGTTGCGGGATCGCCGTAGTCAGGACCCCAACCGGATACGTCGTACAGGGTGTAGTTAGCATCCTTGCCGGATTCGGTGTAGTAACCTGCATAGTACCACTCCTGAGCATCTGCACAGGAAACGAGGTTGACAACAACGCAGCCCTGGAGAGCTTCTTCAACAGACTGCTTGAGGGTCTGAGCGCGGTTGGTGTAGATGTCGGCGCCGGAATAGTAGGGCAGGTCCATAACGATGGGGTTATCCTTGGAGATCTCAACGCCGAATTCTTTGAGCTCGGTGATTGCCTGCTGAAGCTCTTCGTAAGCGTTAGCAGGATTGTGCCAACCTGCGAAACCATCGCTGGTCTGGTTTTCTGCATCCCATACCTTGATCTTAACGCCGTCAGCGTCGATCTGAGCCTGCATGATCTCACCATAGTAGGTGCCCTTTGCAAAGGTCTTGGATTCGCCGTTGATTTCGACGGTTACATCTTCTTCAAGAGCGATGAAGTTACCGGGGGTGTAGGAGTTACGTACGGAGTTGAGCTTGAGCTCTTCGCCGACAACCTGTCCGTTGTAGGTAGCGATGTCAAGACCCATGCCGATTGCACGACGGAAGTGAACGTTGAGCATTGCAGCGTTGGTTCTCGCCTTCTGCTCGTCGGTCATAGTGGAAACAGCCTTGGTCTCGTCGTTGAAGTTTGCATACGCATTACGGTTAAGGTTGAGGAACAGAACGAAGGAAGTAGCATCGGTATCGGAAACGGTGCAGTACTTTTCGAAGTTGCCGTCTGCCTTGCAGGCTTCGAGGGAAGCGGAAGAGAGACCGCAGCCGTCAAGAGTGCCTGCTTTAGTGTCTTCGTATGCCTTGGTGGGATCCTTACCGTCGTTGAACTTCCAGGTGAGGGTCTTGATGGTGATGTTGTCCTTGTTCCAGTAGGTGGGGTTCGCCTGGAAAACGATGGTGTTTTCTGCGGTGTAGTTGGTTACGGTGTAAGGACCGCAGTAAGCGATGTCGTTAACAGTCTGACCGTACTTCATGGTGCCTGCGTCAACAGCTGCCTTGTAGTCGTCCTTGCCGAATACGCCGCCCTTGGACTCAAAGTAGGTACGGCTCATGGGAGCGAATACGTTGTAGCCAAGCATGGTGATGAAGTAGCTGGTGGGCTGGCAGAGGGTGTAAACAACGGTGTTGTCGTCGGTTGCTTTAACGCCTACTTCTGCAAAATCGGTAACGTCGCCGGTGTTGTATTCGAGAGCGTTAACGATGATGTTTTCAACGAGGTATTCGAGACCGCCGCCTGCATCGAGCATATGCTGCATACCTGCAACAAAGTCGTCTGCCTTAACGTCTGCAACTTCACGGCCCTGTGCGTCAACCCACTTTGCACCCTGACGGATGTGGAAGGTGTAGGTTTTGCCGTCTTCGGAAACTTCCCAGGACTCTGCGAGAGCGGGTTTGATTTCGTTCTCGTTGTCGTATTCTACGAGACCGTCGTAGGTGTTAACGATAGCTTCGGAGTCTGCGGAACGGGAGGTTGCGAGAGCGTCCCAGGTCTTGGGGTCGCTGGCGTAACCCATGTTGTAGGTGTCCTTAAGGGTGTAGCCCTTTTCCTTCAGGTAATCGGTTGCCTTCTGGGAGTAGGTGCCGGTTCCGCGAACCTCATTCCACATTGCCTTGAGGTGAGTCTGATCCTCTGCGGCGATGAGCTCGGTGGTTATGAGAACATTGTGGAAACGGTCGGAGTCATTGCCCCAGAGAACGGTGGAAGCGGAACGCTTTGCAACACGGCTCAGACCGTAGTTGCCGCCGTTGGTGGTGCCGGGGATGAGAACAGCAGCTTCAAGAAGCTTTGCCTCAGCCTGTGCCATAAGAGCATAACGCTTGGAAACGTTTTGCTCTTCTTTTGCAGCCTGGTAAAGGGTGTTGAATGCGCCGAGCTGTGCATCATAGATAGCAGCAGACATTGCATTGTAGTCGCCGGTGGGGAGCGGAGTGTTGGGAACCGCGGTTGCGGGAACCTCGGACTCTGCCGGCTTGTTGGTGTTGTTGGGTGCGGGTGTGTTCTTGTCATCGTCGTTGTTCTTGCAGCCTACAAAGCCGAGAACCATGACGAGTGCGAGAAGAGCACACAGTACTCTTTTTAGGTTTTTCATCGGATGTCGTCCTTCCTAAATTTTTTTATTTTCACGCACAAGGCGCAAAAACCGAATTAAATGATGCAGATACGTGCGCCGCAATTAAGAACCCCGTGATTCGGGGTAGTATATGCCCGTGCACTTTAGTCTGACGCATTTATTATATCATCTTAACCGCCTTATCGCAAGTGTTTTTCTAAAACTTTTTTTATTCCTGCTTTCTTCAAAAAAACCTTTATCGGCTTAATTTTTCAGGAATATATTTTTCTTTTTTGATATTATATGCACAACATTTTTTCGTCTTTTTTCAAAAAAAGTGCGTTTGCTGCACCTCCGAACGGTTTTGCGGCGGAGCGATTCCCGCCCGGTTTTCGTCAATACTGTAATTTTGTGTCATTAATACGGTATTGCACCGGACGGCGGTGTATGCTAAAGCGGAGGTACCGTGCCGCTCATGCCGTCAATCAGAAAGAGCCCCATCCGTGCGGATCGGGCTCTTCGTTCTGCGCACCTCCGTCATGCGGAGTGCGCTCTGTATTTATGTTTATCTTTTGTTTTTATAATACATGCGCTGGAAGCACTTTACGATCTCAACAATTACGATTGTTGACAATGCAAGTGCGAACGCGATAACGAATTCATCAAAGCCGAAGTCCGTTGCAAGGCTGAACACTTCCGCTATCGGATCGATGAAAACAACCGCACTCGTGAGCAGCAGCGCAAGCGCAAACGAGCCCCAAAGCCACATGTTCTGTCCCTTTTTGGCAAATATGCTGCCGTGTTGGGTACGCATGTTGAAGCTGTGGAAAATCTCCGCAAGATTCATCGTTAAAAACGCCATGGTCATGCCGTGCGGACTTGCCGCGCTGCCGATAACGTTCCATGTGCCGAGGTCACGGAAATGCCCGATGCAGTATGCCGCAACGGTTATTGCAGCCAGCATAACGCCCTGATAGGCGACTTCAAACCCCATGCCGTTTGCGAATATGCCTTCTTTCGGGTTGCGGGGAGGACGCCGCATAATGTCATCATCCTCACGTTCCATTGCAAGCGAAAGCGCAGGGAAGCAGTCCGTGATAAGGTTTATCCAAAGCAGATGCACGGGTTCAAGTATCGTGAAGCCCAAGAGCGTTGCCGTAAAGATGCTCAGCACCTCACTCGCATTGGAAGCAAGCAGGAACTGAATCGCCTTGCGGATGTTGTCGTAAATGCGCCTGCCCTCTTCAACGGCGGAAACGATGGTTGCAAAATTGTCGTCCGCAAGCACCATATCGGCAACATTTTTTGTAACATCCGTGCCCGTGATGCCCATGCCCACGCCGATATCGGCTGTTTTGATGGAAGCTGCATCGTTCACGCCGTCGCCGGTCATTGCGGTAACTTTGCCTCTCCGCTGCCATGCCTTGACAATGCGCACCTTGTGTTCGGGCTGCACGCGGGCATACACCGAATACTTGTCAATATTATTGTAAAGCTCATCATCGGACATTTCGTTCAGCTCCGCGCCCGTCAGCGATTCGGAGGCATCGGAAATGATTCCGAGCTGTTTTGCAATTGCAACCGCCGTGTCACGGTGGTCACCGGTTATCATGATGGGACGGATCCCCGCCTCGCGGCATTCTTTGACGGCCGCTATCGCTTCCGGGCGAACCGGGTCTATCATGCCGGTAATTCCGATGTATGTAAGATTTTGTTCGAGATACTCCGGCGTTGTGATCGCGGGCTTTTCGTCCCATGTCCGCATTGCCGCAGCGAGTGCACGCAGTGCATCATCCGCCATGGATTTGTTCTCCGCAAGTATTTCGCGGCGCAGCGCATCCGTCATCGGCACGACTTTGCTGCCGTCGAAATAACCCGTGCAGCGTTTGAGCAATTCGTCCGGCGCACCCTTTGTGAATTGGATTATTTCCCCGTTATGGTTGTGAACGGTGGTCATAAGCTTTCTCATGCTGTCGAACGGAGCTTCCGCAATGCGGGGGTATTCCGCCTTTAAAGCAGGTTTTTTCAGTCCGAGTGCGGTTGCAAAATTCACAAGCGCACATTCCGTCGGTTCGCCGACCGCTTTCTCCGTTTCGTCGGGTTCCGCATCGGAACAGAGCGACATCGCCGTTGCAAGCAGCTTTTCGTCACGGCCCGCAGTGCGCACAACCGTCATTCGGTTCTGGGTCAGCGTGCCTGTTTTGTCGGAGCAGATAACCTGTGCACAGCCGAGAGTTTCAACTGCTGTAAGCTTCCTTATGACGGCATTGCGCCTGCTCATTTTCGTAACGCCGATCGAAAGCGAAATTGTAACAACGGTTGCAAGCCCTTCCGGAATTGCGGCAACCGCAAGGCTGACCGCAACCATGAATGTGTTCAGAACAAGTTCGGGCGTGATGCCGCTTTTTGCCGTCAAAAGGCTGAAGCCGAACATAAAGATGCATATGCCGATGACAATATACGTCAAAATTCGGCTGAGCTGGCCGAGTTTAATCTGCAAAGGCGTTTGTCCGCTCTCCGCTTTTGTGAGTGCATCCGCGATCTTGCCCATTTCGGTATCCATGCCCGTTGCGGTGATAACGGCATAGCCCCTGCCGTACACGATGGTTGAGCCCATATAGACCATGTTCACGCGATCTCCGAGCGGACATTCTTTGCCGGTCAGATCCTCAATGGTTTCAACCTGTTTGTTGACGGGAACGCTTTCTCCCGTCAATGCGGCTTCCTCCGCCTGCAGGCTTGCGCATTCGATAACTCTCGCATCCGCCGGCACCGCGTCGCCCGCTTCAAGCAGCACAACATCTCCGACAACAAGTTCTTCGCTCTTGACAAGGCGAACCATGCCCCCGCGCAGAACTCTGCTTGTTGCCGAGGACATCGCCTGCAATGCCTCAATCGCTTTTTCCGCTTTGCTCTCCTGATAAACACCGAGTACAGCGTTCAGCAAAACGACCGCAATAATTATTATCGTGTCCGAAAAACTTTCCTTTTCAACAACCGAAACAACGCCGGAAACAATTGCCGCCGCGATAAGAATTATTATCATCGGGTCCTTGAGCTGATTGAAAAAACGCGAAAGCAGGGATTCCTTCTTTGCTTCTTTCAGCTTGTTTCTGCCGTTCCGTTCAAGCCTTGCTGCCGCTTCCGCATCGGAAAGCCCCTGCCCGCACGAGTCGAGTGACTGCAAAACGCGCTCTTTGTCTTCGTAGTAGTACCTCATTATTTGTTTCAATTCCCTTTCCACACCGTTCGCCTGTTTTGTTATTCTGCCTTTTTTATACGGCGTTCAACCGTCCGCAAAGCGAAAAACCTTTGAGTTACGCAAATCCATAAAAAACAGACTCCCTGCCGCACACGAAAACAAACCTGTGGTCTTTCGGTGCTGCATGAGTCTTGCTTGTTATGTGACGTTAAACGAAATATTCATGTCAGCCGAAGCCTTTGAAATTCCCGTCATCGGGGTAACGCCCGCACCAAACGCGGCTGCACTTCCGTGCGCTGCGTCAGTGTTGTTGATGCGTGCCGCGGAACCTGCGTCCCGTGAAACTACTCCCTCATTCGCTGATTGCAGTATTCGGTTCTGATTGAATATTTTATCATGTCAATGCATTGCAGTCAAGCCGCATACACGAAATATACAGTCCGGCCGTCCTCTGATATTCTCGGGACAATCGGGTGGCATTATCACCGTCCGCATTCTCATGCTTTGTTCCGCATTCGAAATTCGGAGTTGTTTACCGTTTGCCGTTCCGTTCGGCATTTTGCGCCCTGTATGCGTTGATATCGGCATCCGAAAGCTCGTCCGCCATTCTGAAAAGATAAATATGCCAACCGGATTTTGCAAGGTAATAATACGGCTGCACGAACAGCACCCGCGCAATGCCGAAAGTCAACAGCCCCAAAAGATGCCAGTACCAGAAGCTTAAATCGAACAAAAACAGATCCCATTTATAGCCTTTGGTCAAACGGGCGGAAAACTCCATTGCGTCCTTCGGCGTGAGCTCGGGATTTTCCACCAGCAGGTACGGCGTGAGCCAATATTCGTAATGCTTTATGATTCCCGGAACGACGAAAAGCAGCGACCAGAGAAAAACGCGAATATTCACCATCATCATTCCGCTGAAGTTATGCCAATATCTCCGAAATCCGAACCTGATAAAATCGAGCGGTCTTATCTCTTCGGCCCAAAAAATCTGATACAGACTGTCCTGTGCACCCACTCTCATATTCTGTTGAACAAATATGCTTATCGGCAGCACTATGAGCATGTTTCGAAGAATTATCCGCAGCGAAAAGCACAGCAGAGGAATCGACAGCCCCGCAAACCCGCAGCGGCGTATCGTTGAAGAAATGATGCCGACCGCCCAATGGCTGCCCAGAAATTTGTGAACCATCCACGGGATCAGGTTCATCATGCAGGCAAAAGTCACGCTGAAAATATACTCCCTTTCCATCGCTTCCCTGGCCATCTTCTTCAATTCCCGCCGCACACCGGCGATTTTATCCCATTTCATTTGCGCGCTCCTTTCGTTTTTTTGCAGAGACAGCCTCCGAAGCACCGTCGATGTTTTTCAGCTGCATTCGGGAACGCTCCGGGCAATTCGCTTTCGGTAAAAAAGTTGAATTTACGGTGTTTTTTCGCCGAAACAGCCTTCAATCGGAGTCTTCTTGAATTCATTATACCTTATTCCGCAGCAGAATTCAAATACCGAATATAATAAACATTCTCCCCTCGGCGGTTCGCACTTAAAAATGTTTTCCCGGAAAGCACCGTTTAAAGACGGCTTTCCGGGAATAACAGTTTTTCGGCTCTTTTCACAAAATCAGCATCATTCGGAGCATTTCGAATCGTGCAGGCATCCTCATCCGAAAATGCAGTTCAGCACCGCAAGCAGCCCGATTCCCGCTGCCGTCGGTATGACCGCCGCCGCCGCAGTCCAGCCGATACTCCCCGTTTCCTTCTTTATCGTCAGCAGTGTTGTGCTGCACGGCGAGTGCATCAAAGTGAACAGCACGGCGGAAACAGCCGTCATCGCCGTCCAACCGTTGCCCGAAAGCACTTCCGAAAGGGCGGCATATGAGCTTATTTCCGTAAGGCAGCTCCCTGAGGTGTATGCCATCAGCATTATCGGAATCACAAGCTCATTTGCGGGCAGCCCCAAAATGAATGCCGCAAGTATCACCCCGTCCAGCCCGATAAGCCTTGCCGCGGGATCAAGCCATGAGCAAAACCACGAAAGCAGCGTTTCCCCGCCCGCGCTGATATTTGCAAGCGCATACACCGCAAGTCCCCACGGAGCCGCAACGGCTGCCGCGCGCCCGAGAACATGCAGTGTTCTGTCCAGCACGCTCCGCACAATGACCTGCCCTATTCGCGGCACGCGGTAAGGCGGCAGTTCAAGCGTAAACGCGGAGCTTTCGCCGCGAAGCAGGGTTTTTGAAAGGATGAACGACACCGCAAGCGTTGCCGCAGCCGAAAAAACAACAACAAGCGCAAGCACACCCGCCGCCGTGAGCGAACCTGCTGCGGATCCGCCGCTGTTGCCTGCAAGAAAAAGCGAAATCAACGCGATAAGCATCGGAAACCGTCCGTTGCAGGGCACAAACGAATTCGTCAGGATCGCAATCAACCTTTCCCTTTTCCCCGAAATGATTCTGCACCCGACAACACCCGCCGCATTGCAGCCGAAGCCCATGCACATTGTCAAAGCCTGTTTGCCGCAGGCATTGCAGCGCGCAAACCCCTTATCAAGGTTAAACGCAATCCGCGGAAGCACTCCGAGGTCCTCCAACAGCGTGAAAAGCGGGAAAAAAATCGCCATCGGCGGCAGCATGACCGCCACGACCCATGCCGTTGTGCGATACATGCCCGAAAGCAGCGCGTCAGTTATCATATTCGGCATTCGAATTGCGTCGAACAGCTTCCGCAGCAGAGCTTCAAGCGCAAACAACCCGCGCGACAACAGTTCGGAAGGGTAGTTTGCCCCGCGTATCGTGAGATAAAACACGCCGAAAAGCATCAGCAGCATCAACGGCAATGCGGTAAATTTTCCCGTCAGTATTTTATCTATGCGCCGTGTCATCCGCCGTACATCGCCGACCTCGCCGCATTCGCCGCAATGTTTGCAGGCTTTGCAGCCGCATTTCATGCAGCCCGCGCATTTTTTTCGACCCAGGCACTCTCTCCCGCAGCTTTCCGGCGGCACAACCGTCACAACTCCGCAGCAAAGTTCACGACAGGCATCAAGAATGCTCTTTGAAACCGCATCCTCAAGCGATACCTCAGCCTCCGGCGGCGGGTTTTCCTGTTCACCGTCTTCGTTTTTATCGGATTTATTCGAACAGCCGAATGGCATTCTCCCGCTGTTTTGCAGGTACTCCGTTACGCTTTTCGGGTATTGAATGCGGTAAACATTTTCGGGCGGGTTTGCCATCACGCGTTTCACGGCCTCAAGCAATTCGCAAAGCCCCTCTCCGCTCCGCGCCGAGCAGAGCACGACCGGGACGCCAAGCCGCATTTCAAGCCGCTCCGCGTCAATATGTATTCCGCATTTTCGTGCTTCATCAATAAGGTTTATGCATATGACGACCTTCTCCGTGATTTCGATAATCTGAAGCGCAAGCGCAAGGCTTCGCTCAAGGCAGGTTGCGTCAAGAACAACCGCCGCCGCATTCGGTTTCCGCTCTTTAAGAAAATCCCGTGCAACCGCTTCCTCTCGCGAACGCGGGCTCAGCGAGTAGCAGCCGGGAAGATCCACAAGCTGCCACGGCTCCTTTTTGCATTTGCCGCTGCAAAGTTCTATTGTTTTGCCCGCCCAATTCCCCGTGTGCTGTTTCAATCCCGTAAGCGCATTGAACACGGTGCTTTTGCCGACGTTCGGATTGCCCGCAAGCGCAATAACGGGAAGATTCGTTGCTTCAAACCCGCCTTGCGACGCACTGCGCCCGACAGATGAATTCGTAAGTCCCATTTCATCACCCCTCTTTATTTTCCGCGCCGCTGTTGCAGCGGGCAGCGAAACACATATTGCAGGCTCCGTCCTCCGCACGAACCTTAATTTCCGCCGCATCCTTTCCCCGCAAAGCCGTCACGGTTCCGCGCACAAGGTATGCGCGCGGATCTCCGGGAGGGCTTTTAAGCACGCATTCAACATGCTCCCCTGCCGAAAAGCCCAGATCCATCAGCCTCCTGCGCATGCCGCCGCCTGTGTTCAGTTCAAGGATGACCCCCGCCTGCCCCGGTTCAAGTTTATCCAATGTCGTTACAAACTCAGCAGCCGGCTCATTGTCTCCGTTATACTCTTTACCTCCGCCTTTCTTCCATCCCTTTCCATGCATCGGACCCAATACCCCCGTATGTTCGTTTGCTGTCATACTATGCGCACACTCTTTCCGCCGTGAAATGAATTTTTCGATGCCGTTGTGAGCACGGACTCCTACAATTATTTCGGCCGCGACGAGACTTATCTTGACGAAAAGCTTCTTCCGTTTGTCAAGTGCGGCGGATATGTTTACATTGCAATTCCCGGCATGGTTCGGGATCGCCACGACAGCCTTCCTTCCGAGCTGCTTCTCTCGTGGACACCGGAGAAGCTTTACTATATGCACGATGTATCGTATTGGACGGATATGGTTTCAAAATGCCGCGGCGCAAAAGTGCTGACCGTTGAACAAATGCAGAGCAACGAAGAAGTTCGGGCGGACTGGCTTGCACAGGATAACGAGTATGCTGTCGGTGACAGGCGTTCAATGGATGCCGGTGCGGGAAAATATCTCAATTTCATCAAAATAGTTTTGCAAAAAAAATGATTTCGCTTTTTGGGGAATTGTGCAAATAACTCTTTCGGGCATAAGCATAACGATTCAATTCGCTTATGCAGATTATGCATATTACTTCCGCGAAAAAAACACGGGCACACCGTTCGGTGCCCCCGTGTTCGTAATTATGCCGTTATTTTGATGTTATCGTAATGCTGTGCCGCATCCGTTTCTGCGGCGAACTCATTCTGCAAATTTACCGAGCGTTTTCTTTGTGGTTAAGGAATGCACCGTAAATGTACAGTCCGGGAACGATCAGCCCGATCACAAAGCTCAGCACGTTAAATTCGCCGCCGCCAATCACTTGAAGCACGTTGCTGATAACGGAAAGAGCGATGACACTGAAGCCCCATGTGATGCATTTCTTTGCGTTTTCGGGCTTGTCGCAATGTTTAACACCGTTGATGCCTGCAATAAGCTCAATGATGCCGCCGACAAGCGCAGTTGCAAGACCCAGATAGAATGCAAAACCAAGTGTTGAAGCGCCGGCGAATTTTGCAACCAGTGCGCCGACGCCGCCGATGATAACCCCGAAAAGAATCAAAAACGCCGCTCCGATTATCATAAGAATGCCAGTAACCTTTAAAAACTTTTGACCTTTCATTTTTCTTCCTCCGAAATATTCTTTATTTACTGTTTTTACTTACCGTCCGCCGAGATCCGGCGGAAAAATATCATACGCTGTGAGCTTGCTGCCGTCAGCGGAGAACGTGTACACATTGGGTTCGTCCCGCAGTTCGGGCATGATCGTTGATGAATATTGTCAACGACTGCTCACCGTTCTGAGCCGTAGGCTCATTCTGCATTTTTCATTTGCCCTTGCCGTCAAACTCTCATGTCACTTTGATGTCGGCACCGAGATCGTCCTTCCGTTTACCGGCAGGAACGTCCTTCAATGTGCCGCGAACCGCAAAGGAGCCGGTGCAGCAAGGGCATGATCTGGTGCAGGGATTCTTCCGCTTCTTTTCATTCCCGTTCTCTCTTTCTTCTTTGATTTATGAATTTGTCCCTTTCGGGCAAAAACCGGTGTTTGCGCCTGCCGAAAAGTCGTAATGCGCCGTACCTCGGCAATGCTGAAAAAACTTTAAATGATTACACCCTTTCAAGAAGCAGCATATCCATGCAGTACATCAGGCTGCCGTCGGGCTGAACCTTGATTTCAAAATAGGGGTCGATCTCGCTGCCCATTATTTCGCCCTCAATATCCTCAAGATAGTAGAATTTCCCGTCGACTTCCTTCCACGGTTTGGATTCCGCAACAAAGTATCCGTCGCGAACCGTTTCACCGTGCTTTGCTGCGTCTTCAAGTTGTTCCGCCGAAAAGCTTAAGAGCATATCCAGACTTCCTTCCGGAGTGAACTCGAAGATCGCATTCGCCATCGGCGCAAACTCTTCAAAGATTTCTCCTTCGGGCATATTGTCCGGGGTGCACTGAATAACGCCGTCAAGTGTCGGAATATTGAGTTGTTTAACCTTCCATTTGCCGATAATGTCCATTTTATTCTCCTTTTCGAATAAGAATACCTTGCCGGATCGAAAAACAGCATTTTTCGGGTTTTATGCCCACGGATCGGCTTCCTTCGGAGTCCTTACGCCTGTAAGCAGATATTGTTCCCAAAGGAACCATTTGCCGTCGCTGCCCCTCTGGCGCAGTTTAATGGGTCGGGGTGAATCGGCACCGCCGCAGGGAATGAACAGTTTCATATACCCCTGTTCCTCAGCCGAAACATGATTGCTTTCGATTGTGACTTTGTAAGGTTGTGCCGGAGTGTAGTTGTTGTCCGGAGTTGAGCCTGCAAAATAGGTGAACGGGAGATAAGTCTTTCCGTCGCGGAACCTGTCATTAAGAAAAGAAATATCCTGACCGTTGAGCGGGCGCGGGCCGCGCAGCCAATTCAGCATTTCCGTTCCTGTGGACCTGTCCGCTGCATATGCGCAGAGCGCAAGCACTGTCAGGGCAGCCGTTGCGAACGGCGTGTCCAGCTTTGCCTCGGGCAGAGCCTGCATTTCGGCAAGGCTTTCGGGAAGAGCGGAGAAAGTGAATGTTTCCCTCTTCGTTCCGATCGTATTGCCTACGGAACGCGCCGCATCCTTCGCCGTCTTTTCCGCTACGTTTTTAAGTCTGTCAAAAATACTCATTTTTATCTGTTTCCTTTCAATAGAATTTCTTTTTCTCATGCAGTGCCGCCGCATCTCGCCGCATCCCTGTCCGATTCACCTGCCGCACCGGTTAACCGGGCTGAAGCAGGGATGCGCCGAAATGCTTATGGAGGTCGGAACTGTTGAATCAGTTTAAACTTAACAATCTGCGTGCATTTTATTTAAAAGCTTCCGCCGCCCCCGCCGTGGGTGGACCCCGAGGAGGATGTGTGCGTGCTGCTTCCGCCGTCCGAATCGCTGTTGTTTTTCGGCTTTGGAGAAACTGCAACCGTGCGGTAAAGGAACAAATCGCGGCTTACCGTGATATTCATGCTGCCCGGGCGAACATAGCTGTTTGCCTCCGCTTTGTATCGAACGGTCTTAAGTTTCGATTTCATAACACTGACGGCAATAAGTGCGATAACAAGACCTATGCCGAGTGAAATAGGGATATATTTGAACGAAAGGGGTTTTATCGGAAGGTTGGAAGTATCGTACGGTCTGTCTTTTTTTGCCTGATCGGTGAACCTGTCGCAGAGATCCGCAAACCCGAAAAATGTGCCTGCGTAATCTGCCGATTTCATCTTCTCTTTGAGCTCCTCACCGATGTATTGGATTCCCGCATCGGTAAACACGGTGATTCCGTATCCCCTTGTTGAAATATGCCACTTCCTGTCGCCCGTGCTGATAAGCAGCAGCACGCCGCTTCGATCCTCGCCGCGACCGAATCCGCAGTAGTCGAAAATGTCATCCGCACAAGCCTCCGCAGTTGAGCCGTTAAGGCTTTTCACCGTGCAGACAACATAGTCCATTCCGTACTTGCTGCTGAGCTCACCCAGTTTTTTCATAAGTTCGGCACGCTGTTCCGGTTCGATCATACCGGCACCGTCCAGAACGCATGTGAACTCATCCATTGATCTTATCTCTTCCGGAAGCCTTTCGAGCCCCTCAAGCCCCTCATCAACAGGAGTATCGTTGGGATAAATTTCAAAAACATAGCTTTCGGCAAGGTCGATATATGCCTTGATGCCGCCAAAATAGGTTTCGGGTCCGTTATATGCATCGCGCAGCGCATCTTCCTGTTCTTTCGTCAGCATGTTCTGCATATTGCCGCCGCACAGTATGTGCCACGACGAATCCGGACCGATCGCAAAAAAGATTCTGCTCTCACCGTTTCCCATATTGGGATAGTTTGCCATGTAATCAACAATGCTGTCGCCCGCCGCTGCTTCATCCTCCGCCAGCAGGAACAAAATATCCGTTCCGCAGGCTTCCGATGCATGTTCCGCATATTCGTTGAGCTCCGCAAGCTCTTTCGCGGGTATTGAATCCGTCTCATCCGCAACATATACTCTGCCGCCGTACGCGCTCACGGGCACAAATGCCGTCAGGGCGATAATTGCGGCAATAAGAATCGCAATGATGCTTTTGGGGGAAAGAGTGTTCTTTTTCATTTTCGCATTCCTCCTTACAGGATTCTGAAAAGCCGCAGCAGCCAGCATATGCCGTAAATAACGGCTCCGCAGCCGACGGTCAATCCGAGCGTCCACTTCGCTGCGGCGGATTTATCCACCGGCAGATCGCCGACGAATTTGCCCGTCTGCCCGTTCATCGCAAAGGTGTATCTTTGTCCGTTCCACGTTGTGTTCAAAAGCCAAACGGGATAAAGCGCGTATTTTGCTTTGCCGTTATGCAGCTGAACACTGCTTGCTTCCGTCCGCTTCGTTGTGTAGCCTTCAACGGTTGAAGCAAAAGCTTCCTCAACGGAACGTTTGACTCGCTCGTTTGCACGGTCGATGCTGTGATCCGCATCAACATCGTATTTATCCGCCAGATAACCCGCAAGGTATGCCGTTTGAAAATCCACCGCTTCCGAAAAATCGAAAGGCTCGATGGACTCCATAAGGTCATCCGCCATTTTTTCGGAACCGTCAACCGGAACATTCTCGAACCCGATGCTGCCGCTGCGCTGAACCATGTAGTGACTCGTTGGGGTATATCTGTTCTCGCTGTCTTCGTACGACGGATGAACAATCTCTGCGTGATAGCGCACGTTTGCATCCGCTTCCGCATCGAACAGCCAGAAGGGCACATAAATTCCCTTTATTTCATCGATGTGATTCTGATCGCGGAACAGCTTCGGCAAAAGGCGTTTGCCTTCAATATGCCGCATATAAGCTGCCTTTGCCGCCTTTTTGTCCAGCTTGAACGGAATCACATAATCCGGTTTGAGCATTCCGGAAAGTCTGCCCTTCATAATGACCGGATTATCGCAGAAAGGGCATTTTGTTGCCGCAGTTGTCTCATCCGCAACTATTTCGCCGCCGCAGGAATTGCAGCTGTAATTGCAAAGGCCGTCCGCCTCGCCCTGCTGCCATTCACTTCCCGCATCGGTCTGCCATTCCATGTTGTCGGCCGAGTCGCCTTCCAGCTCCTCTTCATAGCCTTTTAATGTTTCAATTTCAAATTCCGTATCGCAATACGGGCATTTCAGTTTTTGCGCAGTGCTGTCGAAGGCGATCGCGCCTCCGCAGCACGGGCATTTATATTCCTGTAAATTCTGCATAAATCTCTCCCTGCAAAACCGTTGTGGAAAAATTTTTTCCGTTAAATCAGTTCCTTATTATTAAAACGATGCGAGCTTTCCGAATTCGGAAAGCTTTTCAAATCGCCGAAACATTTGCTTTCAGTTCGTCATGCGGTCGCATTTCACGGCCGGCAGCAAAGAATGCTGTCCGCATTCTCCGCCGCCGCACTGAAAGTTCAGTGTAAGGAGTCTCTTATTTTACTTAACGTCTTTTTCGTCGAACACATCTCCGCATTCGGGGCAGAATTTCGGCGGGTGCGCAGGGTCTGCGGGTTCCCAACCGCATTTGTCGCAGCGGTACAGAGGTGCGCTCGCAGGCTTTTTTGCACCGCAGTTTGAACAGAATTTACCTTTGTTGACCTTTCCGCAGGTGCAGGTCCAGCCGTCCTGTGCAGGTTCGGGTTTCTTTGCGCCGCACTCCGGACAGAATTTGCCCGTTGCCGTTGCGCCGCAGCTGCATTTCCAGCTTTCGCCGGCGGGCTTGGGTTCGGGTTTCTTTGCGCCGCATTCGGGGCAGAATTTGCCCGTTGCCGTTGCACCGCAGCTGCATTTCCAACCGTTCTGTGCGGGCTGCTGCATCTGCTGAGGCTGCTGCATCTGCTGCTGCCCCATGTTGTAAAGGTTCTGTGCCGCACCGAAACCGCCTTGGCCGCCCATGCCGACCATGCCCATGCCCATGAAGCCCGTCATTGCGCCGGCAGAGTTGCCCGCGGCGGTCTGCATTGCATCGGCGGTTGCGTTCGTCATCCTTCCCGCCATTGCAAAGGGGTTGGAGCCGATGTTCACTGCGTCCTCGATTTCGTTGATCTTCTTCATGTCCGCATCGGTCAGCGTGATGGGATTGAGCGCGATTTTCGCAACGGAAATGCCGCGGTTCTCGATCCATTCCTGTTTCAATGCGTCGTTCATTGCCGCCTTAAGCTCGTTTGCCTTTGCGGGAATCTGTGCCGGGCGCAGTTCCTGTTCGGCAAGCGCACCGAGCGCGGGCTGAAGCGCATCGACAAATTCGACCTTGAGCTGAGCGTCTATCTCATCGCGCGTGAACTCCGTTGCGACGTTGCCGCAAAGCCTTGAGTAGAAAACCAACGGATCGGAAATAACATAGGTATAAACGCCGTTGCAGCGAACCTGCACCGTTCTGCTCATGCCGATCCGCTTATTCACAACCTCAAACATGATGGGGTTGGCCGTGCCGAATTTGTTGTTCAGGATCTCCTTGGTGTTGAAGTAATAGACTCTCTGATCCTTGCCCGTATCGCCGCCGTAGGTAAAGCGTTTCCAAAGTGTTCTGAAGCTTTCCTTCAGGCTTTCTCCGAATTTTCCGCTGAATATACTGGGTTCGGAGGATGTATCGAAGGTGTATTCGCCCGGTTCGGCGCAAACTTCCACGATTTTGCCTTGGTCAACGATTATCATGCACTGTCCGTCGGCAACGGCAATGCCCGATCCGTTTGAAATGATGTTGTCGTTGCCTTTTGTGTTGGAAGAGCGTCCGGTTATCTGTTTCTGTCCCCTTCTCATAAGGACATCATTGGGAAGCGCATCACAATAGAAAAACTCTTTCCACTGGTCTGCCAGAGTTCCTCCCAACGCTCCGATTCCTGCCTTAATAAGTCCCATGGTTCTTGCTCCTTTCGATCGTTCGTCAAATCATTTATACTTTTCGGCTGCGCATTTTTTGTTTCAAATCCGGCACTCCGGTTTTGCCCTTCAGTTTGCCTTATAAAACTGTTTCGGGCATTTAAACGCGCAATCGCATTTTATTATAACATTTTTTTCGGCTGATTTCCTGTCCCGTGCGGCCGCCGCATACTCTGTTTCAAATTTCTGTGCACGGCTTTACAGCGTATCAATAAAAGCTGCAAGATATGCGGATGAAACCGAACCGTAAAGGAACCCGTCAATCAGTCCGTCTTTTTTTGCACGGCGCACCCTGTCCGCAGCGTTCTTTTCGTTGTTTTCGTCCACGGTGAGCACAATTTTGCACCTTCGGCAGATTTTTTTCAGCTCGCTTCGGGTTTTCATGCGGTCCTCAAACGTCCACGGCGTACAGCTTGTGACCTCTGCAATCAGCACGTCCGCACGCACATCTCCGCACAACTCGGCCGTTTTTTGCGGCAGCTCGCTTTCAAAAACCTCGAAATCGGAGTCAAAATTCCGCAATGCCGCTGCAATTGCATCCGTAAATAATGCATTCTGCATATCAACAACTATTCGCCGCATTCGCTCGCCTCCGTTTTTCTTTCGATTTTCGCCCGAGTTTTGTCCTCGCATCTGATAATGTTTTCGCTGCCGTCCGCCGCATATTGCCCGCCGTTCGGCTTAGTCCCGCCGAAAACCCACTCCGTGGGTTGGTGTGATTATACATTATTTGCCGCCGCTTCGCACTGTCCGAAAGTGCAATTTGCAAAAACATACGGACTACTATCGAATTCACCGTATACGCAGCTTTTCGGCATTCCCGACCGACAAAAAAGCCGCATTCGCGAAAATGCAGCTTCTCAATGTTTTTTCGGTTGTTCCGATTGTTTATTGCAAGTCGCTCGAATCCTCCGGAATCCTCGGGATGATAAATTTTTTGTTCGTAACGGCAATTGCAAGGCGGGTTTTGTTCGCATAACCCGTTTTTGACAATATGTTTGAAACATGGTATTTGACCGTGCGTTCCGAAATATTCAGCTGCTCCGCAACCTCCCCGTATTCAAGCCCGTCGCACACAAGCCTAAGCACATTTATTTCGCGCGCGGTCAGTTCCGTGCTGTCCGCAAGGCCAAGCCGAACCGTCGGCGTTGCATCCGGAAAAATCTTCTCCCCCGCCATGGTTCTGTCAATAATATCAATGAGTTTTTCACGGCTTATATCCTTGTACCAGAAACTGTCCGCACCTGCCGCTTTTGCCCTGTCCAAAAATCCGACTTCGGCCATTGATGTTACAATAATGATTTTGATATTTGGAAACTTTGCTTTAATCTCTGCCGCAGCCTCTATGCCGTCCCGATTGCCCGCCGTGCAGACATCCATCAATATCAAGTCAACAGGAATGCGGCAGCAGCGCGCAAGCGCAAGTCCGGCGTCGCTGATGCTGCCCGCAGATTCATATCGTCCGCTTTCCGCGATCATGCGCTCCATATTCTCCCGCGGCATTCTTTGATCCTCGACTATCAGTATTTTTTTCATTTTTCGAGCCCCTGTTTTCACCGTTTTTATTTTTTTCTGTCATTTCTTCTCAATTTCCCCGTTTTTCGACGGCAGTTCAATCGACAGCACATACTGCGGCAGCGATTCGATTTTCATTTTTCCTCCGCAGTCCGCAACATAACGCAAAAGGTTCAACAGCCCGCCTTTCGGCACAACAACGCCTTCCGGGGGCTTTCCGTTGTTCGTTATATATAACAATATGCTTTTGTTCTTCCGCACAATTTCCGCATGTATAAGCGTTGCATCCGCATGGCGAACACCGTTTGTGAGGCATTCACGTATTGCAATAAGGAAAACTTTCCGCAAATCCGTATCTTCCGGCAGTTCACCGAAAAGCTCAATGCGCATGCCTATCGCCTCTGCATCCTGCATGAGCTCCGCAAGTTCTCCTTTTTCGGAAACGGATTCATTATCGGATTTTATCATGCGCACGGCATTGCGGAACGCTTGCAGTGCTTTTGCGCCCTCCTCCGCTGTCCGCGTTCCCAAAAGAGTCTGCCGAATCGCAATCAAGCCCGCGCCTATTCTGTCGTGCAGGCGGGTTTTTGCCGCAAGTATCTCGCTCTCCCTTGTCAATTCAAGCACATGTTCCGAAAGTTTTTTCAATTCGCGCGAAATAAGCTTCAGCTGCTCCGTTTGCCGCCGAAGCTCAAGATTCTTCTCATACAAACCCGTAACGTTTGAAAACATTGCCTCAATATAGCGTCTTCCGTCGCTTGCGGTAATTTCCTTTCGTGAATACTTCCACACACTCCCGTCGGGAAACAGATAAGTCTGTCTTTCCCCGGAAAGGCGTATCACCCCGATTTGTCTGCTGTTCGTATTTCCTTCCGGGCAGTCCTCCAAAGCTGTGCAAATCTCCGCATACATCTGAAGATCTCTGCCCGCAAGCATGCGAAAAAGCCTGTACATTTGCAGATTGCAAAGCTTTACCGTGCCTTCCTCCGTAAACCAGCAAATTGCGGACGGCAGCGAATCTATCGCCTGCTTCACGGAATTCCTTCCGATAGTTTTTCCCGTTTGTTTGCGGAGCAGCAGTATCTCAAGCATTCCCGTAACCGCAGCGGTGCAAATGATTATCCACAGCAATCCTGTCAGCAAATCAATCGAACCATGCGTATCACCCTGCCTGTCGATTTTCGAAAAAACCACGTTCAGCAACACGAACAGAAGCAAAAAGGCGGCAGTGTTCAACGCTTGCAGCCATTTTTCCCTTCGCATTTGAAAGACGAGAACGGCGGCAGCAAGTGAAATAAGCACCGCTCCGAACAATGCGGCAGGCAGCAGCGAACGCCCGGCTGTCGAAATCGAACAGAAGATCTTCATTCTTTTGCTCCCTCCTTTCCCACTGCAAATGTGAACCGCCAAACGTCTTCTTCCGTTTTTCCACCGCTGTAAACTTTGGTATTCCCGCTCAGGTCGGCAGAGGTTTCAACCTCGATGCAGAACACTACCCTCTCTTCAACAATGTGTGCTTTCAGCCAAACCGAACGCAAGTCATCCATTGCAGCTTCGATTATTTCTTCAAAAAAATCATAGGTGCTAATTGCGTCTTCCGTTCGTATCCGCACACGCACGGGTACGGACAGTGCGCATTCTGCACCGAAAAGTTCAATATTCGCAAACGATTCGTTAAGGCAAAGCCCGAGTTCGGCAGTATCGGTCACGTCGCTTTTCTCTCCGATGAACATCAGGTTGCCGCGTCTTTTTATATATGCACCGACGACCGCTGCCTTTGCAAGCAGCTTACGCCGTTCCTTCGGTTCCGCGGAATCTTCGTATTGCCCGAAAATATCATCCAGCAAATCTATGCCGCGCGCCGTTTGTTCCTGAAGCAGGTCGTACAGTCTGTTTTTTTCGCGCAGTGCATTGATTCTTAATTTTGTGTTATAATTTTCACGTTCAAGATTGTTACTCTCCGCAATCTCGGCACGGTTCGACTCAAGTTCCTCCAGCAATTCGTTAATTGCGGATATATCTTCCATCCAAAGCACATGTCCGCCCGGAATCCTGCTGCTCCGCAGCAAAAAGCCGTCTCCGGTGTCAACATCGCCCACCTCTGCAAGCCGCATCAGTTCGGCAGGCAGCTCGAGCGCATTTGCGGAAGCATAGCAAACATTGTATTTTTCATCCGCAATCTGAACACGCATGGTCGCTGCCGAAAACAGCGCACCGTAACCTGTATTTGTCGGGATCAACCCGCAGGCGATACATGTTTCAAGCAATGTCGCCACAAAAAGGCATTGTACCGCCGTCAGATCGCCTCCGACGACCTGCATCCAGCGTGTACCGTTTGCATACACTGCCGCATACGCAACCGAACATGTCAGTATTATTGCAGGCAGGTATTTTCTTTTCGACGAAAACCTGCTTTTTGCAAGCAGCAGCACCAGTGCCGCAACCGCGAAGATAATTTCCCAGCCGGCAACAAACAGAAACCCGATCGAATACACTCCGTTTGCATCCGAACGCGGCTGCCCTTCGGGAAAACGAAAAATCCACTCGTGAAAATCGTTTGTGAGCACAAACAGCAGTAGGCACACCGTGGGAATGCAGAGCAGCAATGCCCTTCGGGGAAGCCTGTACTTCTCTGTTTTTCCGAGCGATAATGCAACAAAGAAGGACAGGAGCGGAATGAACAGCATCGGAAAATAGTAAAGATACCACAGATGTCTCTTTGCATCAATGTCCGCGACAAAAAAATATTTCATTGTGCGCACAATGAACCAAAATATCATCATTCCGACAATAGCCGTCAGGTACCGTTGAACCTGTGCCTGCATCACACGCTTTTTGATTGAAATTCCCCAAACAAAATAAAGCCCGATATAAAGCACGGAGCGTATCAAGCCCATTGTATCCGCAGCAATACCCGCCTTTGAGATTACCCGCGCCGCTATTGCACAGGCAACAACGACAGCAGTTATAAGATAACTCCTCTCTTCGGCATTAATATTAAGCCCGCGTTTCAATTCTCTTTCCCCGTTTCTTTTCACTTTTATGAAAAGCTCGATTCCTTGTCGTCCCGATAGCAGCGTTTCGCCTTCGTTCCGTCCGGCGCAGTATATTCAAAAGCACCGTTTTTGCAGCCACGCCGCGCTCCAATTGAGATTTTTGATAAGTTCAAGCCCTTTTTCATAAAGCCTTTGCCCTTCGGATTCGTTTTCATTTTCGGGACCATGGTTTTCGCGTGCCGCGAAAGCTTCCTTTCTTTCAAATCTTTTCCCTGCCGTCCTCTGACAAGCATATTATGCCATATCCCGCGTCCGTGCAGGTCGCTCCGACGGCGACATTTATTTTTTTTCGGAAGCCGAACCCGGTTCATGCAGCTTCATTTATTCTGTCGGATTTTTCTGCAAATTCCCCGCTGCATCGTCCCTGCAAACGCCGACAATATCGCCGATATCGCAGTCGAGCACTTCGCATATGCGAACAAGCACCTCCAGCGAAACATATTTATCCCGACGGAGGTTTGTCATTGTGTTCGGCGCAAGCTTCGTTGCCCGACGCAGATCCGCCTTGCTCATTTTTTTGTCCACAAGCAGTTTCCAAAGTTTGTTATAGCTTATGTTCACGGCAGCACCCCTTTGCTCTGTTGTTTTATGGTTTCTGCTTTCGTTTTGTTTTTGCCGACTTTTCGGCATTTGTTCATTTCCGGATTGGTTCTCTGCTTTTCAATCGAACAGAACTCCCGGATTCAACTGCATTTCGGACCGCCAAAGAATTCCGCGTTCGCTCAAAAGCCTCGCTTTTGCCTGCGCTGTCTCAAGCGGATGCGCATTTTCTCCGCATTCTTCTTCGAGCAGCCGCTCAACCTCATCGATAACCACAAGATACTCTTCCGAAAGCTCAACTCTGTCGCGCACAAGCATCGGATAGTTTTCAAAAACGTTTTTTTCGATTTGAATTTGTTTGTCCAAAGGCAGAAGCCCCGCCGCAAGTTCCCGCAGGTCGGCGCATTCATCCCTTCCGTAGCGATTGCGCGCCTTTAATGCGCAATAATAATCCGATTCGATTCCTTCCCTATTTTTGAACCGTGCCGCAAGTTCGGCATCAAGCTCAAGCACCTTTTTCCGCAAAGGCAGCGCACAAGCAGTCCGTCCCATGTTTTCATAGTTCTCGGCAAGATAACGCAGTACCGCGATGCTGTCCTCGACAGTGTCCCTGTCGTGTTCATGCTCCGATTCAAGCTGATTGAACACCGTCTGCCTTATTTCGGCAAGTGCCGCCGTATCCCTGTATGTCGGCGCAGCGAATTCATGTTCCTTCCGCGCTTCAATTTCTTCGTGCAGCGCAGCCAAACGCGCCGCGGATTTTTCACTGTATGCCATTTATCCGCCCTCTCCTTAGCAGCAGTTTTTTATAACTTTACGTACTTTTTCTTATCAAAGTTCCCGCCGTTTCGGCATTTTTGTTCGATCGGTTATGTTCTGTCAACCTTATAAACAGCTCCGTCAAAATCCTTTTCATTCCTGCCGAACAGCACATACGCATACCCGTCAACGTTCTCAAGATAGGGAACTCCTTCAAAATCGAGCGGGTCGTATTGCAGCAGGAGCTTCGGAAGGCTTGCATCCTCTCCCGCCGCACCGGACGGCAGCCCCAGAAGTTTTGTCCCGTCCGCATCGGGCGGCGCAGCACCGAACGAAATCAGCCAATCCTCGTTAAGTCCGCACGGAAGCGGTGAAAGCTCGTTAAAATCATCAATAATCGTATCCGGCTCTCCGTCGTAATATTCGACCCAAACATAGAGCTGATCTGACGGATACATCTCCGCATCAAGAAAGAAATACAGATAGCCGCTGTGCGGAAGTATGTTGTCCGGGTCATATTCGGCAATATCGGAAAGCCTTATCTGCGCAAGGAAAATTATGTCGTCATAGAATCTTTCGACCCATTCGTTCGGCACTGTCGGCGAGCCGAAGAACTTGCTTTGCGTGTAATCATGCTCCCCCGCAGTCTTTTCGACCTTGATTGCAATTGAATACCTGCTTTCCTTTCCCCTGCGTCGCCCCGCGGCCGGTCTGCCTTGCGGTTCATCAGTGTCGAAATCGAACAGATACCGATAACCTCCGTCACATGAACGCGGGTTGTAGAATCCGCCGGTACCGCATTCAATAATAAACTCTTTTTCATCGTCCGAATTTTCACATTGCACACGAAGCACAACGCGCTCCTCATCGGCCGAAGCAATGCCGAACCTCCGCCTGCCGAGCGGAAATTCGATTATCTGCCCCGCCTCCGGGGTAAAGATCCGCTCCGCCGTTCTGCGGACTTTCCGTTCCCCCGTTTTTCGGTTGATCCCCCACGCTTCCTCAATTATCCTGAATTTCATATTTATATTTCCTGTTTATATTTCTTTCCTGCTTCTCCCGCGTTTTCGGATGGTTTTGCACAGCAGGCCGCAAAACTCGGGGCTGAAAAACCATCGTTTAATCCTTTTCAATCTGTCTTTGGTTTCCGAACCCGCGCTTCAGCCTTTCCTCCGCTTCTTCCACGCCTGCTTCGGCGGCAATGCGGCACATCGCCTCCGCTTCCTCCGCCGTTATGCCCGCAGCCCCGTTATCAAACAACGCCGCAAAAGCATAGCAGGAATACGGGTTTCCCATTTCTGCCGAAAGTTTCAAAAGGCGCATTCCTTCGTTTTTATTACATTCACAGCCTTTACCGAAAAAATACATCATTGCAAGCTGCCCGGTCGCTCCGCGGTGCCCGAGCTTGGCAGCTTCGCAAATCGGCGCAAACGCTTCATCCCAATACCCGTTGGCGATAAAAGTCATGCCTTCGTTATATTTCATTTCTGCTTTCTTTTCGGTTTTGTTTCTGTGTTTTCCGAACAAACGAATTGCCATGTGTTCCCTCCGAATAAAACAGCCGAATGCTTTTCGCGTTGAATTGCGGTGATGCGCTTCACTTTCGTTTTTTCTCCGCCGTATGCGAAAAAGTCCGTTGCCTGTATATTTTTATTGTATCATATCCTCCGCGCCTTTGCAACAGATATTTAGAATATCCATAGCCGACTTTCGCAAAAACATGACATAGATTAGCAGTGTTTTAAGATTTTCATTTGTGCCGCACCGGCATTGACTGCCGCTTCCGCCGAGCGGTATGCGGCATAGGCAGGCAGCTTGCAGAATACGCTCTCAAGAATTTTCCCGCCATTCACAGCATTGAGGCATTGGTCGGCAATGAACCCGCAAAATGTTTGTATGAAAACATGGGTTTTGAAGCTGTTCGGATCGTTTCCGGAAAAATGCCCGGGAACGAAAGCTTTTCCGTGAAAGTATACCTTTTTGAAAGGACTGCCTGAGCAGGGTTATCGATTCATGTTCGGATTTATTTCCCGCACCGAAGTTTCGGAAGCACAATGTTTATATGCAAAAACCCGGGCATTCTCGCTTATGCCCGGGTTTTGAATTGCAGCAACGGTTTCACCGTTTGATTTTTGCTTTCTGCGCTTCAGGGTTCATCTCACGCGCGCGCACTTTTCATCTGTTCGCGATGGTATTGCAGTGTGTAAAGCTGATAGTATCTGCCGTGTTTCTGAAGCAGCTCATGATGATTGCCCTGTTCAACGATTTTTCCGTTTGAAAGAACAATGATATTATCCGCATGCTGAATCGTGGAAAGTCTGTGCGCAACGATAAGCATCGTGCCGATGTTCATCATTTTTTCAAGCGAATTCTGAATCAGCTGTTCGGTTTCGGTGTCTATATTCGCGGTCGCCTCGTCGAGGATCATGACGGCAGGCTTGTGGATTATCGTCCTTGCGAAAGAGAGCAGCTGCCGCTGACCGGCGGAGAAATTGTTGCCGCGTTCGCGCACGGGTTCATCCAGCCCGCGTTCAAGCTTGTTGATAAAGTGATCCGCGTTTACGTAACGGCAGGCCTCCATGACCTCCTCGTCGGAAATTCCCTCTTCGCGCAGCAGGATATTGCTGCGTATCGTGCCCGAGAAAAGGAAAACGTCCTGAAGCATCTGTCCGAAATGCCGGCGCAGCGATGCAGCCTTTATCTTTCGGATATCGATTCCGTCAATCAGGATTTCGCCCTTCTGGAACTCGTAGTTGCGGCAGATAAGCGAAAGAATCGTTGTTTTGCCCGAGCCGGTCGAACCGACGAACGCAACCGTGTCCTTCGGATTGACTTTGAACGAAACGCCCTTGAGTACCCATTCGCCGGGTACATAACTGAACCAAACGTCGCGGAATTCAATCTCGCCGCGAACCTCGTCAAGCTCAATCGCATCCGGTGCATCCGTAAGCTTCGGTTTAATGTCCATAATTGTGAACACCTTTTCGGCGGAAGCAAATGCGGATTGAAGCCAGTTGAACTGCTCCGCAAGGTTCTGAATGGGGTTGAAGAAAGTGGCAATGTACATATAGAACGAAACGATCGTGCTTGCCGTCAGCGTCTGCCCGAGGAATGTCGTTCCGTCCAGATAGCCCTTGCCGCCAAGGTAGAAAAGGCACATCACGGTTGTTATGTAAAGCATATAGACAAGGGGTCTGAATATGCCGAACACAAGTATCTGCTCCTGTTTCGCCCTGCCCAGAAGGTTGCTCCTTTTGTCGAACTCACGTTCCTTCGCCTCCTCGCGGTTGAAAATCTGAGTGATTTTGATGCCGGAAAGATTTTCGGAAAGATAGGTGTTTATATCGGTCGTTCTGTCTTTAATCTTTCGGTATGCTCTGCGCGAGAACTTGCGGAAGATAACGGTGAAAAGCACTATGAACGGCGCAATGCACAGCACCATCAGTGTCAATTCATAGTTCAGGAAAAACATTGCAACAAGGACGCCCGTCAGCACGAAAAAGTTCTTCACAAGATTCACAAGCAGCGTTGTGAACATCAGTGAAATTGCGTTCGTGTCGTTTGTGATGCGGGTCACAAGCTTTCCGATGGGAATCTCGTTCATCTGTTCGTGCGAAAGGCTCTCGATATGGGTAAAAAGATCCTCGCGCAGATGGGAGATGATTCGCTGACCTGTCTTTTGCAGCACAATAGCCTGAACATATGCGCCGACCATGGAAACAATCAGTATTCCTGCATACATTCCGACCATTATGAACAGTTTGTTCAGCTTGAAATCGGTAACGATCATATCCTCAATGCCGCCGATGATGAGCGGAGATACAATGTCGAATGCAATCGTGAACAGCATAACGATGCCCACGAAAACAAATCTCAGCGCATAGGGTTTTGCGTACGCCATAAGGCGGCGGGTAATCTCTCCGTCATTCATATGACGTTCAAACCCCATGGTTTGTTTTTTATCTTTTACGGTTGCATATGCAATTATAAGAACAACCGAAATCAGTCCGATAATGCCGCCCGCAAGCAGCAGGGGATAGTATTCATGCATAATCACTTACCTCCGAACTCATCCTCAAGCTTTTGCAGCTCAACGGTTTTGCGATATTCTTCACAGCGTTCGAGCAGCTCATCGTGCTTTCCGACAGCGACAATGCGCCCGTCATCCATAAAGATAATCTTGTCCATATCCTGAATCGTTGAGATTCGGTGTGCAATAAGTATTGTCGTTTTCCCCGCACGTGTTTCACGCAGGTTTTTAAGTATCACCTGCTCGGTGCTCGTATCAACAGCGGACACGGAATCGTCAAGAATCAGTATCGGTGCATTCTTAAGCAGTGCGCGTGCAATGGAAATTCGCTGTTTCTGCCCGCCCGATACAGTCACGCCGCGTTCGCCGAGGACGGTGTCGTATCCGTCTTTAAACTCAACAATGTTATCGTCAACATCTGCAAGCTCCGCCGCCCGTTTAACGGCGGCTTTGTCCGTTTCATCGAATGCAAAGGCGATATTGTTTGCGATCGTGTCCGAGAAAAGGAAATTGTCCTGCGGAACATACGAACAGTTTTCGCGAAGGGAATGCAGCGTAACGCTGTTTACATCGTGTCCGTCAACAAAGAGCGTTCCGTCCGGAACATTGTATATGCGCAGGATAAGGTCAACCAGCGTTGTCTTTCCCGCACCGGTCTTTCCCACTATGCCGACGTTTTCGCCGGGTTCGATCGTGAACGAAACATTCCGAAGCACATCGAATTCACCGTCCGGATAGCGAAAATTCAGGTTCCGCATTTCAATTTTGCCCTTCACCGAACCGATATCAACCGCGCCCGGAGCATCACTAACGTTTATTTCGGCATCGAGCAGCTCTCTTACACGGTTGAGAGAGGCTTTGCCGCGCGAAGTTTTTTCGATAAGCATCGAAACCGCCATGATCGGCCAGACTATGGAGCTGAAATATCCGATGTATTCCACAAGCTGTCCGGCATCGAATTTCTTTTGGTAAACAAGGTATCCGCCGTAGCCCAAGATAACGCAGATAACGGATTCCACAAGCAGTGAGATAAGAATGTTCAGCGTTACGGAAATTTTCGTATAATCAACGTTGACATTCTCGTTCAGCACATTCAGTTTGCGGAACGCGGCAAGCTCTTTAAGCTCCTTTACAAATGCCTTTATAACGGCAAAGCCCGAAAAACTCTCCTGTGCAAAATCCGACAGATCCGAAAAGGCCTGCTGGCGGATCTCCCATTTGCGCATCATGGCTCTTCCGACGATCGTGCCGATTATAAGCAGCAGAACCATGGGAATCATTGAAAGTCCCGTCAAAAGCTTGTCCATGCGCCACATTTTAACGATTGCAAGAATGCCGAGGAATGCAGCATCAAGGAACATCAGGATACCGTCGCCGAAACATTCCTGAATCGTGTCAAGATCGTTGGTGAAAAGGCTCATGAGATTGCCGACTTTGTTCACCTGATAATACTGCTGGGAAAGATCCTTGCAGTGATTGAACATTTTGTTGCGAAGATCCGTTTCGACGCGGATCGCCGAGCCGTAGAAGCAGACACGCCAAAGGAATCTGCCGATGACCATTACAACAATGATAGTGATTATCGGAAGACAAATATTATCCAGAAGAAAATCAAGGTTAAACGGCACATATTCCCCGTTCACAAATATGAGCTCGCCGTTCATGCCGTTAACAAGCATACGATAAAGCTCCGGTATCCTGAGCTGGAAGTAATCAACCAGGATAAGTGCAAGTACGCCCAAAATCAGCACGGGTGCATTTTTAATGTAGTAGCGATTGATGTGTTTCCCGAATATCAATTTCCTGTTCCTCCTGCAACCGTTTCACTTCAATCACATGGCTGCAACACATGGCTGCAATCTCTTCCCGAGCGTAAAAAAACGGCTGCCAAAAGCCAATTCGGCAACACATCGGGAGAGATTTCCCTTTCTAAATCGAAATGAAACAATAATTCATCTTTTATCTGTGATTATACTCCCTCCGAAGAAAAAGTCAAGCCCGGAGTTGTAATAAGGCGGGGTTTTCCGGGTCTGCCCTGTTTAAAGAGGCTTCAACACACCTTTTCGGCAAAAAAACTGCGCCGCAGGAGCTTTTCCTGCGACGCAATCCGTCGGTCATGTTGTTCAGAAATCTATTAATAATGAAGTTCTGCCGCCATTTGCATGAAAAGCAGGCGGAATCGGACTAATTAACAGAGAAACGGCAGCCTGCAAACACCCTTTTCAAAAAGGTTGATGCTTTTCGGCTGTCCTCAGCCCCTGCACCTTGCGAAGCAGTCGCTGCAATAGATGGGCTTGTCGGTCTTGGGTTCGAACGGAACTTTGGTGGGTCTGCCGCATTCTGCGCAGATTGCGTCGTACATTACGCGGCCGGACTCGCCGCGGGCTGCGGGCTTGCGGTTCCTTCTGCACGCTTTGCAGCGAGCGGGTGCGTTGTCAAAACCCTTTTCTGCATAGAATTCCTGTTCACCTGCGGTGAAAGTGAATTCTTGGCCGCAATCCTTGCAAACCAGTACTTTGTCTTCAAACATTTGGTATAATACCCCTTTTTGTATTTTGGCACATGGAGTCGGCTGACCTGGTTTTTGCCCCCACACTCGCCTGTCGGTGGGTTCGCTACTGAGCTTTACGCCGCCCACTACTGCCACTCTCGCACCGCATTCGATTCGGAATGCCGCACGACAGGACTTACATCTAAGCCGCACCATGCTCACGGGAACTTTGCCCCGCTTATGTGGATCGTTTCGCCTGCGACTGGCATCGACTTTCAACCACAGACCCGACTCCCCTGCCGCCCTTATTATACCGCCGTTCCAATCGGTTGGCAATATGTTTTTCCTGCAAAAAATAATATATGTGTCGTGTTTTTTCGCATGTCACGTCGGTTCCGAAGCAAGAGAAAATTTATTTTGTGTTTTTTACGGAATTATTTTGAATTTGCCGGTTCTGCACCGTATGCTCACAAATGCGGTGTGCTTTGTTTTGAGCTTTATTTTGAAAGAATGCCTTTTCTTCCGTTTCTGTTTTATTCCCCATATGCCGGATTTTGCAAAAACTGCATCCGCAGGCATGTAAAATCCGAAAGCTCTTCGGTTCAGGTTTGCCCGAAGTGCTTTCGCTGTCCGCGAAGCATTCGGATTATAAATCCGCGAAAATCGGTTGTCAAGCACTTAGGCGCATAAAATTTCGACAATTCTATGAAAACACGTTGAAAAAACTGCGCATTCGTGGTAAACTATGGGACACCGATAAAACAAACGCTGTTTTTAAGCCTGTTGCAAGGTTTTCAGCAGAACGAATCCGTCCGATGCAGTGCCGTTTTGTGCGGTGCGGTGTGCTGCTTGAAAGCTTTTATATGTGCCGCAGCTTTAATACGGCTGCTCGGGTCGTAAATTCAGTTTATGGTTTGTTGTGATATTTTCAGTCACGGAAAAGGAAAGTTTATGGAAAGAACCATTACCGTCCGCGGAGTCGGCAATATCTCCGCAAAACCCGATTTCATCGTTATCGAAATGGATATCAGGGGTCAAAGCAAAAACTATTCCGAAGCTCTGGCCGATGCTTCATCAGCGGTCGAAGCCGTTTGCAATGCCGCCGTTTCGGCCGGGCATTCAAAAGATGCGCTCAAAACCATAAACTTTGGTGTTTCATCCGAGTATGACAGCGTTCGCAATTCCAAGGGAACTTATCAACGCGTTTTTGTCGGATACAATTGTTCGTACAATACGCGCCTGTCGTTCGATTTTGACAGGGATATGCTTGAAAGAACATTGAATGCAATTGCCGAAAGCAAGGCCGAACCCGAGCTTTCGATTCGCTTCACCGTGCGCGATGACTCTGCCGTAAAAAGCGCTCTTCTTAAGGCCGCCGCAGAAAACGCACGCGAAAAGGCGCAGATCCTCTGCCGTGCCTCCGGTGTTGAATTGGGCAGGCTGCTCACCGTCAACTACGATTGGAGTGAAATCGATTTGATATCCCCCACCGGTTATGCAATTGAGCGCGCTTCTCTCAAGCGGTCGGCAGCAGTCCCGGACTGCATCGAGCCCGAAGACATCAAAGTTCGCGATACCGTTGCGTTCGTTTGGGAAATCGTGTAAGCAAACTCCCCGAAATAAGCTGAAAACACGGAGAAATTTATGAGAATTATTTTCGCAAGGCACGGAAAGGATGATGAACGCTATCGCGGCGGGTGGAGCGATCTCGAGCTTTTGCCCTCCGGAGTATTGCAGGCACAAAAAATGGCCGAAAAGCTAAAATCCTGCGACATTACCGAAATAATCGCCAGCGATCTTCCGCGCACCATGCAGACCGCCGGCATTGCAGGGGATGCACTCGGGCTGCCCGTGCACCCCGAACCGCGCCTGCGCGAAATCAACAACGGCAAACTCAGCGGAATGCTGAACACCGATGCACTGCGCGAATATCCGGGCGTTTTTTTCAGCACCCTCGGTTTCGACGAGCCTTACCCCGACGGTGAAAGTCCCCATGCTTTTTTTGACAGAATCAAAGCATGGTTCGAAGATTTTGTCGAAAAAAACCGTAATCACAACGGAAACATTCTCGTTGTGACCCATAACGGCGTAATAAGCGTTGTTTACCACATCGTGAACGGTATTCCGTGGGACAACAGAAAGCATACGCACAAAACATCTTATTGCCGTCTCCGCGTTTACAATGTTGAGAATAACGAATTCGAGCGGCTGGGAGTGCTTCTCGGTGAACAACAGCCCTGAGGATTCCGGAGGTTATTCTTCTGCCGCATTCGGCAGCCTTTGCACGGCAATTTCCCGCGCCGCGCGCTTCGACCGTCACTTTGTATTGTCCTGCGGCCGAAACCGGAAGTTCAAACTTCCCCGAATCCACATCATTGCCGAAATAAATCGGTTCATCGCCCTCCGCTCCGATGACAATATCGACCCTTCCCTTTTCAATTTCAAGCTCAACCGAAATCACATCACCCGCTTCGGCAGTGATAATATGTGCATCGGTTTTGCTCATCCTCGTGAACCGCAGGAAGAAATTATCTTGATTTTTTACGCTGTTCCCGTCAAAAACTTCGGCATTGCAGCCGAACAACATGCTTTTTTTCCTCACTCTTCTGTTCCTCCGTTCAAAAACTTTTGCTCAAACAGGCGAGACGTTTCTTATTGAAAATTCCATCGGGCGCGTCCTCCTCTTCAACACTGATACAGTACTCCTCTTCGCAGTCTTCGTCAACATCGACCCTCGGAATAACGACCTCCGCAAAGCTCTGATTTTTCCATCCGTCGGCATCGGCACGGCATACTCATCGCCGCCGTAATCGTGTTCGTTTCCGAATCTTCGCAGCAGCTGCCCCCGATTTTCAAAAAAAGAACTTGCTCCGCTCTTTTCTTACCTTTGTTATACCACCGCCTGTACTCTGTATCAGTCTTCAATACCAAATGCTGCTGTTTGCTTGACCGAAGCGGCAGCGCCGTGGTAAAATATGCACGTTCCACCGCTCAAAAATGCTGTCCACTTCGCGCTGTGCGGCGACAGAACTTCTTGCCGTAGAGATTGCAGGGGAATCAACCCCGAAGCAGCTTTAAACTTTTTTGGGGATTACGGAGGATTCAAATCATGAGTACATTAGCTTTCAGTGCAGGAATGGCCGCACCGTTGGTTTATCTGAGTTTCAGTTTCTATGACGACCGATACGGCTTCAGCAAAAAGCTTTGCAATGCATTTTGTGCGGCAAGCTGTATCGCTGCGGCTCTGACCGCCTTGCTGTCAATCGTGCTGAAACTGTCGGTTGAGTTTGCAGTGCTTTCCTGCATAGCTCTGCTTGCCTGCTGTTTCATCGGGCGGGCGTTCTTCCGAAACAAAAAGGAACGAACCTGTTCGGAGAATGCTGCCTCTGCACGGATAAACCTCATCGTTCGCATTTTCATTGTCGCGTTGCTGCTGTGCATCGGCTTTTTCAGGCAGAAATTGTTTGATGCACTGCTGAAACAGGGTGCTTACAGTTTCTTTTACTGTGCGGCATGGTTCCTTGCTTTAATTCCGACCACTGTTCTGAACGCGGCGGACATTCTGCGGCCTATGTGCAGGCGGCAAAAGGCAGAGGAGCAGCTCCCTTAATTATATCGAAAAGGGGTATTAACATGACTGTTTTGATCTCAGCTCACCAATCGAATTATCAGTTGTTTACGCTCCGTGCTGCGCGTTCGGAGCGTTTTGTTTTCCCAGTCTTCGAGTCCCTTTCGACTTTAGGGGCTGTTGCAAAATCAAGTCATATTTGCAGCAGCACCTTTCTTTTTTAAGGAGGGCAACCCGGGGAGTGCCGAACATTACATTTTTCGGTTCAAGCGAAGCCGGCTCATGCAGAATGCCTTTATCGGTTGAAATGCGTTTTTCTCCTTCATCTTTTTGACGGCGCATTGTTTTTGAAAGTTCTGTTTTACGGTTCTCGTACTGTCCCTTAAAGCAGTTTTCCCTGCGGGAGCAACCGGAACAGTCCTCACAAACATAATAACTTTTCAATATCATGCAGCCGTTATCAGTCTCTCCGGTTCTGTCATATGCATGAAGCAGTCTTTTGTCATTCGGGCATGTAAAGCTGTCACTCTCCGCATTGCACGGCATATCATCCTTGTGATAGATGTTTTTCTTGAATTTCCTTGTTTTCTTCAGTTCATGATCCGCCGGTTTGATGTATGCATTTTGCTCCGTGCTTTCAAGGTAAGTGTAGTTTTCCTCGCTTGCATACCCTGCATCCGCAACGATATTGCCGTGCCTTCGGCCGGTTCCTTCCGCTGTTCGTTTTCCATGTGGTCGTCTTTCATTCTCATAAAAGTTGCTTCGCGGTCCGTCTTTGAATAACTCTTCCGATTAAATACAGGATCGTTTTCGTCAATCATTGTTACAACATTTATCGGCATGACTGCTTGATTTTTGCTCGTTTTCATTGCATAATCAGCTCGTTTTCTGTTGGTTTTTGAGCAATTTAATTATACACGAAAGCAGCAAACCGGACAACCCTTCTTGAGTTGCCCGGTTTACTGTTTTCGTTGCGTTATCTCGTCCATGCAGTAGAGGAAGTTCTCCCTCTTCGTGAGTCTCTTACGACAGTAATACCCGTAGTCCGAGAAGTTGATCCGGGCAGTCATACCGTTGCACCCCTTTCTTTGCTGTGGCTATTTTATACCACATCGCGAGAAAATAGAGGAGTTAATCAGTGATTACTTAAATGCTTTCAAACGCCGAAATACCTGCCCGCCTTAATATGTTCTTGAGCATAATTATCCAATTTGTTTAATTATTTGCAGAATTGTCGAAATCACTTCCTTAATCTCATCACATGTTTCTGCGCTGTCTTCAAACGAGCTGATAAAAAGTCTTGTTTTCACTGTTTCGAATTTCTTCATTTTCTTCAAATCAGCTTTTAGTCTTTCATTCAGTTCTTTTAACTTTGCACGTGCAGCACAAATATCATCGTTTTTAATATTTTCTATGTGCCGCAACATGCTGTTTGATACACCAAGCAACATTTCAAATCGTGTCTTTATCCAATTCACGGTAACCAAGTTATCGTCAAAGCAAGCAGCCGTTTTCTCAAGCTTTTCGATCAGGGACAGTCTTTCCTGTGTTTTCTGCGGTAGAAGCTTAATATACTCAGCCGTTTTCGATAGCCTGCCGGCCAACTGCACGCCTTCAAGCGTGTAACCCATTGGTGTGTCATCCAAAACAATCGGTTCATCAACCCATGCTGCTATTATCTTATTTGCAGCGTTGTGTTGAAAATAGTGAATGGCTCTCTGAAGCTCCTTTTCGACCCAAACAGACCAAACCGCCGACTCAGACAGCATCAAAATGAATTTTTCGGCGTTCTTAATTGATATCTCAATCATATGAGCATAGTTTGTCCCATACGGAATATCTCTCGGAGCCATCCAACACTGCACTCCCGCTTTCTCAATCAGTTCTCGAATTTCATTTACCTTTCTATAGTCCTTCGAACTATAACTTATAAAGTAATAGTTCTTTTTAAACAGGTTTATTTTTTCTAAAAAAACACTCCCGGTACAGTGCAACTTTGGTTCACTGCTTTCCATAGCCGGAAGAATCATCTCTGCGTAAATACTATCAATTTTACGTTTGGCTGTTCTTTTGTCAATTGAATCTTTACCGACATTAATTGTTGCTCTTATAAATGACGATATGCTTCGTCCGTTTCGGACAATATCATCCATATTATAGGCATAGAAATCATTCAAGATCAGCGATCGATCCTCTTTCAAATTAATCAATAATAATTCGCATTCTCCGCTGTATCTCCACCGAATATTATTATTTTTTTCCAATTCATGAACGCAGTTAATAAACTCACTGAAATAAAAGTGAACACTACCATAATTTCTCACATTTACAGTGTCTGGATAGCCAAAATGTCCCAGTATTCCGGAGATTAATCCACCGTAAGGATTATTTAAAAATCCGGGAATAAAGTATACAACGTTTTTGCCGGAATCCAAATCGAAATAGTCAAGATTATTGATCAGAATTCTGCCTGCCGGGGTTAATTCTCTCAAGTTAAGCAGTATAACATAACACCAATGCTGTTCTCGACATCGTATGTCTTGTTCTCTCAAATCCGCATAAGATTTAACACATAACACCTATATTTTTTCCTCTCTCTAAAATCCGTTTACAACCAAGCATCTATGACGGCATCATATGTTGCCGTCATAGCACATTGCAGGAGGCCTCAACATTTTTTCCGCCTTTTTCTCCGTTTACCGTCTTTTAAGTTCAATTCGCCTTTGCAGCAGGGAGTTGACGTTCATAACTGCCCTATTCATTGCATTTATGCTTTCTTCACTATCATCGTTTTCAACCTTGCTTACCATATCAACAAGGGAGCGAAGTTGTTTTGCAATGTTGTTTTCGCAGGCAATTACCGCATCGTTTCCATAGCCAAAATCGCTTTCAACAGACAGTTTTTCCTTTAGCCGCTTGACGGCATATAAAAGAGGATCAAGCTGTCGGTTGTTTGCTCGAAGCCTTATTTGTTTAAGCAACTCATACACTTCCTGAATCATCAGATAGGGCTCCTTGTTTTTCAGGACAACATTAACAGCGTTCTGCTCCATCCCACCGTGAAGCTGCTTCCCGACAGCAACCAGCTAAGCCGCAAATCCCGCAAGCCATACCCACGGTAACGGAAGGGATTATTCTTTCCGAGTGTGGACGCGAGTGGGCCCGAGGTTGACAGCAGTTTGCTCCAACTGTTTCCTCACTTAAAGGCAAAAAAGCAAGTCTCAACTTTGAATGTTCACAAAATGTTTACATGTTGCAAGCTGCATGCTGTGTACCAGCAAGCATCGCGTTTGGTCACCCAAACACAGACTTGTTGGGATAGTCCCAAGCCCTTACAAAAAATCAATACCAGAAATATTATTTAACGTCAAATAAAGACAATGCAATTGGTGGCTTTTTACAACCATAATTATATGAGGTGCAAACTCAATCACTTCCCCAATCGATTCAGGATTGCCGATGCATAGGATGTTCTTTCTTTCATCCCAATACACTTTATTTGAAAACGGATGATAATGGCAACCTTCTCCAGGAAAAAGCATCTCGCCACTTTTAATAAAAACTCTTCTCGCTTTCGATTCTGGCAAAACTAAAGGTTTATGCAACACTTTTAATTCATCTAAAAAGCTTTGAAATTTTATACAAAGACCAGTAGAACTATCAACTATAAGTTCAAATCGCCAATTGCCACCAAGCAATATACTGTAATCTCCATTTGTTGTGGATTGATATAATAAAGACCTATCTTCCGTTAGGTAAAAATCATTTCTGTCCTTAACAGAATCCCTATCATACAAATCGCCAATCATAAACTTAATCTTATTCATTTGGATATGATTTTTCATTTTTTCCTCCTATTTTAAAAACCATGTCCCCAATGCCACACTAAACCTTTGGCGGTATTTATTCCCAATCTCCAAAGTTTTTCTTTTCCATTTACAGAACCCATAGCGCTAAAGACATAACCAAATGAATCTTTTGTCATTTTACCATATTTAATCACTTGCTTTTGTGTTAATACAGAGTTTGCATATGGTCTGCTCATATGTGTGACATCAGAAATAGTGTCGGTTCTCTGCTACAGCTGCAGTGGTATTAGAGTAAACATCATAAGCTTTTTCGTTTCCACGGAAAACATCATCTCGTACAAAATTATGACCAGTCGCCGCCTCACCTAATTCAGACACACCATTTACTGCGGTTAATGCTCCAGCAGTTACCGTAACCGCTGCAACAGCCATCATTGCAGGCGCAGCTACCCCACAAGTCAAAACAGAAACACCAACACAAATCGCTGTAATGCCAATAGCTAACCAACCAGCACCCTTTCCAAAACTTGACCAATCAAATGTTCCATAGGGGTCATATCCCATAACAGGGTTATTGCCACAGTAGGCAAATAGATTGTAACTGGTAAGTCCTCTCATACCTAAATATGCGATGTCGTCTGCATTAATAAACCGACCGATCTCAGGATCATAATAACGGCTGGATACATAGTAGAATCCTGTTTCCTCATCATAGACATACCCACGGTAACGGAAGGGATTATTCTTTCCGAGTGTGGACGCAAGTGAGCCCGATGTTGACAGCAGTTTGCCCCAAGAATCGTACGTATATTCTACAACGGTTGCTCCGGTTTTGTCAATGAGTTTCACAATGTCATTCTGGGCATTGCGGAGGTAATAGTAATAATTTCCGTTATAGTTCACGGCAACGACTTTGCCGT
>OHBD01000089.1_pt1 | contig 59747 bp, 35 predicted proteins | sample 1577291 | NCBI WGS metagenome assembly OHBD01 (sample SAMEA3879572, study PRJEB24766) | human gut metagenome | biome: human-associated habitat; feature: feces | place: USA | collected 1985/1987
CTAAATTATATGTTGTTCTTAAAATAGAGAACATAAATGAGATTTAATCGGAAATCTATCTTCTTGCCTTTTTTCAATTAGTCGTCTGATAAGAGCATTTCTTATCATTTCTTCTACCGAATAAAGTACTACTTCATTTTTTTTAGTTTTTCTTTTAGGGATGTTTCCACTTTAGTCGTTAACTATATAGAATAGCATAGGATATGGATACAGAGTTATTACAGAAATATATATCCGGTAATGCCACGGAAGCAGAGAAGCGGCACATAACCGAGTGGATGCAGGAAAAGCCTGAGAATATGCGTGAATATATGGCGCAACGCAAACTGTATGATATTGCTTTGTGGCGTACACTGCCGGCAGTGGTAGAAAAGAAAAAAGCAGGAAAAAGATTTTCTGTGCATACACTCTGGGTGGAAATGGCTAAAGCAGCGGCAGTGGTTGCAATCGTCTTATTAGGCACACACTATTGGGATAATAAACATCAGACTGTGGAAAGCAGTGCACTTCAATCTATTTATGCGCCTGCCGGACAACGGACGGAAATAATGTTGGCAGATGGTACGAAGGTGTGGCTGAATTCTCGGAGTACATTGACTTTCCCGGAAAAGTTTAAAGACAATAACCGGAAAGTAAAATTAGATGGTGAGGGCTATTTTGTAGTAGCTAAGAATAAAGAGAGGCCTTTTATAGTGGAAACGAGTAAATGCAATGTAAAGGTATTAGGTACGGAATTCAACGTATTGGCTTATGTGGAAGATAGTGTCTGGGAAACTTCTTTGCTGAAAGGAGCGGTAGAAATTCAGCTATCGGATCCATCCGCAGGAGTGTTGAAGTTGGAGCCAAACACAATGGCAAGCCTGAAAGGTACCAGGCTGGTGAAAGGACACATTAAAGAACCGGACTATTTTTTATGGCGTGAAGGTCTGCTTTGTTTTAATGATATACCCGTCAGGGATATGATTGAAAAATTGAAACTTTATTATGGAGTGGATATTGTGGTAAATAATACCAGTATATTTAAGAATCGCTATACAGGTAAGTTCAGAACCAAAGATGGTGTGGAGCATGTGCTGAAAGTATTGAGATTGAATAATAGATTTACTTATACAAAAGATGATGAAAACAATGTGATAACTATTAATTAATCCTTTAAAATATTCTGCCTATGGAATAACACACATCATATTTTAGTAATGCAAATATATGAAAAATATTTTGTACCAAGAATCTATTGTAGAAATTAAACATTTATTTCGGGTTATGAAAATCACAGCTCTGGCCTTGTTTTTATTTGTCGGAACAGCTTTTGCCACGAAATCTTATTCACAGACCATGAAAGTTACAGTTGTTTCGGACCGTATATCAACAGGCAAAGTTATCAACGAGATAGAAAAGCAGACTGATTATCTGTTTGTGTATGATATGAATGAGGTTAATCTGAAACGTAACGTCAAAGTTCATGCACAAGATAAACCGGTGGCAGAGGTCTTGAACGAGGTCTTTGAAGGGACTGGTATTTATTATGCTATGGAAGGCAAGAATATCATGCTGATGAATAAAGCAAAAGAGAATGCTTCTGAAAAACAAGCTGATGACAATAAGGTGACGGGATCTATAAAAGATATGGCCGGTGAACCGATCATTGGTGCTAATGTTACGATAAAGGGACAATCAATAGGTACAATTACAGATATAGATGGGCGTTTTATTATCAATGCCCCGGCTAATGCAATTCTACGGGTTACATACATCGGCTATATTCCGCAGGAAATCAAAGTAGAGAATAAGAGAGAACTGAAAATCATTCTGCAGGAAGATACGGAAACGTTAGACGAAGTGGTAGTGGTGGGGTATGGTGTTCAGAAGAAATCGGACGTTACCGGTGCTATGATTCGTGTAAATTCGGACGAACTGAATTCCCGACCGGCAGCCAATGCTTTCGAAGCTATGCAGGGTAAAGCGGCAGGTGTGGATATTGTTAGCAATGAACGTCCGGGTGAAATAGGAACTATCAATGTACGCGGTGTACGTTCATTGAGTGCCAGCAATACTCCGCTTTATGTAGTGGATGGTATTCCTTTAATGTCGACAAGTGGCATTGAGACTTTGAATCCACAGGATATAGAATCCATTGATGTCCTGAAGGATGCCTCTGCTACTGCTATTTATGGTTCACGTGGTGCCAACGGTGTCATTTTGGTTACTACTAAACAGGGCAAGGCGGGCAAGATGTCATTGAACTATTCGGGTACGATGACCATTGAAAATTTGCAGGATTACTCTGAAATGATGAATTCTGCCGAATATATTGAGTGGCGCCGTTGGGCTTATTACTATAAAGAACCGAATAAATATCCGAGAGGTGACGAGCCTGATAAGGATAGTGATTATCTGATTTTTAACGGAGCAAAAGATCCTTATGCCTGGAGGAATATTGAAAAAGGTTGGGCTGGTGGTAGCTGGAATGCATCCGCGGTTCCTACAACGGATTGGGCTGATATGGTTACACAAACCGGTGTTACCCATGAACATACGTTGAGCGCCAGTGGTGGTACGGATAAAGTACAAGGCTATGCTTCTATCGGCTATCTGGATAATGAGGGTACCGTGAAAGGTCAGTCTTACACTCGTTATACAGCCAAAGTCAGCTTGAATCTTGATCCGACCAAATGGTTCAAGATGGGCTTGAATGTCAACGGTACTTTCAGTGAACAGCAATATGGTTCTTCGGCTAAGGCTGTAGGACAGATGATCAGTGACCGGCCATCCAATCTGTATGCAGCTTCTACCAGTTTGTATCCGTATGCCGTGCCCTTTGATGATGAGGGTAATCGCATTGATTATCCGGGTGGAGATGATAAAGTGAAAACGATAGTCAACGAATGGAATTATAGTGAGAATGAACGTCGTATGTTCCGTGCTATCGGTAGTCTGTATGCCCAGTTGAACTTGGGTGAGATCTTCTCTCCTCTGAAAGGGCTCAGGTATCGCTTCAATTTTGGTCCCGACTTTCGTAGTTACCGTAATGGAAGTTTCGCAGATGCGAACTCTGTCAGTCGCGAGGGAACCAATCGTGCCAGTTTAACGAATCAATCTGATTTTTCATGGACACTTGATAATCTTATCTACTATGATAAGGAAATAGGAAAACACTCTTTGGGAGTGACTTTACTGCAAAGTGCCACTAAATATCGTTATGAAGAATCCTCTATGGCTGCTTTAAATATTCCCCTGGCCAGTGCCAAATGGAATGCGTTGAGTAAAGCAAATATTTCTGCGCTGGATGACTGGGGGAGTGATTTAGTAGAGAAGCAGTTACTTTCGTATATGTTCCGTTTAAATTATGATTATAACAGTAGATATCTCCTCACGGTTTCCGGTCGTTGGGATGGCGCTTCGCAGCTTGCCAAAGGTAATAAATGGGCATTTTTCCCCAGTGCAGCATTGGGTTGGCGTCTTGATCAGGAAGGATTTTTGCAGGATGTAAGTTGGCTCAATCAGTTGAAACTACGTGTGGGAGTCGGGGTTACCGGTAACTCTGCTATTGATCCTTACCAAACAAAGGGGGCCGTTGTTCCTATCTATTATCCTTATGGTGACAGTTCCACTTCAGGCTTCGTAGCTTCCGATCCTGTAGCTACGGGGGGTACGGTGGCTATGGCCAATAAAGACTTAACGTGGGAAAAGACTACCCAATATAATATTGGTGTTGATTACTCTGTACTGAACGGAAGAATTTCGGGAGTTTTGGATTTTTATACTTCGCGTACAACAGACTTATTGATGCAGATGGGAATTCCCTCATTAAATGGTTATACCCAAACTTATGCCAATGTTGGGGAAACTTCCAATATAGGTGTGGATATCACATTGAATACTGTGAATATCCGGACCCGGGACTTTGAGTGGGCTACCAGTCTAAATGTCGCCTGGCAGAAAGATAAAATAGAAGAGTTGGCAAATGGTAAAGAAGATGATATTAATAATAATTGGTTCATCGGAAAATCATTAGGAGTGATCTATGGCTATGAGTCTGCCGGAATCTGGAAAGAGGATGATGCGGCTGAAATGGCTGAATTTAATAAGAAAGGACATTCGTTTCAGGTAGGTATGGCACGCCCGGTAGACCAGAATGGTGACCATAAGATTGATCCGAATGATGACCGTATAGTAGTGGGACATACACGTCCACGCTGGACCTTGGGTATGACCAATACTTTCTCTTATAAGAATTTTGAGCTTTCCTTCATGTTGTACGGCCGTTTTGACTATATGGTTGATACAGGTGGTGAGTGGCAGGGAGGCCGCTACACTCAGCGTAAGATAAATTACTATAATGAGAATAATAAGAATGCTGAATATCAGAAACCTATCCATGATGATGGAGGCGGTGATCCCTACTACCGGATTCTGGGATATAAGAACGGTTCGTTCCTGAAAGTGCGTAATATTTCATTAGGTTACGTTTTCCCGAAGAACATGGTGAGCAAATGGAATCTATCTAATCTGAAAGTATATGTGCAGGCTAAGAATCCGGGGCGTATCTTTTCTAATATAGATTTTCTGGAACTGGACGCTTCGCAGAATTTAACATCTACCTGGAACCGTGGTTTCACAATAGGATTGAATGTAGGATTTTAAACTAAAAAGCAAACGATTATGAAATTATATAAGAATATTACATTCGGCTTATTAGCCTTGACCTTGGGAGGCGTGATGGCTTCCTGTAGTGATTTTCTGGATGAAAAGCTTACCACTCAACAGACTACCGATTTCTTTGATACACCGGAAGGCATTGATCAGCTGGCTGTGGGCATTTACAATAACCTGCGTTTCCATTTCTTCAAGGAGAATGCCTATACTACCACTAATTATGGTACGGATGAGTTTACTGTGGGTGGTGATGGTTCCAATAAAGTGTGGAACAATTATGATGGTAGTTTCCAGTCACAGATTGTAGCCGCTAATTCAAATACTACAATGGCCGAAAGCCTTTGGGATGCCATGTATATCGGAATCAACAATGCGAACCTGTTGTTAAGCAAAATAACTCCTGATAGTTATACCGGTACGAATAAGAAGACGTATATGGGCGAAGCCTATTTCCTGCGTGGCTTTAATTATCTGAAGTTGGTTTCCCAGTATGGAGGTGTACCCTTGAAATTAGAGTCGAGCTTTGTACCTGTCCGTGAGTTCACCCGTGCTACGGCAGAAGCTACGGTAGAACAGGCGATTGGTGATTTGAAGAATGCTTATGATCTGTTGCCGGCGACGGTAAGCATGGTGGGGAAGATTAGCAGGGACGCTGCAGCTCATTTTTTAGCTAAGGCTTACTTGTTCCGTGCCAGTGAAATTAACGATGGATGGAACGGTGCGACTAAAGAATCTGACCTGAAAGAAGCCTTGAAACTGGCCAAAGAAGTAATTTCACGTCATCAGTTAGCTCCCAATTTCTCTGATCTATGGCATTATACTGAACCTGACGGGGCGAGTGAAAAATTAGATGAGATTATTCTTTCGGCACAGTTCTCTTCTGACAAATCTTCCAGAAGTGCCGGCACTAACAGATGCCATCTCTTCTTCTTGTCTGTTTACAATAACTTGCCTCAGATGAAACGTGATTTGGCTGGCGGTCGCGAGTACCAACGTTTAAGAACCACATATTATATGTATAATATCTATGATATGGTTAATGATTCCCGTTTCTGGAAAAGTTTTAAGACTAAGTATGCTGTTAATAACCCGAAAGCGGGTTCCGGTTACGAAGTGGGAGATTTGGGCGTGATGTATGTTGTCAATCGTCCGGGCGATACCCGGTTCGATGGAGTGCAACTCAGCGGAAAGGTGATTGATGAGAAGACCGGCAAAGCCATTCCTACTACATTTGTGACTTATCCGAAAGATCGTAACGGTAAGGACGATGTGGCATTATATGATGATGTAAGCCGTTTTGTAGCTCTTAATAAGTATATTGATGGTTCGCGTGAAACGGTCAGTGATATGGGAGGCAATCGGGATGGTATTCTGGCCCGTCTTGGTGAAACTTATCTGATTGCTGCTGAAGTTCTGATTCGCCAAGGCGAATATGGTGATGCTCTGTATTACATTAATGAACTCCGCAAGCGTGCTGCCTATAAGAACGGGGAAGATCGTTCGGCATATTGTGACGGTGGTGCATCATATAATGAAAATGCTTTAGGGTGGCAGATTGACGGCATAAACTCTTATTACACCGGAAATTCTTATTATGAGTCCAATGATATTGATAAGACTACACTTCCCACCGATCTTGAAATTACAGATATACATAGTCTTCCGGCTGAAGATGAGGCTGTTATTTCAAAACTGAAATATAGCTCTGATTATGATCGCATGATGTGCCTTCTGCTGAATGAGCGTTCCCGTGAACTTTGCGGTGAGTTTTATCGTTGGGAAGACTTGTCAAGAACAAAAACATTGGTGGCACGCACCAAAGCTTTTAATTCGGATGCTGCTCCTAATATTGATGAACATCATTGTTTGCGTCCTATCCCTCAAACTTATCTGGATGCTATCCAAAAGGACGGTCATGCGTTGACTTCCGAGGAAAAGAAGCAGCAACAGAATCCTGGTTATTAACAATGGATGATAGGCTGACATATACCAGTCTTTATGTATATCTGAGAATATAGATAAAAAAAGGAGTAAAGTCCCCCAAATGACTTTACTCCTTCCAATCTTCTTTTCCTCGTAACTAATACGGAGAAAACACCACTAATCAAAATTCTATACCTTGGTCTTATTGGAATTTAGAAATTATTCTTTCCGGCATCCCACCAGAGACGAGTACCACCTGTGTCGGCACCACCCAGAGCTCTTGTTAATGAACTGTACTGAGTAGGATTAGACTTTTTCAGATCTTCAGGATAAGGGAGACGACGGATCATCTCATCTGTGTTAATGGCACCACCACTATTATTTACTTTTACTTTAAATAGTTTCGGATAACCGGTACGACGTTGCTCTGTCCATGCTTCATTACCTTCGGGATACATGGCAAGCCATTTCTGTGTCATGATTTTCTCAAATTGTTCTTCTGTTCCGTTGGCATCTGCCCAATTGGGAGTGGTAGTGATGCGTGCATTCATATCGAATTGGGTATCGAACGGATCTTTGTAATCAGCTGGGGTCTTGTCACTTTGCAGGTAAGCGTCCACTCCACCCACTCCCCATTGGTCGAAGGATGTTTTTACGCCTGTCTCATAGCATATTTTGGAATCTTCTGTAGAGATTCCTCGTAAAGCTGCTTCTGCACGCAGGAACCATACTTCGGCAGCGGTCATTAAAATAGGGTTCGTCTTTTGACTGACTGTACTCTTTGAACATTCTTTATAGCGATTATCGGCAGAAAGCAAGCCGGTTCCCTGTGGTACGCCTTTGTAGCTTCCAGCGTATTCAAAGAGCTGTGGAAGTTCTTTCACTACATCGTTCTCTTTCCATGTGATAACTGCACCATTTGCCGGGTCATAATATTTGGACGTGCGTGGATCATCATATCCGGTCAGTACAGATTCCATGGTGGCACCCATGAAGACTTCCCCCCATGACTTGTTGATTTCACCCAGCGGATTATTGTAGCCGCCGGCAGTCGATACGGAAATGATCTCATTCGGCGCTTCCAAGAATTGCCCCAGGGTGAATGATTTCTGAGCTTGCTCGGTGGCAAGAGCTTTGTCTACGTTAGCAACACGCATGGCCAGACGCAAACGCAATGAATTGCCAAATTTAACCCATTCTGCCAAAGTCTTGTTAGGAGTCAGCATGTCGGCGTCTTTATACGGCTCTACGCCGGGATTATCCTTGATAAAACTTTGTAAAGAAGTGATTCCTTTTTCCAGATCGGTGAAGAATTGTTTGTAGGCTGTCTTCAGATCATCTACATTGTCACCTTCTTGTCCGAATTTACTATATACCAATGGTCCGTAGCAATCTGCTACACGGTGCATCAATTCAACCTTCAATATTTGGGTTACAGCTAACAGTGCAGGCTGCTCTGCATTGATTTGTTCACACTTCTGTACTTCGGGCATAATGTACGAGTAATTGTATGTCCAGTGAGTAGAAGTCCATCCATCGTTCAGTGCATATACGCTATTCTTATCGTTGAAACCTTGATTGAAATCATGGAAATAGCCTGAGAACATGTCTTGCCCCAAATTTTGTGCGATTTGGAAAGGCCAGTTTTTACCTTCGCCCCAGTCGTAGTTAAAGTAGATACCACTCTGGATAATTTCAAACTTCAACAGATATTTCTGGAAATCATATTCTTGTAATTCGGAGTCAAACCCTGTATTGTTTCTGTTATCTGCTTCAAAACTGTCAGTACATGCAACAGCTATACCCAGCAATCCGCTTGCAAAAAGTATGGTTAGGAATTTATTATATTTCATAATCGTAAATGCTTTAAGTTAGAATGTGAATTTAATATTGAAACCAATGTTTCTGGTAGAAGGCATACCGAATACATCTACACCTTGAAGTGAGTTGCCAACAGACAAGGTTGCGTCCGGATCGAATGGTGCATCTTTGTAGAAGAAGAACAGATTGCGTGCTACCAATGATACATCGATACCCTTGAATGCCTTCGTCTTTTCCAATAGTGATTGTGGGAAAGAATAGCCGATTGACAATTCACGCATACGGATATTGGTGGCATCATACATGTAATATTCGGATATACCATTACGACCACCTACTGACTTAAAGAATGGTTTAATATGATTCTCGTCGAAGCGAGTTCCTTCGTATTCTATGTAACCTCTATCACGGGCCTGTGCCGTTGCTTTGGTCACGCCATTTTGGTCAAGGACTGCTTGTGTCAAGGACATGACATCACCACCTACGCGGGCATCGATCAGGAAATAGAGACTGAATCCTTTATAGGTAAATGTATTACTCCAACCCAGTAAGCAGTCGGGGTTTGCATTACCCAGATAGTCGTTGTTACCAGTCTTTACAAGAGGACTTCCATCTTCATTGAGCTTTATTTTACCATTCTCACGCACGAATGCATTTCCGTAGATATCACCCAGGGAACCACCTTCTTTGATGCGCATCAGGTAAGCCATAGAAAGTCCGGAACTACCATAAATGAATGAAGTATAATCCGGGTGAAGAGAAATGACTTCATTGCTGTTTGTTGAGAAGTTGACGGCAGTTTTCCAACGGAAATTATCATTCATAACTGGAGTTGCATCTACTGTTAATTCTATACCTTTATTACGGATCTTCCCGGCATTGATATAGCGATATGCATATTTGTCTCCTGCGGCGGTGGGCATTCTCAACAATTGATTCTTTGTATCAGTCTGATACCAGGTAAAGTCAATTCCTAAGCGGCTTTGGAAGAATCTCCATTCCGTACCAAATTCGATAGAACTACTGATTTCCGGTTTCAGATCGCCCTTATTGTATGTGTCGGCTGCTTGCAATACACCGCCGGCCTGAATAATATCTACAAGGTTAGTGATACCGATAGGCAGGTCGTTACCTACTTGTGCCCATGAACCACGTACTTTACCAAAGGAAATCCATTCCGGTAGTTTTAATGAGTTATTAATGATCCAGGATAAACCAACGGAAGGGTAGAAGAAGCCTGAATTCATACTTTCCGTATGAGCCAATGTGGAAGACCAGTCATTACGTGCTGTAATGTCAAGATACAGGGCTTCGTCAAAGCCGATTTGTGCTGTTCCGAATACAGACTGAATGGTACGTCTCTGATCAATCTCTTGATTGATGGAGGCATTGGAGCCCATAACGATATTGGCAACCGTAAATAAGTTAGGTTTGTAAAGTGAGGCGATTTTAGAGTCGAGCATCAGTGAGTTGACTTTATTCTTATTGATACTGGTACCGATAGCGGCATTCAATGACCATTTGTTCCATGTTTTATTGAACATGGCCATCACGTCGGCGTAAATCTGGAATTGTTCGCTTTCCGACCAAACATAACGTCCGTTACTCTTTTCGTTATAGGTACCTGTAATATTGGGAGCTGTAGATGCATACATTTTCTGATCGAACTTGTCGCTTACATAGTCTGCATTACCACGAGCTTGCAGGGTTAACCAATCGTTTATTTTCAGGCTGGCACTTAGGGATGCCATAGCGCGGTAACGCTTATTGGTGTTGGTAACACGATTCTTAATCCAGTAAGGATTTTGTGACCATTCGGAAACGTCTGTATACCAGTTTTGTACAGGCATGCCATTCCTTGTCGGGTCGGCTACTTCAAAATTAGTAGCATATTCAGACATGTCCATTCCACGCGGGAAACTGTACAGGTCGACCAATGGATTCAGATATATACCTCCGGATGCAGTGCTATTCTTAATCTTTTGTGTCATCAAGGTAGCATTTCCATCGAGTTTCAGACGGTCATTGAAGAAACTCGCAGTTTCGCGGAACGTAAGGTTGTGCTTTTGCAATTTGTTGGAATCAATGATACCTTTGGCTGTAGTGTTGGCATAAGAGAAGTAAGTCTGCATCTTCTCGTTTCCGCTTTGTATGGATATAGAGTTAATAGCGGTTACACCGTTACCGAGGAATTTGCCAACATTATCGTAGTCGGTTAATGACTTTTTTTCTCCCCAACTGTCAGTTCCGCTGGGGCCATACGAATTCTGGAATTCTGGCAGACTGATGGCATGATCGATGGTCAGATTTGAAGAGAAAGTAACTCTTTGCATACCTGCTTTACCTTTCTTGGTAGTTATTAAGATGACACCGTTGGCTGCTTGTGATCCGTAAAGAGCGGCGGCAGAAGCACCTTTCAGAATGCTCATACTTTCAATGTCTTCGGGATTCAGGTTGGAGATACCATCACCGGCGTCACGATTCACACCGTCATTTTCTCCACCCATAACGGTGGAAGTAGATTCGGTAGTCGTATTTAGCATAGGGACACCATCGATGACATATAACGGTTGGTTATTACCTCCTTCGTAAGCGGAACGTGTACCACGGATAGAAACTTTGGCTGAGCCACCAAGGCCGGATGCGCTCTTATTGATTTGTACACCGGCTGATTTACCAGCTAATGCGGTTATCATATTCGGATCTTTGGCGCGTGTAAGTTCATCGCCACCCACTTGTTGGGTTGAATAAGTCAGTGAAGCTGCTTTTTTCTTGATACCCATAGCCGTTACCACAACCGTTTCCAGTGACAGGGCTTCTTCTTGCATCTGCACATTGAGAGTTTTCTGCCCGTTGAGAGCAATCGTTACAGGCTGGTATCCGATAAAACTGATAACCAGCGTTGCATTAGTCGGTGTATTTAGTGTAAACTCACCGTCTATATTGGTAATGCAACCGTTTGTAGTTCCTTTTTCCACGACATTGGCACCGATAATGGGTTCACCTTTTGTATCGGTAACAACACCTTTTACAGAGATATTTTCTTGTTGTACGGCAGCAATGATTTCACTGGCCTTTTCATTTTGTTTGGTCAGCACAATATTCTTGCCTTCCATTACATATCTGATGTCGGTACCATTAAAGATTTCGTCCAAAACTTCGGACACCGGTTGATTGTCTGCATCTACATTTACGGTGCGGCGCACGTCCACACTTTTCTTATTGTAGACAAACAAATACTCGGTCTGAGCCTCGATTTTATCGAGGATTTCGCCTACTCGTAACTCAGAACGGGGGATGCTGATTCTTGTACTCTGAGAGTAGGTAGCATGGCTGTACGCCTGGAACGTTACAAACAAAAGAAGGAATAGTGTGATCTTCATAGTTCGTAATATTTGCTTAAATACTAAACTTTTTGGGCAAAAAAGCCCATTCAAAGAAATTTTTCTCATATCTTTGTAATGTGTTAAGTTAATAAATTGATTAAGGTCGATTTTTGACTGTTTCGGATCGGAAAGTATGGGGGTACTTTCCGATCTTTTTTGTAGGGGTAATTAGCAGACTGTTTCTTCTATTTCATAATGCTTTTCAGTTTAAGGGGTTAGTACTAAATTTTAAGGTTTTATCTTTGATATCAAATTATTTCTCGTAAATGAAAATCGAATCTTTTTCTTCGTTGATGCTGAATTCAAAAGGATGGTCTTTTGAAATGGTTCGGAGAATATGCTCTACACCATCCTGTTCGCGGAATTTTCCGGTACAACTGTCATAGTTCAGCAATTTAGGATCGGAAACGGTTATTTTTACATTGTAGTACATTTCAAGTTTAGTGAGGATGCAGCTGAACGGCACATCATCAAAGCAGTACAATCCTTCTTTCCATCGCAGATATTCATAAGAAGGGAGTATTACTTTTTTGCATTTCCCGTCATAGTTGCCAAAGAATTCCTCTTTCTGTAAGCGGGTGATAACCTTATTACTGTTGGCAGGATAAATATCCACAATACCTTCTACAAGGGTGGTTTCAAACTCTTTGCTTCCTGTGTAAGCACAAACATTAAAGCTGGTACCTACAACTTTCACTTTATTCATTTCTGTGTGCACGTAGAAGGGGATATCTTTATTTTTCGCCACTTCAAAGTAGGCTTCACCATCCAGTTCTACGTTTCTTTCGCCACGCCCAAAGTTGGAAGCATAGGTCAATGTGGATTGTGCATTCAGCCATACCCGCGTACCATCGGCAAGAGTGATTTGTGCACGTTGTCCGGCGGGGACGGTTACTGTTTGTGGCAGGGATGCCTGATTATATAGATAATCATTAGTCATGAAATAACCGCATACGCCTACGATGATAACGGCTGCTACACGTATTCCCCATTTTAGTATCGGAGCCAGACGGAATGTCTTTTTTCCGGCACTTTGTCTGTCGGAGAATAAGGCGACATCAAACATCATACGTTCTTTCAAGAAAGCTTCCCGATTTTCTTCCGAGGCTTCCACCCAGTCAAGGATGCGCTTTTCTTCTTCAATGGTGGCGGTTCCTTTAAAATACTTATATAATAGTTCTTGATTCATAAGGTACTTAATTTGTTTGCTGAATAAGAGCGTTTTTTCTGCCCTTCTATAATTAATACAGGTGAGCTTGAAACTACCCTAACGGAAAATGAAACTTTTTTTGTTTTTTCTTCAAAATGAGTTGGAAACAGAGAAATTGTCAGGAAGTGATGCTCTGGAAACCGGCGGAATGAGATGTGTAATTTTGGTCAGGAACTCTTCTGAGCCGTATCCGGTTCGTTCCTGCTTCTCTTCTATAGGAGGATGAAAATAGCGAAGCAGATACGAGGGGGGTACGAAGAAGATAAGAACCGGGTATGGAGCGGATAGCTTTGTTCTGTTTTTCGGATACTCCAAACGTAAGCGCATAGAATATCCGTGTGATGCACCGGAGGCACATCAGAGCTTTATGGAATGTGACAGGAAATTAATTAATTGCCGGTATTAACTTGCCGGATTGGGAATTATGGATACAATGTAACATTCATCCGGAGCTTCGGCTTTAAATAGATTGTAAGCAATGCCTATGGCTTCCTCCGGAGAGTTTGCTTCAATATTCTTGTTGACATTCAGGGTCTCGAAAACTTGTTCTCCCTCGATAAGCACGTAGTATATTATTACAATATATCTCATAACTACCATGTTTAATAGCCAGCAATATTACTGATTTTGCAAACATATATCTTTTATTTATATTATCAAAGAAAAGCAGGAGAGTTTTACTAAAGTAGGATAGAGGCGAGATAATCTTTCAGTTCCACACGCAGAATACGTAGAGCTTTGGTGATATGGAATTCTACTGTTTTGAGAGAGATATTCAGTTGTTCGGCTATTTTCTTGTTTGGCAGGTTGCTGTAACGGCTGAGCATGAAGATTTCGCGACTTTGTGGTGGCATCTTTTCCAAGGCTTTGTTTACGATATGCTGTATCTCCGTACTGAAAATTTTGTCGGGCTCACAATCTTTCAACGTGGCAATACGCAAGTCTAACTCACGCTGACGGTGCGAATTCAAATCTTCCTCAATACGCAGGCGGGTTTGTTCGTGTTCCAGATAATTGAGTGCCTTATTCTTGATAATGGTAAGGAGCAATGCGTGCAGACCTTTATCTTCTTCCCAGCGGTCGCGACATTCCCACAAAGAAATCATAGATTCCATAAGAATATCTTCAGCTTCTGCCCAGCTTCTGATGTAGGAATAGGCAAAGGCAAGAAACTTTTCCTGATTCTCCCGAAAGAAACGAGAAAATAAATCCATAGTATATAGGTTACCGGTAACAGGCATTTTTAAATATAATCTCTTTTATTTAAGGTTTATAGGGTAAAGTAACATAATCTTTTTGGAATACGCAAAAGTATGAAAAGGTTTTTCTGGTTTTTCGCTTCTTTTTTTTACAAAAAGAAAGCCCGGCGGGTTTCCGTCGGGCTTTATATACTGAAGAATAAGGTGTTTCTTATTTCTTTTCAGGTCTTTCTTGTCTTTCCGGCCTCGGAAGCAATACTTTGCGGGAAAGTTTGAACTTACCGGTCTTTGGATCAATATCAAGCAGTTTCACTTCGATTTCATCACCTTCCTTGATACCGGCCTCTTCTACTGTTTCCAAACGTTTCCAGTCGATTTCAGAGATGTGCAACAAACCGTCTTTACCCGGCAGGAACTCAACAAAAGCACCATAAGGCATTACAGAACGTACTTTACCTTTGTATACTTCGCCAACTTCCGGTACGGCAACGATGCCCTTGATAAGACGCATAGCGTCATCAATGCTCTTCTTGTTAGTTCCGGAGATTTCTATTCTTCCGATGTTGTCTACTTCTTCGATAGTGATTGTAGCACCGGTCTCTTCCTGCATACCTTGGATGATCTTACCACCAGGGCCGATTACTGCACCGATAAACTCTTTAGGTATAGTCATCGTTTCGATGCGCGGAGCATGAGGTTTCAGTTCTTCGCGTGGTTCTTGGATAGTTTCCAGAATCTTGCCAAGGATGTGCATACGTCCTTCTTTAGCCTGGTTCAAAGCGCGTTCCAGGATTTCGAATGACAGACCGTCTACCTTGATATCCATCTGAGTAGCGGTGATACCATTCTTGGTTCCTGTTACTTTGAAGTCCATGTCGCCCAGGTGGTCTTCATCACCAAGGATGTCGGACAATACAGCATATTTGTCTTCGCCCGGATTCTTGATCAATCCCATAGCGATACCTGATACCGGTTGTTTGATTTTCACACCTGCATCCATCAATGCCAGTGTTCCGGCACATACGGTAGCCATAGAAGAAGAACCGTTAGATTCAAGAATATCGGATACTACGCGCACTACATACGGGTAGTCAGCAGGAATTTGTCCTTTCAGTGCACGCCAAGCTAAGTGTCCGTGACCGACTTCACGACGGCCTACGCCACGTTGTGCCTTGGCTTCTCCGGTAGAGAACGGAGGGAAGTTATAGTGCAATAGGAAACGTTCTTTGCCATGTTCCAGTACGTTGTCGATAATCTTCTCATCCAGTTTTGTACCGAGGGTAACGGTAGACAAGGATTGAGTTTCACCGCGAGTGAAGATAGCAGAGCCATGAGGTCCGGGCAGGTAGTTGATTTCACTCCAGATAGGACGGATCTCGTCAGTCTTACGTCCGTCAAGGCGTTTACCTTCGTCCAGAATGCTGCGGCGCATAGCCTCTTTTTCTACATCGTGGTAGTAGCGGTCGATCAGTGCTGCTTTTTCTGCCAGCTCTTCTTCGCTGAACTGTGCTTTGAACTCTTCGCGAATAGCATCGAAAGCGTCCATGCGTTCATGTTTATTTTTGTTGCCGGAAGCGGCGATGGCATAAGCCTTTGCGTAGCAAGCTTCGTGAACGGCTTTACGCAGTTCTTCATCGTTTACTTCGTGGCAATATTCGCGTTTTACGGTAGAACCAACAGCCTCTGCCAGTTCTTTCTGAGCCTGGCATTGCACTTTGATTGCTTCGTGGGCTGCTTTCATGGCGTTCAGCAAGTCAAGTTCGGAAACTTCACTCATTTCACCTTCTACCATCATGATGTTTTCGTAAGTAGCACCCACCATGAGGTCCATGTCGGCTTTTTCCAGTTGATCGAAAGTAGGGTTGATAACGAACTGTCCGTCGATGCGTGCTACGCGTACTTCGGAAATAGGTCCGTTGAAAGGAATATCTGAAACTGCGAGGGCGGCAGAAGCGGCAAGCCCTGCCAATGCGTCCGGTATATCAATACCGTCGGCGGAATAGAGGATGATGTTTACATATACCTCTGCGTGATAATTATCGGGGAATAAGGGGCGGAGAGCACGGTCAACAAGGCGGCAGGTCAGGATTTCATAATCCGAAGCGCGTCCTTCACGCTTGGTGAAACCGCCGGGAAAACGTCCAGATGCGGAGAATTTTTCTTTGTACTCTACCTGTAACGGCATGAAATCTGTTCCGGGAACTGCGTCCTTAGCGGCACAAACAGTAGCAAGAAGCATGGTGTTACCCATACGAAGCATTACAGAACCGTCTGCCTGTTTTGCCAGCTTTCCCGTTTCGAGTGTGATGGTTCTGCCATCAGGAAGCTCGATCGTCTTAACAATTGGGTTAATCATAAAAAATGTTTTATCTATATTTTCTTTCAAAATTCGTGCAAAGATACATATTAATTCATGTAATCGGGTGGGAATGAGATAAAAAAGTTTATAATTGACTATTTTTTTAGGTTTCCATGTGGAAGAAGCAATGAAAATGCTTTGACTAAACTTGAAAAGAACTATATTTGCACGTTCTTTCTAATAGAAATTAAGAAGCTAAATATGAAAAAGATCTGTTTTGTTGCACTTGCCGCTTTGGCTTTAAGTGCATGTAATTCTGAACCGAAATTCAAAGTTGAAGGTGAAGTTTCAGGTGCCGACGGCAAAATGCTGTACCTGGAAGCTGCTGCTTTGGAGGGCATCGTGCCCTTGGATTCTGTAAAGTTGAAGGGTGACGGTTCTTTCAGTTTCAAACAAACACGTCCGGTATCTCCGGAGTTCTACCGCCTTCGTGTGGACGACAAGGTTATCAATTTCTCTGTGGATTCTACGGAAACTATCGGACTGAAAGCGCCGTATACTGATTTTGCTACGGCTTATACGGTAGAAGGTTCGGCAAACAGCACCAAGATAAAGGAATTGACGTTGAAGCAAGTGCAGTTGCAGAATGAGGTGAATGAGTTAGTGAAGAAGATGCAGGCTCATCAGATAGGTGCCGATGTTTTTGAAGAAAAACTGGCTGCCTTGATGAAAGATTATAAGGATGAGGTGAAAACTAAATATATTTTTGCAGCTCCCAATACGGCTGCCGCTTATTTTGCTCTGTTCCAGAAACTGAATAATTACCTTATCTTCGATCCTTTGAATAGCAAGGATGATATTAAGTGCTTTGCAGCCGTTGCCACCAGTCTGAATAATTATTATCCACATGCAGATCGCTCCAAGAATCTCTATAATATTGTGATTAAGGGAATGAAGAATACCCGTACACCGCAACAGAAAGTTCTGGAGTTGCCGGAAGAAGTTATTTCCGAAACCGGTATCATCGATATCAGCCTTCGTGATATGAAGGGGAATACCCATAAGTTGAGCGATCTGAAGGGTAAAGTAGTCTTGTTGGACTTTACTATTTACCAAAGTGCAGCTTCTGCTCCCCATAACTTCTTGCTGAATGACCTTTATACTAAATATAAAGATCAAGGACTGGTGATCTATCAGGTTTCACTGGATGCTGACGAGCATTTCTGGAAAACAACGGCTGATAATCTGCCTTGGATTTCTGTAAGAGATGCAAATGGAATTTACTCAAATGTGGCCGCTATGTACAACGTTAAGGAGGTTCCTTCTCTGTTCCTGATTAACCGGAATAGTGAGTTGAGCGCTCGTGGAGAGACTATAAAAGACCTGGACGCTGCGGTGAAAGCACTGTTGTAACTTGTTATAAATTAGAAGTTTTTATTTAAATATGTTACATAGCAGCAATTTTTGCTTGACACGCATTAATTAAAAGGCTATCTTTGCAAAAGAAAAATCGGAAGAGGGTTCCAGCATGCTGACCATGTTGGAATTCTTTTTTGTTATATAATACCATTTAGAAACTAAAAAGGAGGAAAAAAGTATGGCTTATATGTCAGAAGAAGGCTACAAGAAATTGATGGCCGAACTGAAAGAATTGGAGACGGTAGAACGTCCTAAGATTTCGGCTGCTATTGCCGAAGCACGTGACAAAGGTGACCTGTCGGAGAATGCAGAGTATGATGCCGCCAAAGAGGCGCAGGGCATGCTTGAGATGAAAATCAATAAATTGAAGACGATTATAGCAGATGCCAAGATTATTGATGAGTCCAAGCTGAAAACGGATTCCGTGCAGATTTTGAACAAGGTGGAACTGAAGAACATAAAGAATGGCATGAAGATGATTTATACCATTGTTTCGGAAAGCGAAGCTAATCTGAAAGAAGGAAAAATTTCTGTTAACACTCCCATTGCACAAGGTTTACTTGGTAAGAAAGTGGGTGATGTAGCTGAAATCAAAGTGCCGCAGGGCATGGTTAATCTTGAAGTAGTGAACATATCATTTTAAGGTAAAGGCAGGTCCGCATGCGGGCTTGCCTTAATTTATATATCATAAAAGTTATGGCAACAATATTCAGTAGAATTATCGCAGGTGAAATACCAAGCTATAAGGTGGCGGAGGATGATAAGTTCTTTGCATTTCTGGACATCAATCCGCTGGTGAAAGGGCACACGCTCGTCGTTCCCAAGCAGGAAGTGGATTATATCTTTGATCTGGATGATGAAGATCTGGCAGCAATGCATGTTTTCGCCAAGAAGGTGGCTCGTGCCATTGAGAAGGCTTTTCCTTGCAAGAAAGTAGGTGAAGCAGTGATTGGTCTGGAAGTACCTCATGCGCACATTCATCTTATTCCTATGCAGAAAGAGTCGGACATGCTGTTCTCTAATCCAAAGCTGAAACTTTCTGATGAAGAATTTAAAGCAGTTGCCGAAGCGATTCGTGCTGCATTCTAAAAATAAAACTCCTTCCTTTTATAATAAGAACGGGGGCCGAATCCATTTCAGCCCCCGTTCCCTTTATTCTGGTTTGAAAGTCTATGCTTTCAAATTCCGATATCCGATTAGATGTAATCTTCCCCTAATTTTATTTGTGCGTCGTTTACGTATTTACGGATAGAATGCTCTTCATCCTTCTTGCAAATCAGCAATACATTGTCCGATTCAGCGATGAGATAGCCTTCCAGTCCATCAATAACGGCGAGTTTGTTTTGTGGGAGCACCACGATGTTGTCTTTACTGTTGTACATTAGAGACTCACACTTCAAGGTTACATTTCCTTCTTTGTCCTTTGGGGACAAGTCATACAATGAACCCCATGTGCCTAAATCGGACCAGCCGAAATCTCCTAATGAAACATATACATTGTCTGCTTTCTCCATGATGCCGAAGTCGACGGATACATTGGGGCATGCAGGGAAATTTTCGTCGATGAATGCTTTTTCGGCAGGAGTACCGTATACATCTTTACCAGGAATCAATTTGCTTGCCAGTTCGGGAAGTAGTGCTTCCACGGCCTTGATGACAGAGTTTACATTCCACATGAAGAGGCCGGAGTTCCAATAAAATTCTCCGCTTTCTACGAAAACTTTGGCTAACTCCAGTTCAGGTTTTTCGGTAAAGGTTTTCACCTTGTAAAAATTGTCTCCTGCTTGTTCGGCTATCTGAATGTAACCATAACCTGTTTCGGGACGGTTCGGTTTGATACCGAGAGTCAGCAACTTTTCTGATTGAGATACGAACGTCAAGCCTTTTTCGATGGCATCAAGGAACTCTCCTTCCTTCAGAATCAAATGATCGGATGGAGCTACCACGATATTGGCATTCGGGTTTAATGCGCGAATGTGATAAGCTGCCCATGCGATACACGGAGCAGTATTTCTGCGTGTAGGCTCCAGCAAAATTTGTTCGGGATTCAATTCAGGCAGTTGCTCCTTTACAAGATCTGCGTATAAATCGTTTGTAACGATAAGTATGTTCTCTGTGGGAATAACTTTATTGAAGCGGTCGAAGGTTTGTTGCAGTAATGACCTGCCTGTGCCAAAGAAGTCCAGAAACTGTTTAGGGAGTGTTTTTCGACTAAACGGCCAAAAGCGACTGCCGATACCTCCACCCATGATAACACAGAAATTATCCTTATTTGTTGTCATATCGTTTGTTTTAAAAGTTTCTGCTAAAGTACACTATATTTTGGAAACATGGAATGTTTGTAGAATGTTTTATGACTTTTTTCTCCTTTTTTTAGGAAAAGTATTGCAGGTTTAGAAAAAAGCCGTATCTTTGCACCGCAATTAAGAAATCAAGCATGCCCAGATGGCGGAATCGGTAGACGCGCTGGTCTCAAACACCAGTGGATTCACTTCCATCCCGGTTCGACCCCGGGTCTGGGTACTGAAGCGGAGAAAGTTGAAAAACTCTCTCCGCTTTTCTTTTCTACTTCTTGTAACTTATTGATTTGAGATCAAGTTGAAATGTTATACTCTTATTCTCAGGATTTTCCCCCAGCTAAACTATTAGCTCTTCTTCTTTCAGCTTATCTAATGTATGAGGACATTTAGTCCTTGTGCCACTTCATTAATCGTTCAAAGACTGGGCAATCATTTGCTTTTGCTCGGTCTGTGTTGCATCAGTATCTTAAGTTCTATTGTATACCAACCTTGCCTAATCGGCTTGTTAACCTTGGTTGATAGGCCGATTGACCTTGGCTAACAGGCCTGTTAATCTTGGTTGACACCCAGTTGTTCCTAAGGGTGAATGGTATTTCTCCTAGTTCCGGATAGGAATACTCTTGATGTAAAACAAATGAATACCATATACTGGGGTAAGTAACTGCGGTAATCTTAATTATAAAATTAGTCAACCCAGGTCAGGATTAGACAAACAAACCAGCTTAAGTAATGAACTAAGACAACCTAATATAGGATTAAGCAGTTGAACCAGTCAACCAAAACCAGGACGAGACATAGTGAGAGTAACATCCTTACTCTCACTCTTAAAAGTTACTCTCACTTATATTTAATGTTTTTATTATTAATGATTTATCTGTAAAGTGAGGGTAGTGATAGTAGATACTATCAACTTTTTATTGAAGCCTTGAATTCAAGTTATAAATGCGACATTTTTTCTATTTCATCAACGTCATACCCTATTTTATATCACAACTTATGTTTAATGCGGATATAAACAACAAAAAGATGAACGTAATATGCAAATTTGTTATTGGATATTTCTTGGGCATTTATTTTTTCCTAACTTTGCAAAGGATAGTTGAGAAGCTTTTGCCATTTTATATTTTAATATTTACCCAATATGCCAAATCAGAATACATTTCTGTATCCCCCTTTGACATTTCGAATACTTGCGGTTGCTATTTTCGCTTGTTTATTTCTGGCGCCCAAGGCGATGGCTGATACGAAAGGTCAAGAGTATATTGTTCTTATCAGTTCTTCCACTTTTCGTGAGAAATGGGCTTATGATCTGCTTGAAACTGTAGAAAAGGCATTCAATGAAGAAAATTCGGTGAAGGTATATTCGGAGACTCTCACAACATGGCATTTCAATAATCAACAGGAAATAGATCAGAAGGTTGATTATCTAAAGGATAAATATTCTGTTCCTCCCCAAGCCGTCATATTTGTAGGCGATCCGGGATGGTATGTTTGCAAACCGCTTTTTGACACTATCTGGAAAGGGGTACCTACAATTATTTGCCACTCGATGCCGCATACGTCGGCTGATATAAATAAGTATTATAAAGGTGAATATATACCTGAAGATCAGATTATCGCTACACCGGAAATGCTGGAACGGTATAACGTGACTGCCATAAATATTCCTGTTTGCATTAAAGAAACCATAGAATTGATGGAGGAGATTACTCCTGAAATGAAAAAGGTTGTCTTGTTATCGGATGACAGATTTATCTGTTCTCTAATTCGGAAAAAAGCAGAAGAAATACATCAGCAGTACTTTTCTGATTTGGATATGGAATTTATTACTTATCCCCAGACAAATACAGAAACAATGCTTCACAAGATTAGCGAATCTGGTAGAGAAACAGGCATTATTTACTGTTCATGGGTGAATGTAGCCAGTCAGAGTTTGTCTGAGAAATATTATCCTGATGAGAGAATACATTCTTATATTTCCGGTATAGTTAAAAAACCGGTATTCTCGTTGTCTGACCAGTTCACAAGGGTTCATGCATTATTTGCCGGTGGACATTATATAGGCAGTTCCGATGTGGAAAGTACCGTTATTGGTGAAATCAGAAGTGCACTGAAAAAGGATGGTACATACGGGGCGAAAACGGTTGTTGCCGGTACGCCTAATACCTATCTTAATTACCAGACATTGCTTGACAAGGGAGTTTCATTAGATAACTTTCCTAAAAATGCGGTTTATTATGATGTTCCGCCTGGTTTTATTCAGAAGAATATTATTTATGTTGTGATTGTCCTGGGTACTGCTATTGTCCTACTGCTATTTTACTTTATGCACAAGCGTATCAAAAAAGTGAAAGAAACCGAGTGGCAGGAGCATCTGCATTTGCTTGAAAACATTCTCGATAACCTTCCTATTGCAGCTAAAGTGAAAGATGTCGATAATGATATGCGTTATACTTTTATAAATAAAAAGGCTGAAGAGCTCTTTGAATATCCGGCTAAGGAGGCGATTGGAAGAACTGATTTCGATATAATGCCTGAGGCTGCAACGATGATCAGGAAAGAAGATGAAGAATTGGTAAGAACAGGAATTGCCCAATCCGGTACCAGGCGTTTCTTTACGAATAAGAACGAGGAACGGTTTACCTTCCAGAATAATAATATAGTTTCATTCTCCGATGGACGTAAATGGATTCTCTATACGGCTTGGGATATTACAGACCAAAAGATTCTGGAACGTAAACTGCGTCTGGCTAAAGAAGAGGCTGAAGAGTCCAATCGTATAAAATCAGCTTTCCTGGCTAATATGAGCCATGAAATACGTACTCCGCTCAATGCAATAGTTGGTTTTTCGAGTATACTGGCCGAAGATGTATCGGAAGATGAACGGATAGAATACCTTAGTATCATTAGTAAGAATAATGATATATTGTTGCAACTGATCAATGACATCCTGGATTTATCAAAGATAGAAGCTGGTACACTGGAATATGTCTATGCAAATATAGACGTAAATAAGATGTTATCTGAAATAGAGCAGGCTGCCAGGATGAGACAACCGAATGCGAATGTCACTATATGTGCAGTGACACCCCTGCCGGATCTTTTTTTGTACACTGACCAGCGCAGAATTACCCAAGTGCTGAATAATTTCATCAGTAATGCCATGAAGTTTACGAATGCCGGGAGTATTACGTTCGGATATGAAGAACCGAAAGATGGCTATATACGTTTCTTTGTGACAGATACCGGTACCGGTATCCCTTCTGAAAAGGTGGCGGATATATTCAACCGTTTTGTAAAACTTGATTCTTTCAAACAGGGAACCGGACTTGGACTGGCTATTTCACAGAATATCGTGAAGGAACTCAAAGGTGAGATAGGAGTGTTGTCTGAGTTAGGTAAAGGTTCTACTTTCTGGTTTACATTGCCCTATGAAAAGATGGGCGCACACCGTTCCATCCTTCCATAAAGTGGTTTCTAATCATTGATGAGGCAGATTACATTTTATGCCAACCGCATGCTGGCACCGATGAAGCGTATTCTGAAAGAGCTACGGCGCATCCGGGGAAATAATCTGAATATTCGGATTAAGACAGCCGGTAACCATGACGAACTGGACGATCTGATAACTTCCAGCAACGGCATGCTCGACTGCATAGACACGGCTTTTGTATCCTAAGGAAGGGAGTATTATTCAGGAAATAGAAGATTTGAAAATATTATCTATTTATGGAGCGAGGATGGAGATTTTATCCAAGCTAAATGCGTATACGAAAGTGTTGATAACCTTTAAGTGACTAATCATTAGACTTTGGTTTTAAAATAAAATGTATCTTTGTGTCGGTCAAAAAAACTATGGAGCATATTTAATATAGATATTATGAAAAAGAAGAACACTCTTTTACTTTTTTTGTGCTTGTTCAGTCTGTGGGCAGTGGCACAAGAAAAGAAACCTGTAAAGATTGCCTGTGTCGGAAACAGTATCACTTATGGCTCAGGAATTAAAAATCAGTTTCAGAATAGTTATCCGGGGTTACTTTCCCAGCTTTTGGGTGAAGGGTACGATGTCCGCAATTTCGGAATTAGTGCCCGTGTATTGCTGAATAAGGGGGATCATCCTTATATGCACGAACAGAAGTTTCGTGATCTTTTGGCATTTCAGCCGGATATCGTTACCATTAAATTGGGAACGAATGACAGCAAACCTTGGAACTGGCGTTATGGAAAAGACTTTAAGAAGGATTTGACGGAAATGCTGGATATTCTTCAGGAATTGCCTTCTAAACCTAAGATATATCTATGCTTGCCCGTTCCTGCCGTAAAACGAAATTTTGGTATCAACGATAGCGTGATTACAAACGGTATCATTCCTGTGATACGCAGTGTTGCGAAGAAACGCCATCTGCCTATTATAGATCTTTATGCACTGCTGAAGCCGTATCCTGATTACTATACAGATGGTATCCACCCCAATGAACAAGGAGCTGCATTGATTGCCGGTGAACTTTATCGTACACTGACCGGTAATGAGGCGCCTGCTATTGTTACCGCTCAACCTTTCCCTGGTAAGAAGTCGCAATGGGAAGGGTTCGATCGTTATGATTTTATTTGTAATGCACGCCGCGCTATCGTTGTTGCTCCCCGCAAGGTAGCGGAAGGGCGTCCCTGGATATGGCGTCCTGCATTTTTCGGAGCTTTCCCTTCGGTAGATAAGGCTTTGTTGGAGAAAGGTTTTCATGTGGCGTATTATGATTTGACTCATCTTTATGGAAGTCCGCGTGCGCAACGTCTGGGCAGTGATTTCTATGAAGTCATGCGCAGGTATTATCGTCTTTCTCCCAAAGTGACGTTAGAAGGCTTCAGCCGTGGCGGATTATTCGCATTTAATTGGGCGGCAAATAATCCTGATAAAGTGGCCTGTATCTATGTAGATGCTCCTGTATGCGATATGCTCTATTTCTCCGAGAACTGGGAACGTGATTTCTGGAAAGGTTTCCTTGCAGAATGGGGATTGACTGAAGAAAATGCAAAAGACTTCAAAGGAAATCCGATTGATAACCTGGCTCCATTAGCGGCTGCCGGTATTCCAGTGATGGGCGTTTGTGGTGATAGTGACAAGATTGTGCCGTATGAAAAGCACATGAAGATTGTTGCTGAACGTTATCGTGCTTTGGGAGGTAATGTCGAAATCATATTGAAACCCGGTTGCGATCATCATCCACATAGCTTGGATAATGCTGAACCGGTTGTTGATTTTATAATCCGTAACCAACCGGATTATCAGAAGAAACAAGTGATCCATCAACGTGGTAGCCTTACTAACTCTTATCTGAAGTTTGCGAAAGAGAAAAAAGGTTGTGTCGCTTTTCTGGGTGGTTCCATTACCGAAATGCGTGGTTGGCGGAATATGATACAGGAAGATTTGAAACAGCGTTTCCCGGAGACTGAATTCACGTTCATTGATGCCGGAATACCTTCTACCGGAAGCACTCCTCATGCTTTCCGTTTTGAAAATGATGTATTGCAGAAAGGAATGCCTGATTTATTATTTGTTGAGGCAGCGGTAAATGATGATACAAACGGATTCGATTATATCCGGCAGACACGCGGTATGGAGGGTATTATTCGTCATGCCCGTACTGTCAGTCCGGAAATGGATATTGTCATGCTTCACTTTATCTACGATCCATTCATACCTTTGTTGGACAAGGGTATACAACCCCAGGTTATTATGAATCATGAAAGTGTAGCCAATCATTATTATGTTTCCTCTATCAATTTGGCGGAAGAAGTGGCGCAGCGTATGCTCGATGGTGAGTTTGATTGGAAAGAATTTGGTGGCACACATCCTGCTTGGAACGGTCATACATATTATGCTGCCGCTATAAACCGTCTTTTCGACCTTGAATGGAGTGGCGACGTGGCAAAGAAAACCGTCCGGGCACATGAGGTACCGGAAAAACCGATAGATTCCTATTCTTATGATAAAGGTGTATTTGCGGATATCCGTTCCGCTAAGCAACTGAATGGTTGGAAAGTGGTGGATGACTGGACGCCTACAGTGAAAGGGAATACCCGTAAAGGTTTCGTACATGTTCCCATGTTGGTGGCTGATCGTGCCGGAGCCAGTCTTTCATTCTCTTTTGAAGGACGCGCTGTAGGTATCTTCTGCGCAGCCGGTCCGCAAGCCTGTGTGCTGGAATACAGTGTGGATGGGGCTCCGTTCAAGAAGCTGGATACATTTACTGATTGGAGCCGGAACTTGTACATTCCATGGGTGTATATGCTGGAGACGGAACTGGCTTCCGGTCGGCATACCTTGCGTTTGCGTATAGCCAAAGGTGAGAGAACCGGGTGTCAGATACGTAATTTCGTAGTGAATCAGTAAGTCTTTATCCCCTTCACAGTACCTCTGTGAGGGGGATAAAAACAAATTGTACCTTTATTAATAACATTTCAGGAGCGAGGATTAACCAATCTGTCTCCTCTTCATAACATTCTTTTCAAAGTCTTTCAACTTCATTCCATACATTTGTCGTGGTTTCTTTTGTAAACGAAAAAGAATACAATAAAATCTTTGATATTAACCATTAAACAATGTACAATGAGAAAGACATTCTTTGAAAAGTGCATAAATTTGCATTTATGCCGTGTTGCATTGGTACTGCTACTTCTGGTACCTGCAATCAGTAGCCTTCAAGCTAACCCTTCTCAAAGCAAAACCATTTCGGGAGTTGTGACATCTGCCACGGACAATGAGCCGTTGATTGGTGTCAGCGTTCAGGTGAAAGAGACTTCCACTGGTGGTATTACCGATATGGACGGTAAGTATTCTGTAACTGCCCAGCCCGGGCAAACGCTGGTATTCTCTTATATCGGCTACACGTCTCAGGAATTTAAAGTGGGTGACGCTTCGGTTATCAATGTATCATTAAAAGAAGATACCGAAATGCTGGATGAAGTGGTCGTGGTAGGCTACGGCGTTCAGAAAAAGAAACTGGTGACCGGTGCTACGGTTCAGGTGAAGGGTGAAAACATTGCCAAACTGAATACGACTAACCCCCTCTCGGCTTTGCAGGGGCAAACACCCGGTGTAAACATCGTTTCCACTTCGGGACAGCCGGGTGCCAGCATGAGCGTAACTATTCGTGGTCTGGGTACGGTGGGTAATTCGCAGCCTCTCTATCTTATTGATGGTGTGGGTGGCGACATCTCTACTTTGAATCCCGCTGATATTGAAAGTATCGATGTTCTGAAGGATGCAGCTTCGGCTGCCATCTATGGTGCACAGGCTGCCAATGGTGTAGTGTTGGTTACTACTAAAAGTGGTAAGGAAGGTACTTGCAGAATCAGCTACGACGGTTATGCCGGTTGGCAGACGATAGGACGCAAGTACAGCATGCTCAATGCGTCGGAGTATATGAATATTATGGATGAAGCCCGTCTCAATTCTGGTATGTCGCCGGTAGATTGGGCTTCGCTTAGCTCTATACGTGATGCCAATGGTAATATATATGATACCGACTGGATTGACCAGGCCATTGAAGATGGCGGGTTGACCACCAGCCACAACCTCTCGTTCACGGGCGGCTCCAAAACTTCTACTTATGCCATTTCGGGTGGTTACACCGGTCAGGATGGCTTGATAGGCGGCTCGGACGTTTCTTATTATAAAAGGTATAACTTCCGCGTGAACTCCGAACACAAGATGTGGAACGGACTGGTGACCATAGGCGAGCACGTGAGTTTTGTCTATAAAGATTCGCGTGGCATGAATACCGGGAACATCTGGAACAATAACCTCCGCAGTGCATTCTCCGCATCTCCCATCATTCCCGTTTATGATGCCGACGGCAACTACAATTCTACGGTGAACTCCGATTGGAACGTAAACGACGGTAATCCTTACGGTAACATGATGATGAACCGCTACAACAACAGCAAGAACGGTTCGCTCGATGCCAACGTGTACGTGCAGATTGAACCTATCAAGAACTTGAGGTTCAAGACGGTGTATGGCATCAGTTACGGTGCTTCCGAGTATCGTTCTTATACACCGAAGTACCAGTTCACTCCGCAGACGGCCAACACCGTGAGCAAAGTGAACCAGAGTCATGGTCACGGCCTGTCGATGGTGTGGACCAATACCCTCTCTTACGATTTCGACCTTGCCGACGAGCATCACATAAATGCCTTGATAGGTAGCGAACTGTCCACCTATGATGGCAGCAATACCGAAGGTTCCAACACCGGCCTTATCCCCGGATTCGATGATTGGGACCATGCTTATCTGGTGAATACCGATGGTACGGAGAATAAGACAGTGAAAGGCTCTCCTTATGATTCTACCCGTGGTATGTCATTCTTCGCCCGTTTGGGTTGGACATGGAAAGAACGCTATATGGTGAACGCCACCATGCGTGCCGATGGTTCGTCAAAGTTTGCCAAAGGCAATCGCTGGGGATATTTCCCTTCGGTATCTGCCGGTTGGACTCTCTCCGAAGAGAAGTTCATGGAGTCGGCAAAGTCTTGGCTCGACTTCTTGAAGTTGCGTGTCAGCTGGGGCCAGGTGGGTAACGCCAATATCAATTGCTATCAATATCTTGCTCCCGTATCTACCACGAACACCAATTATAACTTCGGTTCCGGCGGAGGTCAGGATGCCTGGGTTACGGGTTCTTATACCAGCCGTCTGGCCAACGAGAAAGTGAAGTGGGAGACCTCCGAACAATATAATGTGGGTATTGATGCCCGTTTCCTGAATGGTCGCCTCGCATTCACCGCCGACGGGTACATCAAGAACACTAAGGACTGGCTGGTGCAGGCTCCCGTATTGGCTACGGCAGGTCATCAACGGTGGTGACGTGAAAAACAAAGGTATCGAACTGGGGCTTTCTTGGAACGACCAGATCGGAAAGAACTTCACTTATAGTGTAGGTGCCAACATGGCATACAACCACAACGAAGTGGGAAGCATCCCTACCGAAGACGGCATCATCCATGGTGCTACCAATCAAATCTACAGTAATGCGGAAGAGTTCTACCGTGCCGAGAACGGCCATGCCATAGGTTACTTCTGGGGGTTCAAGACAGCCGGTGTCTTCCAGAACAAGCAGGAGATTAACGACTGGATTGCTGCCGGAAACGGTGTATATCAAAGTAATGTGCAACCAGGCGACGTGAAGTATGTAGATGTGAATCACGATGGAGCCATCGACGCCAACGATAAGGTGGACTTAGGCAACGGACTTCCCAAATACACATTCGGCCTCAATCTTAACTTGGGATATAAAGGTTTCGACCTCAGCCTGAACGCTACCGGTGCCGCCGGTTTCCAGATTGCCCAGTCCTATCGCGACCCCAACTCTTCACAGTCCAACTACAGCCGCCAGATATTGGACCGCTGGACGGGTGAAGGTACCAGCAACCGGATTCCCCGCGTGACCTACGGTGATGTGGGCAACTGGCAGTTCTCCGATCTCTATTTGCAGGATGGTGATTACATCCGTTTGCAGAACATCACGTTGGGCTACGACTTCAAGCGTCTCATCTCTTGGAAGGGTTTGTCGAAACTGCGCCTCTATGTGCAGGCTCAAAACCTCTTCACACTGACCAAGTACGATGGCATGGACCCCGAAATCGGTTCATTTAACGGTACGGACGGCAACAACAACGATACATGGGTGTCGGGCGTAGATATGGGTTACTATCCGCACCCCCGTACTTTCATCGTGGGCATTAATCTTGCGTTTTAAATCATGAAAAAGAAAAGTAATATGAATACGAAACATATATTATTGACGAGTGCGCTCGTTGTGTCGGCTTTAGCTTTCACCTCGTGTGAAGACTTCTTTGACACTTCATCAAAAAAGGATCTGAATACTGAAACGGCTTACAGCAACCTGGAGTCTGCCGAAATGGCTTTAGTGGGTTGTTACGATGGATGGCAACGTACTATTTCCGATGCAGGAGTAGGCATGTATCTGCTGGCGGAATTTGCTTCCGAGCAGGCTTTAGCCGGTCTCGGTCTCTCTGATGCTAAAAATAATAATGTGATTGACCAGTTCAATCTCGGTATCGCCCCTTCATACAACGATATCTTCAATGTGGATTGGCAGAACTATTATAAAGCCATATTCCGTTGCAACCAGCTCATCGTTCAGGAGGAAAACATCGACTGGGCAGGCGACACCAAAGCTCAAGGACGCGTGATGGGTGAAGCGCATGCTCTTCGCGGCATCCTTTATTTCGACCTTGTCCGTATGTTTGGAGATGTTCCTTTGCTTACGACTCCCTCCGAAGAGAACGTTCCCCGTTCTCCGGCAAGCGATGTCTATAAAGTCATCTTTGAAGATTTCAAGTATGCTATTGAGCATATTCCTGCTGATGCATATCTTTTGGATAATCGGAATACCAACGATGGCCGCATCACCAAGTATGCTGCGGAGGCGTTGATGGCTCGTGCCTACCTTTATTATACCGGTTACTACGGTGCCGAACATGCTTCATGCACCAAAGCTGAGGCAGTGGCTGCCATCAACGATGTGGTGCAGCATGGGGGATATGAACTGGAAAAAACTTATGCCGACTTCTGGATGCCCTCTTGCACTACCGATGCTTCAAGCGGCGATACATACGCCTGGAATACGACCTACGCCGGCAAGTGGTACGATGGTTCTGCCTGGCAAGCCGGACAAGGTAAACTCTCGGCAGAAATTGTGCTCAACCTGAAGATGAATACTACTCACGACTATAATGGCAATGGTGATGGCAATACTTTCTCTGTTTATCTGGGACCTCGCAACAGGAGCGCCACGAGCGTATGCATTGCCAGTGGCTGGGGCGCTTGCCCGGTGACTCCCACTTTCGTGGAGCAATATAAGAACGACCCCCGCTTCAATGCTTGCGTATGGAGTTGCAGCGAAGCCGGTTTCAATGCCGATATCACCGATTCGTATGAATACACGGGTTATTATACCCGCAAGTATGCGCCGATGTGCTTTGCCGATGGTACGCGTCAGGAAGTAGGATTCAAGTTGGGTGAGCAGCACCAGAACATTACTTACTATCAGGATTACACCATCATGCGTTATGCCGATGTATTGCTGATGCATTCCGAACTCAATGGTAATGCCGATGGATTGAATCGGGTTCACCAGCGTGTATATCCCGGTGAGACACTGGCTTACAGCATTGAAAACATCCGTAAGGAACGCGCCATTGAATTGGCTTTCGAGGGCGTGCACTACTGGGACTTGATGCGTTATGAGAAAGAGGGTGCATACGCCGCACGTGTCATCACTGCTGCACAAAATGGTGCCAAAGTGACAAACGGTGGAAATGAAGAAACCACTTCATTCTCCGAAAGCAATTTCACCTCGAAGAAAGGGCTGATGCAGATTCCTAATACACAAATCACCCTTTCGGGTAATGTGCTTACTCAGAATGCCGGTTGGTAAATCCACGAAGGCTTAGGTTTATCAAGGAAAAACATTAAAAATAATAAGATATGAAATTGAATTATTATATATATACGCTCATTGCAGGCTTGGTGTTGATGTTGTCGGCCTGTTCACCCGATGAATATGATATGGGCAAGAAAACCTATGTATCCGATGACTTGGCGGAAGGCATTGCCTACACTGTGACTATCAAGGGAAATGAAGTAAGTCTCAAGTCAAATATCACCGGTTGCACCCCGTTGTGGGTTACTCCGCAGGGGCGTTCGCAAGAGAACGAACTCGCCGTCAGCTTGCCTTTTGCAGGTGAGTATGAGGTGACTTTCGGTGTAGAGACGTCCGGCGGTGTGGTATATGGCGAACCTTATACTTTTAATCTGGCGCAAAATGACTTCTCGCTGTTGAGCGATGAGAAGTGGTTCTTGCTGGCGTATGAGGATTTCAAGTCGGGTGATGCCCTTCCCGATGCTGAGACATTGGCTGAAGGGGTTAGTAAAAAATGGTATCCTTGTGATGCGAACTATGGCATCGGCCAGTGCTCGGGGCCTGTGATGTATATGGCTCCATACGATCCTGACGGTGATGGTGCCGGATATACCCAAAAAGAAGCGGATGATTTGGTTTATAAGGATATTGTCTTTGGCGCAGGTAACTGGAAACCCAACTGGGACCCGGGATTTCAAGGCTGGCTCATACCCGAAACCGATCCCTATATGGATTCGTATATGACTTTCAGTATGGATGCCGCCAATGGTTGCGTGGCTACCATGTATCGCGGCGAGGCTGGGGTAAAGGGTTCCAGTACGGGTTCAAACATGAAAGGTAAGTTCAATATGAATCTTGCAGAAAAGACTAAACCGACCATCTCGTTTTCCGATTGTTATTCCATGCACAATGTGGGCTTCGATGAAGTCTGTTCCAATTACACGCAGGATATTCAGATTATAGATCTTACCCCGTATATACTGCAATTAGTGACTAAACGTACTAATTCTGACGGCAGCTGGTATATTGTGTGGAACTTTGTATCCGAAGAGGTGATTGCAACCAAGGGCGAATGTATACCCAAAGAAGATAGCGGACAGATAGAGAAGATTGCCCCCGTGCTCCCCACATTCGATAACCTGGCTACCGATCTCTTCACTACCGAAATCAACGGTGTGATTTATGTAGGCAATCAGATGACATTCAATCTTGATACTGAAATACCTTACGACTGGTTGTGGTGGAATGGTTCTCCCAGCGTGCAGAAATGGGAAAGTGTAACAGGAGGTGTCTACAACAACTCATGGGCTCCTGCTGCCGGTGATGAGGTGGAAGACTTTGAGCTTATTCTGAGTAAAGCCTCCGATGGTTCTTATAACTATGAATGCGGCGAAATCAGCGGTAAGGTGAGCATTGCAAACGGTGTAATAACCTTCGACAAGGAGATTACTATTCTTACTGCTTCAAGCGATCAGCGCACGGTTGCTGTTACAGGCAATGAGTTTACGGTGCTTGGTGTTGAGGCTGGTGAAACATTGGCTATCGGTATTCCCGAATCGAGAGACGAGAATGGAGTGGTAAATTCTTATCTTGTTGCCAGTCTGCTTTATAAGAAGATTAGTACGGGTGGCGAGACAGGTCCTACTGAGATTAAGGTAGATAACAGTAAGGTACAGATCATCTTCGGTGATGGAAATACTGACCGTCTGCGTTTGCAACTCTACAATCCATGGGGAGGCGATGTGGAGTGGCCCATTGACATTACGAAAGTGAAGTTGAAAAAAAATCAAACCTTGAAAATTCAGTATAAAGTGTTGGGTGGCATCACTTGGAACGATGGCGCGAAACCTAAGACAGTCATCCTGGATAATAACATTGGAAATGCTTGGGAAGATGCTTGTTACGAGTTAGAACATGCTGCACTTTTTGACACTACTGCAGGAGCTACCCAGACAGTTACCGTAACCAATACTACCGGTGCTACCGTAACTTATGACGGAAGTAGCTGCATCTGTATCGGTATCCAGAACAAAGAGCTTGCCACGGTAGCTGTAACAGAAGACGGACAGCCGGACGTGCAGATTGAAGTGCTCTCAATGACTATTGAATAACCCACATTAAAGAAATTAGTATATGAAGACAAAGATATATTTAGGTATTCTGTCACTTGTCATGGGGCTTACATTAGGACTGGCTTCATGTAGTGATGATGACTATGCGATTAACGCTACCCCTCTTCTCACCGACTCGTCCGTAGTGACGGGTTCGGCAGATGTGACTGCCACATCAGCCACACTGCACGGTACCGTATCGGGGCTTAAAAGCCAAGCCTCAAGCACATATGTCACCGGCTTTAATTACGGTGAAGCGACTGATATGCTGACTGAAAGGATAGTTGCTACAGGTGATGACGAGTTTTCCGCTACGGTTGCGGGCAGCGTGAACCAAACCATTTACTACCAGGCATACGTCACCCTGCAAGGCAAAGTGACCTATAAGGGTGAAGTGAAAAGCCTTGTGCTGACCAATGCCCGTGCCGTTACCGGTGATGCTACCCAAATAGGGGCTAACAAGGCAACTCTGGCCGGTTCGCTTGCCGATTTCCCCACGGATGCAGAGAGTGGCATTCTGGTGTCGGGTGTGGCAGGTACGGAAAATGTGCGTGCTGGTGTGCGCATCGCCACCGACCCTAAAGGAAGCTATACGGTGAATGTGGAAGGTTTATTGCCCAACACCACCTATTATTATGTAGCTTATCTTGATCTCGGTGCAGGCGTGGTGTATGGTGAAGAGAAATCTTTCACTACTACAAATGATCATGTGTTCGATCTTGACAACGACCTTGTAGACCTTGGTCTTTCTACCAAATGGGCGAAATACAATGTAGGTGCTACCTCGGAAACAGAAATCGGCGGTCTGTTTGGTTTCGGTGATATGATTGGTTTCAATACCAGCATCGACCCTGCAAACTTTGCTTCTGCCGATATCTACAAAACAGCCAATGACCTTGTATTTAATGTATTCGAGGGCAAAGCAACCATGCCTACCATTGCCGAGTTTGAAGAACTCTTTGCACTCTGCACCAAAGAGTGGATCGAGGTGGAAGGTGTTGCCGGATATAAGTTCACCGGTCCTAACGGAAACTCCATCTTTATGCCTGCCGCAGGCTCGCGCACCCAAGCTGCTGTTACCGGAGTCGGAGCAGAAGGTTATTACCTTTCCGGTTCAATCAATGTTTCTGATAACCAGTTTGCTATGAGCTATCATTTCACCAATGCGATCGCTACGCGTGCCACTACTCCTGTCTATCAGGCTCTGGCTGTTCGCGCCGTCTCTACTGCCAAAAATGTACCGTTCGACCGCTCGTTGCTTTACGGTAAGTGGTACATTGACAATGGTCAGGATGGTGAGCAGCATGTATTCGAAGGGCCGTTCACGCAGTGGGGCAAAACGTATAACTGGGCTATAGTATCTAACGGTCAGCCCTTCCTCGAAGATCCGGTCCATTGGGAAATGGGTGTTGACAATGGTTGGATAGGTTATACCTATGGCGTTGACTATGGTTACATGGAGTTCTTCGAAGATGGAACTGTGAACATTCACCGCTTGACTGACGACGGCGTAGCTACCGATGAAACCGGTAAGTACACCATCGACGAAGAGAATAAAGTGATTGATATCGACATCAATGTACTCTGTGCCAATACTTGGGTAGCGGTAAAGAGCGGTAAGCTGAATATCCTGTCTCTGACGAGCGATGGTTTGCAGATTGCCCTTCTCAATAACGACAATTATGCTTACTCAGTCAACTATTACAGCCAGCGCAAGGCGGAAGCCGATACCAAGATTCCGGTATCATTGCTTTGCGCAAGTTCTGATGGGGGTGGTACTTGGGGAGCTGATGCCGGACGTCTGTCTCCGGCTGAGTTGGCGGGTCAGCATACCTTCACGTACGAAGGCTCATGCAGCGATGCTATGGTATTCGCTCTCGATTTTCAGGGATTGATGGGCAAGTATCCCAATACTTTCGTTCGTATTGACGAGATGAAGTGCGATGGCAATGCGATCAAGTTTAATGCTAACAACTTCTTCTATGGAGATATTGAGGGTAATGGTAATTATCGCGTGGAACTTTTTAATATTTATGGTAAGGGTGCTGCCGGTGGTAAGGTTTTGAACAGCGCTTTCAGTAACTCGCAAAATATAGGCTCTGAGCCGGCCGTTCACTTCAACAACAGCCTGGAGGTTACTTATACAGTCTTTACCGATGGCAATGGTGCAGGCACTTATATGCCTACTGTTAATATGGCTTATGATTGGGGTAATAATCAGGTATGGAGTTATAATCAAGGTGCAACGTTTGAAGTGAAATATGAGAATTTCCAATATTCAATAGTTGGCGGACAGTCCGATATTAAGTATCAACTGGAGGAAGGTAAGGATTTCTCTAATGGCACTATGATGACTTTCATCGAGGTGGTTGACCTATATGGCTTCTTCCCGGACACGCATGCCACGTTGGATAATCTCTACCTCGACGGTTCGGAGATAACGTTTGATGCGACGAAAGTGCTCGATGCTAATGAAGGTCCCAAGTATCGCCTGGAACTTTGGAATTGTTATGGAGCGACGAAGACGGGCGGCTGTGCTTTCGGTGTGCCCGATGGAGACATAATCAAAGAACTCGGTTTCGGTAGCTCTATGGAAGTGAAGTTTACGTTCCATAACCTATTTACTGTTCCGCAGTGGTAAACAGAGGTGGAATTTATGTTGATCTAATAAATAATCCGAGATGTTGTGTTCATTTCGGATTATTTTCTACTCTATAACAAATCGTGTAGGTAAAAAAGTTTGTGCTTTGTAAAGCTCTTTTATTGCTGTTTATAATGAGTTTTTTGTCTTGCGACTATGAAGTAATAATTCTAACGAGAGATATAAAGTACGTTTTTTAAATAATCAGACACGATAAAAGGTGCAAATCTAAGAGTGTTTTTTAACTTTTTAGTTAATTCTAATACATAATGAAAACATATGTTGATTCGACAAAACTTCTAAAACTAATTTTAGTTTTTGTCAGTGCTGTACTGTTCCCTAGTTTATCTCATGCAGTAAATAAAACTGTTCAAATTAAATCAGATGTTTCTAAAACGGGCTTATTGTCTTATTCAGGAACTTATTCATGGCAAACAGGAGATTTCTTTGTTGGTGATGACACCTCTAGTAAAAAAGGAGGAAAAGGACTTTTATTGTTTGATTTAAAATCGATTCCCAAAAATGCAACAATTGTGAAAGCAGAGCTATGGCTTACAAGCGAACTTAAATTAGATTCTAATTTTGGTGGCCAACTAAGGCTATTGCTATTGTCTGGTTTGGATGATTTGAAACCAGATGGAACTTCTTGGCAGAATTTGAACACTGGCACCTTGTTGGGAAATATATCTATTGAAGAGGGTAAGGTGTTAAGTGTAACAGGAAATACCTATAATAACATGGTGAAAAACAATGTTGGGGGAAAAATTGGAATAAGCTTAATTCATAATACGATTGGAAAAATAGCTCGATTTTGGCACACTAACTGTTGGTTGGAAATTACTTATTCGGAAAATAGTGGTAGCTCTGAAGCTAAAGAAGGTGATGTAAATGAATCATTTCCATTGTTGAGTGTAGATGGAATAGAGGTTACGAGTAATAGTTGTGTGCTAAAATGGAATAAGCCAACTAGTGATATAACGGGTTTTCAGGTGGCTAATACTAATCAAGATATTATTTATTCAAGGCAATATCGCACTCCTTTGATATTAACTTATACTGCTACTAATTTGGAGGGGGATTCATGTTATACTTTTTATGTAAGATATATGAAGTCGGTATATACTCCTTCCGGTCCTACTGTTGCGGTCTCAAATTTTAGCCGTTGGAACAAAGTACAAATTATAACTTTACCGTCTAAAGTTCCCGGAAGTCCGCGTAATGTTCGATATGAAGTTACAGGTTTAGGTGGTATTATATCTTGGGATCCTCCAGCAGGGAAAACTTATTTCCCAATTGAATATACTGTTTATCGGAGACGCTATAATGCCTCAAGTAATAGTTATGAAATTCTTGACACCTATAGTGTGGGAAAATCCTTGCAATGTAGTTTTAGTGCTTCAGTGGGAACTCACGTTTTTCTTATTGAGCCTAAAAATCAGGTAGGTAAAGGGGGAGGTACTAGTTTGATGGTTAAAATTAAGGAACTTCCTCCTGCGCCTACAAATTTAAGAATTTCCAAATATGGGGAACAACGTATCTTAAATTGGGATTATGCATCTTTAGAAGTGGATAGCTTTAGAGTTTCTTCACTTCTACCATTTACACCTATTGTTGTTGATAAATCGCAGAAATGGGCTAATCTTGGGAAACTACCGTATGGTGATAAATTTTATTTTATAGTGACTGCATATAGAGGAAAAATAAAGTCACCAACTACTCATATAGAATATTATGAACCGATACCAGTGCCTACAAATTTCAGAAAGCAGTCATTGGGTCAATGGGATTACATATTGCAATGGGATTATAGTAATGAAGAGAATGATGATTTTTTAATCACTTTGGATACACCCCAAAAACAACAATTTGTGGTTGATAAAGGACAACGGAAATTTAACATTAAACTAACAGGTGTAAGAACCTATACATTTACTATTCAGGCACGTATGAAATCAAAGTCTTCAGATGTGGTAAAGTTGAGTTTTGAGGGTAGCTATTATCCTGATCCACTTGATGCACCTGATAAATTGTATGCTAGTATACATGGTGATAGTCGAACGCTACATTGGAGTAGGTCTTTATCTGAAATAGATGATTATTTGTTAATATATTGTTCTCCTTCTTCAAAAGAGTTTGTTGTAGATAAGTCTATGCTAAGTTTGGATATAGGAAAAACAGTGGCTGGACAGTTGTACACTTACACAATTCAGGCACGTCGCGGAGACTTGTCGTCTGATATAATATCTACAAGTTTTTGGGGTGGAACGAAAGAAGAAGCAGAAGGACCTGTAGCTCCTACTAATTTTCATTCAATTCAGCCACCGATAGCTGCCATTCTTCGAGTGCTGCTTTGGGATTATCCGTCAACTGCTAATATTGATGATTTTGTATTGACTCAACAGCAACCTTTTAGACAACGAATCGTTATAGATAAGGCGAATAGAAGTTTTGTGGTTAAAGACACAATACCGAATGCTACTTATTCATTTTACATTCAAGCGCGTAAAGGAAGTAGCTATTCTGCGATTACGGGCACATTGGATTTTTCAAGTGGAAGTGCTCCTTCTACTCGTTCTATAAATGAAGATCATAATGACCAAGATGATAGTAGTGTTTCGATAACTTACGCAAATAATACTCTGTATATGCAAGGAATTCCTGTCTATGCTTTGCAGATATATGAAGCTTCTTCTGGTAAACTTGTGATGAATCTTACGAAGCAGAAGGCTGATAAAGTAGACTTATCTGTTTTAGAGAAAGGCATCTATATCGTGAATGTAGTTTACAATGGAGAAGTTGTTACTAGAAAAATAGTAAGGTAGTTCCCTGAAACAGTTAGTAAGGAAATCGCCGAGAGAAAAAGGTGATGTTATTATTAGCTGGTTAACAATTATCTTGTTTTAGAGTGAGGGGGCACTGACGATAACACACCTTCTTTTGATTAATCCCTCGGAAGTGTTTTATTTCCGAGGGATTTTTGTTGTTCGCCCAGCATGGGTATATTCTAACGGTTTCAGGAATACGGTTTGCGGCTATCGAATTTTGGTTAGCCGCAGATTATGCGGCTTAATTTGCGATTTTAACCGCAAGCTGGATGAAAATAGCGATAATTTACTTACATTTGCATAAGATAGGCTGCGCTTCAGCATGGTACAAGTAAATTTGACTCTGCGTTCGGCTTGTACTATCTTTGTCCTAAATACAAAGCAGTTATGTTTATACACGAAACAGATAATTGGACCTCATTTCGTTGGGACAGTGATAAAATCGTCGATCTGCTGGCCCGGACGAATAAAGCCGTTGGTTTTCTTGCCGGACGATTGAGTACCATTGGGTTCGATAATCAGATGGCGGCCACAGTCGAATCGGTAACTCACGATGTCGTAGCTTCATCCGAAATAGAGGGAATCACACTCAATACGGTCGAGGTGCGTTCATCCGTTGCCCGCAAATTGGGGGTAACTGTTCCCGAAACCAAGGAACCGACACATTATATTGACGGCATAGTAGAAATGATGCTCGATGCTACTCAAAATTATTCGGTACAGCTCACTGCCGAACGTCTGTTCGGGTGGCATGCCGCTCTTTTCCCGATGGGTAAAAGCGGTAGTACGACCATATCGGTCGGCACATACCGCACGGAAGGGATGGAAGTGATTTCCGGCATGTTCGGACGAGAACGGGTACACTACCGTGCTCCTGAAGCCGAACGGGTCAGTGGGGAAATGGATCATTTCTTTGCATGGTTCAATGACTCGCAATACGCCCCCTCATTGCTGAAATCCGCAATCGCACATCTCTGGTTTGTCAGCATTCATCCGTTCGATGACGGCAACGGACGTATCGGACGCGCCATTTCCGATATGGTGCTTTCGCAGGCTGATCAGAGCAAACTCCGCTATTTCAGTATGTCCATGCAAATCAGCCGCGAGAAGAAAGAGTATTACCGTATACTCGAATCCGTACAACGCAGTGATGGCGATATTACTGCTTGGCTGGTATGGTATCTGGAGTGTTTGGGCAGAGCGGTCGAGGCTTCCGAATCGATGTTGAGCGGTGTATTGAATAAAGCCATGTTCTGGAAAGCATTCTCCGCAATATCAATAACCGACCGACAGCGGGAAATACTCAACACTTATCTGGACGGATACCAAGGTAAACTGACAGCGAAGAATTGGGCCAAATTAGCCAAAGTATCTCTGGATACGGCAGGTAGAGACATTAAGGACCTGATATCGAAAGGTATGCTATCCCCGGTGCAGGGGCGGGTACGGGATGTTTCCTATATCATTAATTACGTGGCTGAAGATGTTTTCATCCGTAATTTTTCAACACCGGAGATCATTCTCCGGGAGGATAAGGAATACATCACGGCCTTTTATAAAGATAAGCAGAAAGTAGAAGAGCGAATTTCCGACATCGACCGATTGAGGCTCAAACAAAATGAAATAACGTTAAACGACCTGTTATACAAATACTTTGCGTATCTGACAGACTGAAATTCTATAAAAAGGAAATATATAATAGAAAATTTAGAGCATTCTTAATTTAGGTTCATCCGATAAATGCGTAGTTAAATTTCCATTTATTAAACTACGCATTTATTGGATGAACCTTATTTATTGGCGCGTGACGAGCCTATCCAAGTCCACTTATGCCAGATGTGCTCCAGCGGTCCTTGTTTGTGCTTGCTCAGCCACCATTTGCTGAATTTCACTTGCAGCAGGAATAAGACAAAACCAATCAGCAGACTCAGCGTATAGCCGCAGTAAGGTGCCAGATAAAGGCCGAATGGGAAGTAGACAATGGCTCCCAGAATGGACTGCGTGATATAGTTGGTCAAACTCATCTTTCCATAATACCGGAGACTGGAAACGCCTTTGCTGAAACCTTTTTTCTGATATAACAGGATGAACGAAGCTATCAGTACAAAGGTAAACGCCAGTTTTTGCCACATATCAAATGCCGTTCCCACCGTTTGCTGAACCAAAGCGTCGCTCTTCATGATTAATTCCTTCAACTGATATAGCGGAGCGAAAGCTACGGCTCCGATGATAAGCGCCGTTATCCAAAAACGGATATTCTTCTCACTGGTGACAAACAGTTGCTTTCTGCCTATGTAGAACCCTAACAGAAAAAGCCCCGCTGTCTGCAAAAAACGACCGGCGCCTACCGCCCACAAGAAGCTGGCTTTCTGCCCTAATGTAACATTTCCCCAGAAGAATTGGCCTAAAGTTCCTGTTTTGGTGTATTCTGCCACTTCCGCATACATGGCTCCCACTCCTAAATCGGGTAGCTGGTGTGCCGGATTGATCAGACTCATTATATAATGATACCATTCTATCGGTTGCAGCAGAAAGAGAATGGCCAACACCAATATCATCTTGTCGCTCAAGTTACGGAATAGAAACAGAACCACCCCTACCACTACAAACAGCAACAGCACGTCACCGGCAGGAAAGAAAGCGGCATTCAGCGTGGCGAAACCTGCAAGCAGTACGAGGCGCCACAGAAAGCGGTAGCCGAAGTCCTTTCCTTGTTTCTTCTGATTGTTGCATTGAATGTAGAAGGTAAATCCGAAAAGCAAGGCGAAAATGGCATAGGCCTTTCCGGCAAACAGGGAGAAAACAGTATTCAGTACGCCTTGGTCCAGAATATTCAGCCAAGCGGGAGAATCAGTGGGATAGACGGGGAAGATGAAGTGCTCCAGGTTGTGCACCAGGATGATAGCCATTACGGCAAAGCCTCTCAAGGCATCTACTACCTCAATGCGAGGCGTTTTCGATAAAGGTTGTTCCATTCGATTAATTGTTTAGTATTCTTTTTATTAGTTTGTTCATCGGCTTTTCAAAACGATAGTAGGACAACAGGCTAAGCAGCAGTATGATGCCCAGGAGAACCGGTACCGATACCATCCAGCTGATTTGCCAGCCGCTCTGCTTCTGCCATTCCACATACGTCAGCAATACGAAGAGGTGGATTAAATAGAAACTGTAACTGATTTCACCTCCTATTATCAGGTAGCGGTTATTTAATAGTCGGGAAAGACTTCCTTTCTGCAACGCAAAGCTCAACAGAATCAGTGACACCGGAAGCCAATAGTAGAAGGAGTAACGATATACTTTAGGTATTTCGGTCGCATAAAGGTAGAACCCCACGAAGATGGCTATGGACAGCAGTTCGATGATAGTGCCTTGCCGGTAACTGATTTCCCGGTCTTTCAGATAGCGATAGACTTGAAACAGGAGCATTCCCACAATGAAGTCGGGAAACCGGGTGATGGGGTTTACATACCAATAGCCTTTGATGTCTTCTTCCGGAGTGAAGTGCATGCCGATGACAACCAGCAGGGCGCAAAAGAGGAAAAAGAGGAATAGCCTTTTGCTGTTTCTTGCCAAAGGTATCAGGAACGGGAAGCAGAAGTAAAACAGTTGTTCGCAGCACAAACTCCATGATGGGCTGTTGAAGGAGAAGAAATAATCCGGCCGGGGGATGTAAGCCTGCGTTAGTGTGAGGGATGCCAGAAAATGTCTGCACCAGTCGGCGGTGCCGGTGTACACCACGTAACCTCCCAACAGGGCTGCCAGCAATAGCGTGAGCCAGTGCAGGGGATAGACGCGGGCGATGCGGGCTATCCAGAATTTCCGTTTGGTGGTGGTGTGTTCCGTCAGTTTCTCCTGATAGTTATAGGCGATGATGAAACCACTTAGTACAAAGAAAAAGCTAACTCCTACGAAGCCTTCTTTAAAGAAATGCACGTCAAAGAAGGGAGCTATTACATAGCAATGCGCTCCAAATACCATCAGTGCAAATATCAACCGTAAGGATGTAAGCGTGTTAATCATGGACAAATTTGTTTGGTAAGGCGGCAAAGTTAGGCGTTTGCCCGATTATAAAAATTCACATAGATTAAAAAAACAACTTTTCTGCACGCAAACGGCTTAAATGTTGGGGGGTGATGCCCAGATAGGAAGCTATGTAGATCAGCTTAGCCCGCTGGATGACGTCGGGCAGCTCTCTTACTAATTGTAGGTAGCGTTCTTTGGCCGGCAGAAAAAGCCGGCTGATGTGATGCTGGTCCATATATAGCAGGCATTCCTGGTGGATAACTCTTCCCCAGTTGGCAATCTCGATATTGGTTTCATAAAGCTGGTTGAGGTCTTCTATGCTGATGGCATATAGCGTACTGTCTTCCAAGAGTTCCACATACTCATAGCCCGGTTCGTTGTGATACAGGTCTTTCATGGCGAAGGTGATATCTCCTTCGCGTGAGAACCAGATGGTGAGTTCTTTGCCGTCCAGCAGGCAATAGGAACGTGCAAAGCCTTTCTCTATGAAATACACGTGGCGGTCAATGACGCCTCCCCGTATCAGGAGATGCTTCTTGGGTAGTTCCGCCTTTTTCATTTTCGAGAAAAGCAGGGCTAAGGAAGCATCGGAAACCGGGTAGTAGCGCCGGATGCCATTGATGATGTTTTGCATATCGTTTGTATTTTAGGAGTATGCTTTCTTTTTGTCAGCAAAGAGAATTGCTATTGTTTGTTGTTTTATAAATAATGCAAATGTATCATTTATATGCAGGGAGAGCAAATCAAGCAAATAAAAACTTGTATGCTGTTAGTAAACAATGCTATGTGAAATTCGCATAATTGGAATAGATCGCTTGCTTTCGGTTTTACCTACTTCCTGCACGCACGATATATATATACTGCATGTTGGATATTAACTTCCTGCGTGTACGGTATATATATCCTGCGTGTACGGTATATATATCCTGCGTGTACGGTATATATGTCCTGCACGCACGATATATATATCCTTCCCGGCGGATATGTAATCCGCTGTCTTTTAGTCTTTCCTCGATTTTATAGTCTTCACGCACACTTGATAACATATATAGTTATGCCTCGTAACAAGTAATGTTCCGGATGATAACAAGCAATGTTATCATCCGGAATAAGTAATGTTATTTTAGACAGTGAAGGGGGAGAATCCCGGGATTTTATAGTTTGAGTGGTGAGCGTTCACCATTCAACTTCCCTAAACCCTAAATGGTTGTTTCTTTAGTTTCAGCTTTTCAGCTTGTTCGCAAACGCCCTATTCATGAGACTTTCGGCTGAAAGTTCCCCCGCTGAACCCTGAAAAAGGGAGTTTCAGGAAGAGCTTTCAGCCGAAAGTCCCATGAATAGGGTGTTGGACGGAAGCTGAAAGACTGGAAGCAAAAAAAGTAATTTCACTCTATGGTAGGATAATTGAGGGCTCTTCATATTGCGTCTGGAGGTAGTGTTATCTTTTGGGCAGGAAAAAAACAGATAATGTATGATGGTAAAGTAATCTTTCATACCTTTGCTAATAGAATATAAAGACTATGGAAAATGCAATGAGTACGACAATTAATGGTTTTTATTATGCACTAATTTTATTCATTTAAAACGAATTGCCATGAAATACAGAATGATACACGATTTACTTAAATGCGAAATCCGTATTCTTGTGGGTATTATTTTTTGTTCCCTACTTTCCTTAGAAAACGGTATGGCTCAGAACCAGCCGGAACGGCTTCTGAACCTTGATGTGCCGCAAGGTCGGTGGAGTCTGATTTTTATTAATAATATAGTTTGTACTCAGTGGAACTATATCCCTTCACTCGAAAATAGAAATCGCTCTTCTACGGTAATATTGGGGACTGGTGCCGGATTAGAATATGCCTACTGCCGGAACCGGACTTTGTCTCTGACAGCTGAAGTTGGTCTAACTGGTTATGTTCTGTCTATGGAACCTTCGGATTGGGGGCGTGATGCTCGATATTACAACATAAATTTGTTGCACACTTCTTATTGGAAGCATTTTGCCGTGGGGGCCGGACCCACGCTTGGATGGAATGACTGGAGATATATTTATAGAAGAGGAGATTTTTCGGAAGATGAGATGACTGATAGTGAAAAAGAGGACTATTACGGCGAAGAGAACTTTTCTTTCACCCGCTTTGCTGCGGGAGTTGATGTTCAGGTCTATTATTATATCATTTCTCAATTAGGATTCGGTGCAGAATACTCTGCCCGTTGGATGTGGAAGGGAGGTGCCAGAGGGAAATGCGATCACCAATGTGCACTGAAAATGCGATTAAAGTTTGGACTAAACAAGAAGAAACGGTTTTAGCTAACCGGATGCAGTCCTTTTTTATCTCCTCCCAAAATGTACTTACCTGTAAAATAATAGAAAAACGCTCTGTTTCATGTCAGCAAGAAGTTAGGAGTTTTTGTAATACCTTAATAGTCAACAGTAAAAACTCACTTGTATAAGTTTCGCTTGTGAATAAAAATTAATATGAAACGAATGGGCTGAACAGTTGCTTGTGTTAAAGAGTAAGTACTTTAGGCAGGGCAAACAACAGATACAGCGGGATGTTTATTAGTTTCCCGTTTTTTTCATACGGCAGTAAACTGGTACGGAAAAGAAGTTGCGGATTGTATTCTTTATCGTACACTTTCAGACTTTTAGCATGTACGTTATTGCCGGCTTTAGCTTCCAATGGATATGCCCGAAGACCATCGGAGAAGAGAAAGTCAACTTCGGCATTTGCATCGGAAGTCCAGTAATAGTTGGCATTGAGTTGAGGAAAAAGAGAGAGCTCTTGTAGAGCATATTGCTCCGTCAGTGCTCCTTTAAATTCTTCAAATATCCGGCTTCCTTCGATGAATACTTTAGGCGACAGTCCACTCATGACCCGCAAGAGCCCGACATCAAGCAGGAATACTTTAAAAGATTGTAAGTCTTCGTATGCTTTCAAGGGTACATCCGGTTTACGTACACGGTAAGTACGGCGAATAAGTCCGGTGTCATGAAGCCACATTAATGTGTCCTCATATTCGCGTGCACGTGCTCCTTCACGTACCATGCCATAAACGAATTTCTTATTTTCTTTTGCCAGTTGAGAGGGGATACTCTGCCACACATATCTGATTTTGGCTATCAGATTAGAAGGAGCATGTTTCGAAAAATCACTTTCATAAGCGCTCAACAGTTGTTCCTGTATCTTTTCCACTTCGAAGAAGTCTTGTGTATCCAGCCAGCTTTGCACGGCAGCGGGCATTCCACCGATGATGAAATAGCGTTTTAAATGCTCTTGTAATTTTTCGGTGAAAGCATTGGTATCTAAATTGCCGTTCATCACATAGTCAAGTAGCAGTTCTTCTCCGTTGGCAAGTAGAAATTCTCGAAAAGAGAGAGGTTGCAGAGTTAAGAATTCTACTTTACCTACAGGAAAAGAAGTTCCCTGATGTAGTGCTACTCCCAGCAGGGAACCTGCACAGCAAATGGCGTATTCGGGAGCCTCTTCAGTGAAGTACTTTAAAGAAGTCAATGCGCGCGGAACTTCCTGCACCTCATCGAAAATGATAAGTGTCTTCCCGGGTTGAATACGTTTGCCATGGAATACGGAAAGTTGTTCAATGATGCGTTCCGGACTGATGCTTCCCTCAAATATATTATTAATGGAATTGTCCTGTTCAAAGTTGATATAGCAGATGTCTTCGAAGCATTCCGTACCGAATGTTTTCAGTAACCAGGTTTTGCCAACCTGTCGTGCTCCTTGAAGTATCAAGGGCTTGCGTCCTTGCTTGTTTTTCCATTGGATAAGTTCTTCTATCAGTAATCGTTTCATTCTTTTCTGCTTTTATGCGCAAATGTACTTATAATAAGAAACTTATGCAAGGGAAATCACGTTTTCCTATGGACAAAAGCCCCGCTTCGTCACATTTTCCTATGGACAAAGCAGGGATTCTATCACATTTTCCGATGGACTCTTCTGCTTTTTGTACCAGCTCAATAAAGTAGACACTAAAAATAATCTTTAGTTAATACTATTTTTAAAAGTAGTCAATACTACACTTTTTCTTAATTTCTCTTTTGCGAAAGTAGACATTCTCATCTATTTTCACAAGTTTTTCTTTTTAAAAGTAGACATCTTATTCAACCTTTTGATTATCAGCATGATTTTTCCTCTTCTGTACAAATTTCGGTAATTCGGATAGTTCCCTCTTAGAAAAAGTGTCTTTTCTGTCTAATTCACCTTTGTAATATCTCTTCCGATAGCCTACGGGAGTATCATACCCAATAGCAAAACAGGGGCGCTGCTTATTGTAGTATTTCATGTAGTTCTCTAAAACAGTTCTTACCTGATCGCGCGAACGACAATTGTCAATTCGGTAGTCTATCATCAGTTCCTCTTTTATCCATCCATTAAGAGCCTCATTTACGGGATTGTCTGTGGGTTTCCCGGCACGTGACATAGACCTTACTATCACAGTATCTTTTATAAGGTCATTATAAGCCATTGATGAATAAACACTGCCTTGATCCGTATGAAGTACAACAGACTCGGAAGAGCCCTTCAACAGGGTCACTACCTCTTTCAATCCATCCACATATTGTTCACGGGCGCCCCTACGCTCGGCCAACTTCCAGGACAATATCTCTTTAGTGAATACGTCAAAGTAGAAAGTCAGCTCAAAATAGAATATCCAGAACTTAAGTACAGTCATGTCAGATACTATCACCTGGCGGGGACGGTCGACCGTATCCCATGTGGAAAATATCAGATTAGGATATCGATCACGTACCTTGCGAGGCTTATAATGCACCTTGTGGCAGGTTTCAGACTGTATTCCAAGATATCGGAAGCACTTATAGACGAAGTTGTCACTGAGAATGAGGTTGAGATTATGACGTATATAAGCAGCCGTCCAACGGTATCCATGTGACGGATGCTCCGTATGGATCTGTTCGACGATTTCGACCATCGCTTCCCTAGTGATGTCACGCATAGAAGGTTCACGCCTCTTCCATTTATAATAGCCGGCACGGCTCACACCCATCATGGGGCAGATATCCGCTATCGCAAAGTCTCTTGACAACATATCGACTATTTTAAATTCTTCGGCTTTAAACGAACATACTCCGTTTGCCCATCCTCGGTCTGACGTACCGCATAATTTTTTTTTAAACGCTCGTTCTCTATGCGGAGTCGCAGAATCTCCCGCTTATAGGCTTCTTCCGTAGGGTTGAGACCCTCAGGAAGAACACCCTTTAGCTCTGCGTCAGCACGCGCAAGACCTTCTAAGCCACCTTCATCATACTGCCTTATCCATTTTTTGAAGGCTGTGTCAGAGATGTTGTTGACTGTACAGAAGTCACTTAACTTAATCAAGGAATTGCTCTTGAACTTACGTATCAAGAACTCTTTTTCCAATGGATTCAAATGTTTTGCCATAAAAGTTTCTCCTTTCCGGTAGATGACAGGGGTAATCAAAACGGGCTAAGGAAGCGCCCTTTCGTTCGGGCTACCCCCTCTCTACAGGGCGCTTCCTTTATCCACTTACGAAGATAACCAATCTCTATCTTTTTTCTACCTTCCAGTGTCTACTTTTTGAGGTGCAACATTTTGGGCGATATGTCGGCTATTGGAAACCATTTATCCCGGGGTGATAACAAATCATACCGTTCCATATAACATCCTGAATCGACTGTATGCCCGTTTTGCCCTATCTTTGCCAACACGGGATTTCATCCCTAACCTGACATTTAAGAACGAAAAACATTACGGTCATGAATAAAATTAAAACTTATCTTGTCTTTCTTTTCACGATTGCACTTTCCGCTTTTGCGGTGGCTTGCTCCAGCAATGACGATGAAGCCGTTACACCGGAAATCGTAATCCCTGAAAATATTCTGACGAACGGGCTGAACTTCTCCGAAGCCGGAGGAACGAATACACTTTCTATCAAGTCGAATGTGTTGCTGGAAGTTACCAGCAGTCAGACTTGGTGTACGGTGACCCCGGTTTCTTCCACTTCGAACACAGTCCTTAAATATACGATAGATGTAGAGCCCAATACCGGTACAGATGAACGCACGGCTACTATTAGCGTGAGAGGTGGTAACTTGGCGGAACAAAAGTTCGACATCGTGCAGTTGGCCGGTGAGGTTGATGAACCTGATGAACCCGATGAGCCCGCTGAACCCGGTTCGAACGAAATTACAGGAGAGACCCCCTGGGCTGTAGCCAAAAGCCTGGGATTGGGCTGGAATCTGGGAAATCAACTGGATGCGCACAGCAATGGCGTAGCTAATGAAACAATCTGGGGTAACCGGAAGGCAACGCAAGCCTTGTTTGACAAACTGGCTGCCGCAGGAATCACTACCGTGCGTATCCCGGTCACATGGATGGGACATATCGGAGCCGCTCCCGGCTATGAGATCGAGAAAGCATGGTTGGATCGTGTTGCCGAGGTAGTGGGCTATGCGGAGAACGCAGGCTTGAATGCCATTGTCAATATTCATCACGATGGGGCGGACAGCAGTTATTGGCTGAATATAAAAGAGGCTGCCAAGAGTGAAAGCAAGAATACTGCCGTCAAGGCCGAGTTGGAAGCTATATGGACGCAAATTGCAGAACGCTTTAAAGATAAAGGGAACTTCCTGGCATTTGAGTCGATGAACGAAATACATGACGGCGGCTGGGGCTGGGGCGAGAACCGCACGGACGGCGGAAAACAATATGCGGTGCTGAACGAGTGGAACCAGGTGTTTGTAAATGCGGTGCGAGCCGTTGGTGGTGAGAATGCTGATCGTTTTCTCGGTGTGCCGGGATACTGCACCAATCCGGAGCTTACGATAAGCTCTTTCAAACTGCCCACGGATAAGGTGCAGAATCGTTTGATGGTAGCTGTGCATTTCTACGACCCTTACGAGTATACATTGAATGCTGCCTATTCTGAATGGGGACATACCGGAGCTGCGGGCAAGAAGGTCAGCGGAGGAGATGAAGACAATGTGAAGAATATATTCGGCAAACTGAAGGCGGCTTACGTGGATAAAGGCATCCCGGTATATATTGGAGAGATGGGCTGTGTGCATCGTGCGAATGCCCGTGAGGAATCCTTCCGCAAGTATTATCTGGAGTATGTGTGCAAAGCGGCGAAAGAGTATGGCATGGCACCGGTCTACTGGGACAACGGTGGCACCGGAGCCGGAAAGGAAGAGTCCGGTCTGTTCAATCATGCTACGGGTGACTATCTGAATAATGCGGAGGAAATTGTAGGAGTGATGAAGAAGGCTGTTTTCACGGAAGATGCTTCCTATACATTACAGTCTGTTTATAACAATGCTCCGCAATAAATTAAGGCTAATGATAAAAAAGAATAAGATGAAAAATACTATTAAACAATTGGGGATTTGCTTGGTGCTGTCGGCATTGTCCCTTTTGCCCGTCTTGACGGCTTGTTCTGACAATGACGACGAACCGGCTGCGCCGGAAATCGTAATTTCCGAAAACATTCTGACGAATGGAATGAATTTTTCCAAAACAGGAGGAACGAGCACACTTTCTATCAAGTCGAATGTGTCGTTGGAAGTCATCAGCAATCAGGATTGGTGTACGGTAACTCCCGCTGCCTCCGCTTCGGCTACAGTTCTTAGGTATACGGTGACGGTGGAAGAAAATCCTGATGCGGTGGAACGTACTGCCACTGTTACCGTGAATGGTGGTGGTTTGACGGAAACGTTCAACGTTGTGCAGGTGGCAGCCAACGGACTGATTGTAGAATCCTGTTCTCCTGAAGCGGTTGCTGCCGAAGGTGGAATCTTTACGGTGAATCTGAAAGCGAATGGCAATGTCACGGTCACTATTCATGATAGCTGGATACGGGAGACCACTACCCGTGCAATGTCTGCGGTGACTAAAACCTTTAGCATTGCCGCTCATTATGGTGAGGCTCGCGAAGGAACCATCACTTTTACTTTAGGAGATTTTACAGAGACTGTTACTGTGAAGCAGCTTGCCGGCGAGTTGCCTGATGTCGGTATGGAGAGTGATGCCATGACTTTAGCTGCGAAGATAAAACTCGGCTGGAATCTGGGTAATTCTTTGGAAGCATGCAATGTGACTTACGCAGACGGTTTTGTGTGGGGAACGAACTCGCTGAGTGACATGGACCCGGGAGAAACCAAATGGGGAAATCCGGCAACGACCCAGAAAATGATCAGTGCCGTCAAAGCTGCCGGTTTCAATGCTGTGCGTATTCCTTGTGCCTGGTATGGGTATATGGAGAATGAGACGGACTATACGATAAAAGCTTCCTGGCTGAACCGTGTGCAGGAAGTGGTGGGTTATTGTTATGCCGAGAATATGTATGTCATCCTGAATATCCACTATGACGGAGGCTGGTTGGAAAAGAACTGTAAGGCAGCCGTGCAGGACAACGTGAACAAGGTGCAGAAGGCTTTGTGGACACAGATTGCCGAAAGATTCAAGGACTATGATGAGCATCTGTTGTTTGCCGGATGTAATGAGCCCAATGCTGCCAATGCCACTGAAATGGAAGTATTGAAGTCATACGAACAGACCTTCATAGATGCTGTGCGTGCTACGGGTGGAAACAATGCAGTCCGCAACCTGATTGTGCAGGGACCCAATACGGATATCACGAATACTTCGGATTATGGTCAGCTGCCAGTGGACAATGTATCCAACCGTTTGATGGTCGAGATACACTACTACACCCCGTGGAACTTCTGCGGAATGACGGCGGATGAGAGCTGGGGAAAGATGGCCTACTTCTGGGGAACCGAATATCATGTGGACGGATCTGACAGAAACTACCAGCCCGGTGGTTACGCAAGTGCAGAAGCGGAAATGGAAGCTCTTTTCAAAAAGATGCAGACGAAATATGTAAGCCAGGGTATTCCGGTGATTCTGGGTGAGTTCGGTGCCAACAGACGTTCTTCCCTGACCGGAGATGAGCTGACCAAGCATTTGGCTTCGCGCGCTTACTATCTGAAAACGGTGGTTGCCAATGCCGGAAAGTATGGTCTTGTGCCTTTCTACTGGGATAATGGATATAATGGAGACAATACGATGGCTCTCTTTAACCGTAATACCTGTAAGGTTTACGACCAGCAAGCGTTGGATGCCTTGATAGAGGGGATTGCAAACTAATTGGGAAAGATAGGTTTTTCATAAATATAGGTTCTCTTAGTTAAGAGATAGGTTTTTAATACAGGTTTTTTTTGATTGGTGCTGGGGAGCGGCTTCTGTGAGGGAAGTGGCTTCCCTATTTTCTGTTGTTGAAACAAATGATGGGGTATCAAATGATAAAAAAACACATTGAAAACTTTGTTTTTACGATTCCTTTTTGTTTCATTTGCAGTATGTTAACGATATTCCTATATCTACTACTATGAAGAGATTGATTTTACTTATCGTTTCAGTCGTTGTGGCATGTTTCTCTGCCTTTTCACACGACTTTATGTTCAAACATCTGGAGGTTAAGGACGGAATGCCCAGCAACCAAATCAATGCCATTTATAAAGATTCAAGAGGCTTTATGTGGTTCGGTACCGCTGCCGGACTGGCTCGTTATGACGGATATCGTTTCAAGATATTCCGGAGCACGGACAATGCTTCTACGTCTTTGCCCGACAACTATATTGAGAAGATAGTGGAAGACGGTGAGGGGCGTTTATGGATACGGACGGGAGAAAACGGATATGTCATTTATAACTGGGATACGGAGAGCTTTGTCTGTGATGTTCGTTCCCGGATGTGGGATATAGGGATAGACGGAACACCCCGCTATGTATTTGTCGACAAGCAAAAGAATATCTGGTTTGCCGTAGACGGGAAAGGGTGCTATTGCTATCGGCCCGGTGAAAAGAATGCTGTATCCCTGCCTTTCGGTGAGAAAGGGATACCCGAAGGTGTCATTATAGACATGGCCGAATGTAAGGATGGCATTCTGCTGGTATATGATAACGGACGTGTAATCTGTATCGACCGTGAGACGGTACGTGTAAAATGGACTTTGACAGATATTGCAGAGCACATGGGAACGCGTACTGAAATATTCTTCCTGTACGTGGATAAGGATGAAGATTTATGGATATATGGTGCCCCGGGTGTATGGGCTTATGATTTGTCTGACAGGAAGTGGCATTCACAATGGAATTTCAGCGACTGGGGGCAGGCACATATCGTAGCAATAGCTCAGGATAAGCAGGGGCGTATTTGGTTTGGAAAGGACCAGGATGGCATCGATATCTGGAATAAGGCGACTGGTGAAACTGTTTCGCTTACGTATGATGTGGATGACGAACGCGGTTTGCCCAATAATACCATCAATGTGCTTTATGAAGATGAAGGCGGTGTGATGTGGATAGGTACTTATAAGAAAAGTGTGGCTTATTATGATGAGGGCATTTTTAAGTTCGGCATCAACCACTTGGGAGATATTAACTGTCTGGAAGAAAGTAATGACGGTTCGTTGTGGCTGGGTACCAATGACGCCGGGCTGATACGCTGGAATCCGAGGACGGATGAAAAGAAACTGTATGCATACTCGCCGGGAGGAAACTCTATTGCTTCGAATGTCATTGTAAGTTTGTTGCAAGCTAAGGACGGAAAACTCTGGATAGGGACATTTTGGGAAGGATTGGATTGTTTCGACGGCAATCGCTTCGTGCATTACCGGAACAGACCGGGAGATGATAATTCGCTGGCTAATAACAATGTCTGGTCATTGGCAGAAGATAAGAACGGAAATATCTGGATTGGAACCTTGGGAGGCGGTTTGCAATGTCTGAATCCGGGGACAGGTGAGTTCACCACCTATAAGATAAGCAACTCCGGAATTATTTCCAATCATATAGCCTCTTTATGTATGAGTCGTGATAATCGTTTGATAATCGGTACTTCTTCTACGGGGGTATCCATTATGGATCTGACTACCCGGAAAATAACGAATCTGGTAGGCAACCAGTCGGGAAGTATCCGCTTTTCCAATCAGAGCATTAACCAGGTCTATGAGGATAGCCGGGGATTGATATGGGTGGGAACACGTGAAGGACTGAATCTCTATAACCCGAAGAACGACCATTTACAGGTAGTTCCTCTTTCGCGGAACGATTCTAGGGTATTTATTACCGGTATCGTAGAAGATGATAATAAAAATATGTGGGTGACTACGGCCAATGGTGTAGTGAATGTAATTCCTTCTATCGATACAAAAAACGGAGATTATACTTTCAACTATTACAGGTATGATGATAAGGACGGTTTGCAGGGCTGTGAGTTCAATCAACGTTCCATTAAACGTCTTTCCTCGGGTGAGATTGCAATGGGAGGTATGTATGGATTGAATACTTTCAGACCGGAGAATATCAAATATAACCGGACGTTGCCCAAGGTGATGTTTACCGGCTTCCAGCTTTTCAATGAAGAAGTGGAGGTTGGAAAGGAGTATGGTGGACGTGTTTTGCTGCGTGAGTCGCTGAATAAAGCCAGAGAGGTGAAACTTGATTATAAACAGAATGTCTTTACTGTATTGTTTGCATCGGATAATTACGTCTTGCCTGAGAAAACCCAGTATCTGTATAAACTGGAGGGCTTTAATGAGGATTGGATGGCAGGTGCGGCTGATATGCACCGCGTTACTTATACGAATCTGGCACCCGGTACTTATACGCTGAAAGTAAAGGCCATCAATAGTGATGGATTTGCCGGAACAGAAGAGTCAAGCCTTAAAATAGTAATCCTGCCGCCTTTCTGGATGACCCCCTGGGCGTATGTTCTGTATGCTATGTTATTGATAGGCACATTGCTTCTCGCCCGCAATGCTGTGCTGCGCCGTGAACGCAATAAGTTCAGGATACAACAGATGGAACGTGAAGCGGAGCGGAATGAAGAAGTCAATCAGATGAAATTCCGTTTCTTTACCAATGTGAGCCATGAACTGCGTACACCGCTGACGTTGATCATTTCTCCGTTGGAAGGAATGATGAAAGAAACCCATGACGAACGGAAGCTGGATCAGCTGAAGTTGATGCATCGTAATGCATTGCGGTTGCTGAATCTTGTGAACCAATTACTTGATTTCCGTAAAAATGAGGTGGCAGGGTTGCATTTGAATCTTTCGGAGGGGGAGGTTGTGTCGTATGTTCACTCTATATGCAACTCATTCCTGATGCTTTCGGAAAAGAAGAACGTGCATCTCACTTTTTTCTCGGCAATCGAATCGCTGAATATGTCGTTCGATGAGGATAAGATAGGTAAGGTAGTGATGAATCTGCTCTCTAATGCGTTTAAGTTTACTCCGGATGGAGGGCGGGTGGATGTTTCTCTTGAACTGATAAAAGGAACTACGGAAACATTGGAAATCAAAGTATCCGATACGGGGGTAGGTATCAGTGACCTTGATAAAGAACGCATATTCGAACGTTTCTATCAATCGGAGCGTAAAGGTGATAGTAACCCCAGTACGGGGAGTGGTATCGGTTTGAGCCTGGTACGTGATTACGTTACGCTGCATGGCGGTGTGGTGCGCGTGTTCGACAATGTGGGTACGGGCAGTGTATTTGTGGTAGATATTCCGGTGAAACATTCGGTGGTGAACGTAGCGACTCCACTCTCGGAAGAAGCTGCAGAAGAGGATGCGGTGGCACTTGCTTCGGTGGAAGATTTGAATGAAGAAGAACGGAAGAAGCCACTTGCACTGATTGTGGATGATAATGAAGATTTTGTTTCTTTCATGCGCTATACATTAAGTCTGTATTTCCGCATAGAATCTGCCGGAAACGGAAAGATAGCCTGGCAGATGATACCGGAACTGATGCCGGATATCATCGTTTGTGATGTGATGATGCCTGAAATGGACGGGAACGAACTGTGCCGTTGGGTGAAGGCTGACAAGCGTACAAGTAATATTCCGTTTGTGTTGCTTACGGCCAAGCAATCCGTAGAGAATAAGGTGGAAGGCCTGACGATTGGTGCGGATGACTATGTGACGAAACCTTTCAATATGGAGGTACTGATTTTGCGCATGCGCAAACTGATAGATTTGAGTAGCAAAAATAAACTTCGCACCCGTATTGATCCCGAACCGAGTGAAATCGTTATCACTTCAATGGACGAGAAGCTGATTGAGAATGCGATAAAGTATGTGGAGACGCATATTGCCCGTCCCGATTTATCTGTGGAAGAATTGAGTCATGAACTGGGCATGAGCCGGGTGCATCTCTATAAAAAGCTGTTGCAGATTACCGGTAAAACTCCGATAGAATTTATTCGTATTATCCGACTGAAACGTGCGGCACAACTTCTGCGCGAGAGCCAGCAGAATGTGTCGGAGGTTGCCTATCAGGTGGGCTTCAATAACCCTAAATATTTCAGTAAGTATTTCAAGGATGAATTCGGCGTTTTACCCTCTGTATATCAGGAAAAGGAGGGTAAATAACAAAAAGTACCCATTGTTGAAACATCTGATATTTCTATAAATCAAATAAGCCCTTTCCTTTCAACATCGGGAGGGCTTGTTTACTGTATGATTTCCTACTTTTACACTCGGAGAAAATAACTTTAAAAACAAAGATATGAAATTGAAAAACACTTCAGTTTGTTTGCTCGCAGGATGGATGCTGATGGCATGCTCCGGAGGCGGGTATGAGAAGACGAGTAACGGCATTATTGTAAATGTCGAACAACAGCAACCGACGGATGTGCGAAAGGTGAAGGTTGAAGTAATGGGAGAGAAGTTGATTCATGTGTCGGCCACTCCCGAAAAAAACTTTTCAAAGGCGGAAAGCCTGATTATAGTTCCCCAAAAAGATAAGACGGACTTCAGCGTGGAAGAAAGTGAAGATGCCGTTTCGGTAAAAACCTCAGAGGTGTGCGCCATTGTATCCAAAGCTACGGGTGAAGTACGTTTTACCGATGCTTCCGGTAACCTGATTTTGGCGGAAGATGAGAAAGGCAGGAGTTTCCAGCCTATCGAAGTGCAGGGAACAAAGGCGTATACGGTACGTCAGGTATTCCAGTCACCCGATGATGAGGCGTTCTACGGACTGGGACAACACCAGGCTGATGAATTCAACTATAAAGGTAAGAACGAGGAACTTTTCCAGTATAATACAAAGGTTTCTGTACCTTTTATCGTTTCCAATAAGAATTACGGTATTCTGTGGGATAGTTATTCGCTTTGCCGTTTCGGCGATCCGCGTGATTATGCACAGTTAAGCACGGTTTTCAAACTCTATGATAAGGAGGGTAAGGAAGGTGCTTTGACAGGAACATACGTACCCTCTCAGAAATCAACAGCGGAAACACTGGTACGCCGGGAAGATTCTGTTTATTTTGAGCATCTGAAATCGGAAGATTTGTCGAAAGTCGTGAACTTACCAGAAGGATTTCCTTTCATGGGTTCACAGGTGACGTATGAAGGCGAAATTGAGCCGATGGAGAGCGGTCGGTTCCGTTTTATCCTTTATTATGCAGGATATACGAAGGTATATATTGACGGTGAACTGGTGGTTCCCGAACGTTGGCGTACGGCTTGGAACCCGAACAGTTATAAGTTTGCCGTAGATTTGAAAGCCGGTAAACGTGTTCCATTGAAAATTGAATGGATTCCTGATGGATATGTATCCTATTGCGGTTTGCGTGCATTGTCTCCTGTATCTGCTGAAGAACAGAACAAACAGTCGTGGTGGGGAGAAATGCAGAATGAAATCGATTATTATTTTGTTTATGGCGAGGATATGGACGAGGTAATCAGTGGATACCGTGCTTTGACTGGAAAATCACAAATCATGCCGAAGTGGGCGATGGGATACTGGCAGAGCCGCGAACGTTATAAGACGCAGGAAGAAATACTGGATGCTTTGAAGGAATTCCGTAAACGTCAGATTCCCATTGATAATATTGTGCTCGACTGGAGCTACTGGCCGGAAAATGCCTGGGGCAGTCATGAGTTCGACAAAGCTCGTTTCCCTGATCCGAAAGGAATGGTAGATTCTATTCATGCCCTGAATGCCAAGATGATGATTTCCGTTTGGCCGAAATTCTATATGACTACGGAACATTATAAAGAGTTTGATGAAAAAGGCTGGATGTATCAGCAGGCCGTTAAAGACAGCATCCGTGACTGGATTGGCCCCGGCTACGTCGGTTCTTTCTATGATGCTTATGCTGAGGGTGCACGGAAGCTGTTCTGGAAACAGATGGAAGATCACCTTTATCCCCTCGGAATTGATGCCTGGTGGATGGATGCCAGTGAACCGAATGTACGCGACTGTACGGATTTGGCTTACCGGAAAGCTTTGTGTGGTCCGACTGCTCTCGGTCCGTCCGATCAATATTTCAATGCGTATGCGTTGATGAATGCTGAGGCTATTTATGACGGGCAACGTGCCGTGGACAATGACAAGCGTGTATTCTTGCTGACTCGTTCGGGATTTGCCGGATTGCAACGTTATTCTACCGCAACATGGAGTGGCGATATCGCTACCCGTTGGGAAGATATGAAGGCACAGATTTCTGCCGGACTGAATTTTGCAGTCAGCGGTATTCCTTACTGGACAATGGACATTGGCGGATTCTGCGTAGAAAAACGCTATGAAGACGGACAAAAGGAATTCAACAGGACCGGAAAAGAGAATGCGGACTATAAGGAATGGCGTGAGTTGAATACGCGTTGGTATCAGTTTGGCGCATTCTGTCCGTTGTTCCGTGCACATGGACAGTATCCGTTCCGTGAGGTGTGGAATATAGCTCCCGAAGGACATCCGGCTTATAGTTCTATAGTGTATTATACGAAGTTGCGCTATACGATGATGCCTTATATTTATTCATTGGCCGGGATGACTTATTTTGATGATTATACGATTATGCGTCCGCTGGTAATGGACTTTACGGCAGATACAAAGGTGAATAATATCAGTGACCAGTTTATGTTCGGTCCGGCGTTGATGGCGGCTCCGGTGTATGAGTATGGTGCACGCAATCGGGAGGTCTATTTCCCGGCAACTTGCGGTTGGTATGATTTCTATACCGGTAAGTACATGGCCGGTGGGCAACAGTTGAAGGTGGACGCTCCCTATGAACGTATGCCGCTCTATGTACGCGAAGGGGCTATTGTACCTTACGGACCGGAAATGCAGTATAGTGATGAGAAGCCTGCGGAAGAAATTACACTGTATGTATATGCGGGTAAAGATGGTGAGTTCACTTTGTACGAGGATGAAGGTGTGAATTACAACTACGAAAAAGGACAGTATGCCACTATCCCGTTTACTTACAATGATGCGGAAGGCACTCTGACTATTGGTGACCGTGCAGGAGAATTTCCCGGTATGCTGAAAGAACGTATATTCAACGTTGTAAAGGTAAGTAAGGATAAGCCGCAACCTTTTGACGCGAAGGCTAAGGGTACGGTGGTGAAGTATGATGGGAAGGAACAGAAGGTGAAGCTGTATTAAGTTACGAGCTACGAGCTACCAGTAACGAGTT